>MDSZ01090537.1_pt1 | contig 14689 bp, 12 predicted proteins | sample 811201 | NCBI WGS metagenome assembly MDSZ01 (sample SAMN05326647, study PRJNA326480) | marine metagenome | isolation source: seawater | place: Indian Ocean: North | collected 2010
CCATTTCCTGCTGCATCATCACCACCTTCAGGTTCTGTGATTTTGTAAGTTAAATAAACAGTATCGGATGCATCGTCATTTTTTACACTTTTTGATATGACAGACTCAGTATCAGAGATTTCTAAGTCACTTTCATTTAATCTAACTGGAATTCTATAAAAAGACTTATCAATATCAAGAATAGGATTTTTAATTGAATCACTATCACTCATAGTAAATATTATAGAATATATACATATAATATTTGCTAAATTATTTTTTTGATTTACGAATTGCTTCTTCTACAGACATTTCACGAGTAGTCATTCCTCCACGGACCCAACCATCCAAGGCGGATTCCTCTACCTTAAGACGAGGATCAGTTGCTTTGTTCTTTGCTTCAGCGTCTAAAACAAACAAACTGTAGTCGTTAAATGACTTTTCCATAATAGTTGATACACTCTTCTTTTCTGTAACGGGCTCTCCTTGCATCAATTGGCTTTCCAATCCAGGATCTACGCTGCCTCTTCCAAGGTAAGGAACTGTGGTAAAAGGACGTTGGAATAATTGAAGTTTCTCAAAAGGTCTCTCTTGTCCTGCCTTCAACAAAAGTTCATTTTCGTTGGCTGTGCTACTATCGCTTAATCCATTTCCATGAGCGGCTCCACTAAAGTTCAAAGCAGGTTGGGGAATAGCAAATTGAACGTGGTCGTTGGAAAGACGATTACTGAAAAAATTGGTAAGGTTATGATTGGCAAATTTAGTATTGGAAATATTTTGAGCGGTTAAATCTGTTTGGTCTGTTCCAATACGGGCTGTGTGATGGAAATTATGTAATTTTAAATCAGACATTTATACTATACAAAGAGAATTTATAATCAAGAACTTATTATTTAAATAGCCTAAATAATAAATATTAATAATTGGTGTGTCTTGTTAAATTTCTCGCACAAGCAAATTTATTTCCCTCTTTACAAGAAATCATACTTCCATAACAAAAATCAGCAAACGCTCCTTGGTCGTTTGGAATGGTTGTATTAGGATTAGAACTAAATTGTCTCATAGACTGTTCAAATTGCAAATTCGTTCCTAAATCACTAAATAATTTTTCGGCTATATCTGGATGGTCGGGGTTTGCCTCACTTACCAACTTCTTCGCCTGGTCTAATATCTTTTCACCATTCTTCTTTGTATAGGAAGCTGGAGCTGGTTTTTTATCTACATTATAATCATAATCACTCATTAATACATTTCCAAATGGATTGGACGCATCAGGTTCTCTAAATACTTGGTCTGGAACATTCTCTTGTTTTGCTTCTATAACTTCCAAAGTAGGATTGGCAAATCCCTCCTTAATATTATCAAACTTTTCCTTTTTTTCCATTTTTTGCTTATCTTTATTGTGATAATAGTGCAATATGTAAATCGCTAATAATGTAATCAATATAATTACTAAAAGTCTTATACTCTTATAGATTGCCAAACTTGCTACAGACAAAATTAAAATAGTTCTTGTAATTGCATTTAATTTTTGTTCGTAAGTCATAGTTTCTACTGGAAAAAATTCAAACATGTATTTTTGATGAAATAAAATATTAGGATCCTCGGACCAAAATGGTATGGATGGCTTCTTTGTTTCTTTGGGTTCTGCTTCAATTTCATCCAATATTAGTTTTTCTTCATCTTCATATGTTGTAGGCTTCATTATTTATTATATGATTATATATATTTTCTTACATTTCTTTTTACTAAATACATAAGAATTAAACATCTAATTTTTTTTTTATACATTTTTCATCAATCTGTAAAGTATCACATTTCTTTTCTTGAGGAACTATATGTAAAACACACTTGGCTTTTTCTCCATACAAAGGAACTACGCAGCCCTTTTCGTTTTTCTTACGTGTTTTGTTTTTCTTTGGAAATACACATCTTGCTCTAAAATGTTCGTATCTCTCCCTCACCATTTCATATGTTAATCCAGAATGCTTGTTTAATTGTTTATTTACCATCTCGTGTAACTCGTATACATATCTTGAAAAAGTTTCACGATTTTTCATTTGTTTCATCGTTAATGGCATTTTTTTAAAATTTATTGCTAAATTTTCTCTGCATTTTCCACAAGGTAGAATATGCTTTAAACTGATTACAAAATCCTTGTATTGCTTCTTCTGAAGTTTGGAAGGTTGATTGGGATAATTAAAACTCATAGTATGTAAAAAGTGCCACATTCCTGGACCCCATATTGCAGTTAACATACCATTTTTATCATTAAAATCATTTGCATCATACACACAACCTTTTTTACGAGTATTATTTTTTCTTGAAACCATATTATAATACTTCTACAAAATAATAGATTCGATTAAAATAACGAAATTATTTGTGTCAATTATATATATGGCCACTTTAACAGGAGTTTTAAGCAAATACATCAGACCTTACTTACCTATTATAATTTCTATTATTATTACCATTATATTGGTTATCATAGCTGCTTTTTATCTTATTAGAAGAAACAAACAAGAAAAAAACAAACAATTTAGTGATGTTGCTAATGAAAATAGAAGAACTAAAGAAGCCGAAATATTATTTTTTAATGTAACTTGGTGTCCTCACTGTAAAACCGCTAAACCAGAATGGGATATTTTTGAAAGTCAAAATTCAGGACGCATCGTTAATGGATACAAAGTAAAGTGTGTAAATGTTGACTGCACCGATGAAGAAGACACAAAGGTATCCTCTATGATGAACCAATATAAAATTGAATCCTTCCCTACAATTAAAATGAATAAAGATAACAAAGTAATTGAATTTGACTCTAAAATCACTTCAACTGCTTTAGAAAGCTTTGTTAATATTATGTTGGCTGAATAATTTAAAATATGCATAACATCTATTCATATTTTAAACTTTTATAGTTTCTCTCCTGTTATTAATTCGTGTAGTAATAAATATTTTGTTGACAATTCTAATCTTAATTCATCTGGAACAATTAACTCTATAGTAAGGTCGTATGGATCTTTATAAGTTTCTCTTATCCATCTCCGAATAAACTCTTTATCAATACTTTCTGGTTCTTGTCCTTTTGACATTCTCTCTTCATAACTATCCTCTATCCAAAATCTACTTGAATCTGGAGTATGCAACTCATCCACTAACATTATTTTTCCAAATTCATCTATTCCAAACTCATATTTAGTGTCTACTAATATTAAACCATTTTCTGATGCCACTTCTTGTCCGTATTGAAACAATTTGTATGCATATTCTTTACAGGTTTCCCATTCTTCAATCGTCATTATTTTATTTTTAATAATTATTTCTTCGTTAATTAATTCGTCATGCTCTTCCTTTGTAGTAGGTGTCAATAAACTTTTATGCAATTTTTGATTTTTTATCATATCATCTGGAAGTTTATGACCACAATAATCTCTACAACCCTTTTCATAATTTTTCCATATAGAAGTGTCTGTGCTACCTGTTAGATAGGACCGCATTACAAATTCAATTGGAAATACTCTGCATTTCTTTACTTTCATAGCTCTTTCATTTGTATCTTCTATGATATGATTAGGAACCATATGCTTTGTTTTTTGAAACCACCATTTACTAACCTGATGTAAAACTATACCTTTATAAGGAATTGTTGTAACATGTCTATCAAAAGCACTTATCCTATCACTTGCAATTAAATAATAACATATTCCAGAACTATCTTCAATTTCATATACATCACGCACTTTTCCCTTTTTGATTAATTTAGCTCTTTCACTAAAAAGTGTTTGAGTGTCAAAAACACAATCTTCTAACATTTTTTTACTATTATTCTCCATTTTATATTAACGCATTATTATTTTATATTCTTTAATCAATTTCGTGTATTATTTCAAATGGATACTTTTCTAACGCCATATTTGCACCTATATTAATTAATTCAATTCTTTTTTCTGCATTTTCTATCAAACTGTTGATACTATCTAAACTTATAGTTGGTAATTTCATTAACACCGTATTTTCTAATATTGGAATACTTTTACGATTAGAAAGAGTCTTAAATATATTTACAAATAATGTTAATAAAATTTCAAAAAAAGATAACTTAGATTCACATCTTTCCGTTTTGCAATCAATATCAAGTGGTAATAAATTTTTCCTCTCACATTTTTCATTTTGTAAACAAGAATTCAAAGGAAAATTATTTAGTAATCCTCCATCAACATAATACAATTCATCTTTATATAAAGGCGAAAAAATAATAGGAACCGCTGCTGAAGCATATACAGCATCAATTAATTTCCAATCGGGATAAGCCTTATGATTTATGTCTAATGACCTAAACGAATTCACCTCAGTAACAAAGATATGTAAATCTACTTTTGTTAATTCAAAATATTCTTTCATAGTTATGTTTACAGACACATTTTGAGACTCAAGAACTGGATGAAATATTTTTTTGAATACTTCCATATCTTTAAAGCCTTTACGTGTTGCTATAGATAAAATTTCATCTAACTGAATTCCAAATACAGACTTCCAAGGTCTTTTTATAATATAATCATCTAACACATCCCAATCCATTTGTAGACATAATACTGAACCTATTATAGCTCCGGCAGAAGTTCCATAAATTGTTTTTATATTTTTTAAATCCCAAACCTTCTTTTTAGCAGTTTCACGTAAGTATCCATAATAAGGGAAAAATATTATACCTCCTCCAGATAATACTATATGCTCTATTTTTTCATCATTTTCCATAAAAAAATTAGTAATATTTTTTTATGTTTTTTCTTTGCTACTATTAATTATGGCAAATATATTATTTAATGATGAAGATGATACTATTCAAAAAATTAATCTTGATGAACTTTTTGAGAAAAATCAACAAAAAGATTTAAAACAATTAGGTATATTTAACAAAATATTAAACAGAATTTACAAACGAATACAATTTACAGGCAAATCCCGAAAGGATAAATTTATTTTTTATCAAGTTCCTGAATATTTATTTGGAGAACCTCTCTACAATCAAGGCGATTGCATAGGTTATTTAGTTGTAAAACTTGAAAAGAATGGCTTTGAAGTGAAGTATATGCATCCAAATACTCTATTTATTACTTGGAAAAATCACGTTCCAAGCTATGTTCGTAGTGAAATTAAAAAGAAAACTGGCGTAGTTATTGATGAAAAGGGTAATGTTTTAAATCAAGAAGAACTAGAAGAACAACAAAATGAAGACCCGACCAATAAATTATTTAACGATAAAAATCAACAAAACCAAGGAAAGCCTAAAAAAGAATATACACCTATTGATGAATACGTTCCCACAGGAAACTTCGTTTATAAAGATGATATGTTGAAAAAAATTGAAAAAAGAATGAACTCATAAAAATTTATTTATATATGATATGGTTAAGAAATCAACATCTTGGCAATCTTTTTTTTCAAAAAATATTACATCTTCTTTTATTCAATCTTACGGAAACTTTTTACAATATTGTAGCAAAAATAATCTTATTTTGAATAGACGTTCAAGACAAATCGCTTTGTATTTATATCTAAATAAAATTTAATTTATAATAAATTGAATTTATTATGAATATTTAATCGTTTCTGGACCACTTATCCTTGTTGAAAGATGAGATTTGTAAAAGTTCTGCAGCATTTGCTTTCCAGTAATCAATCTTAGCTTGTAATTCCTTTTGCTCGGCTGTTTGAGGCAAACTGTAATCACTCATCTCCAATCTTGCTATATCACTTGATGTAGCATCGGGCTTTTTACCAAAACAATTTACACCAAATTTAATATAAGGATTAGTAATATGACCTCCATTTACTCCTGGGCGACCACAATTGTATTGCACTTCTTTTCCACTTGCTTTTAATTTATCATAAGTTTCTTGTTGGGTAGGAAAAAGTGCCATTTGGTCGTCGGACCATCCATAACCACACCATTCTCCGCCTCTTTTATATGCATTTTCTACTTGCTTATAAGTTGCCAATTCTGCATCATATGATTTGCAAATTGCTTTTGCATCTTCATAAGTGTATTTATTGTTATTTATATGAAATACCTCTTCTTCGGAAGATACAACTTCATCCGCTACTGCATCTGCTGGTGTTTCTTCGTTTGCTGTAGGTTCTTCATTTACTTGTTCCATTTCTTTCAAAAAATCTAAAAGAGACAAATTAAATACTTGTTTAAAAAACTGAATCAATACAATTATTACTAAAGTAACCCAAAGGATTCCTTCAATAAGAGCAACTGAAAATGGCTTATTTGAATCTAAAGGCACTTTAAATAAATATAATACTACATAAAAAGCAAACATTATAGCTATAACTGGTAATAATGAATAAGGACTATCTACATAGTTTACAACTGTGTTGTAAATCCTTTCTGTGTATTCATTTTGTTCGTCTTTTGAAAGTAAATAAAAAAATGTAATTAACATGAAAATCAACAAAATAGCAAACAAGAAATCTACAATTCTTCTTGCATTTGTCTTAAAAGATGACTCTTCTCCTTCTTTTTTATAAAAAATACCAAGTCCTAAATAAACTATCAAATAAACTCCAGTAAACCATCCAGCTATGATTAAATTATTTCTATTAAAAACAGAGTCTATCATATTTTCAAAATCTTGACTTGAGGTATCCGCATTATTTTCTAAATCTGCAGTTGAATTATTGTTTTCCATTTTATATTATAATTAGGTATTTTTTTTACGATAAAATAAACAATAAGCACTTGGTGTAACTAATTTTGACACATCTTTTATTATTTCGTGGTTCTCATCATCATAACTAATCCAGATATTCTCATAATTTTTCACAAATGCATTATAATGACCTCCTTGTGGACTTCCCATATGATTACATATACCAAATAATTCATATACATAACTCTCTTTGTTGTATCCAAATACATATTTGGTTAAATCTAAATTATCTATTGGAAAATCTACAAGCTTATTTATACGACGCATCCCATCAATACTAAATCTATTTAATGTAATAATTAAAACTGAGGGAAAGTTCCAGAATATCATTCGTTTTTGAATATTCTCCTTTTTTCCTGTCCTCTCATTAAACCAAGCGTTATCTCCTTCCAAAAATTCGGGATGAGTAAACAAATCAAAACATCCATACAAATTTGACGCCACAATCTGCTTTTCATTATTTACAAATATTGGCAAATCTAATATGAAATACGTTTGGGGTGTTAAACTCTCTTGCTTATTTGTTTCTAATGACTTTATTTCCGATACATAGATACCATAAAACATTTTCATAATTTCTGAATACTCCTTTTTATAAATATCTTTTAGCATATTATAGCAAACCACAGCCAATTTATCAGTATCATCTTCCACTTTTCCGTTTATGTTCATAGATACTCCTCTTGATATGGAATTATGAATACATTCCATAAAGAATAGTAAAAACTCTGGTAAATCATTTTGAGAATGACCCGAAAATAGTTCTCTCTTTTTCAGTTTAGCCAATTCTTTTAATTTCAAAACATATCTATTAGGAGAAACCACTCCATTACCACTCCACATAATTTGACGTAATTTATTCCATTCTTCTAACATTATAATATCATTTTTATTTTTATCATTTATTATATTATTTACACTATCAAGCAAACTGTTTAGTTCATATGTATTATTTAATACCTGTAAACAAGAATTTAAAAAGCACGTATTTCCAAGATTTTCAAGTCCTATATAACCTAAGTTTTTATATTTCTTTAATTCCATTAAATATAATTTAAAAATCTCTTTATATTTTAATCAATAAAAATGGATAATTTTGAATCAATTTTTCAAAACGTGCGTCAACAACTTGAAAATGAATTACTTCAATCAAATAGAAGAAATCAATCAAGTAATGAAAACACACAACAAAACACTCCATTTATAGATAATGTTACTTCTCTTGTTAGCGATTATGTGGGTGTTATTCGTTTAAATCAAGAGCTTATGTCTATCTTTAATTTAAATATGTTAACTATTATTGAATTATTAAGAACCGAGCAAAATAGAGTTGAAAGAGAAAGAAGGTCTCGTGAAGATGCTATTAGAGAACACGAAATACGTGCTAATATTTTTGAACCAAGATATACAAGATTTCGTGCTCCTGGTTCTAATATACGGGCTAATAATAATCGTCCTTTTCAATCACAATTAAATCAAACATATAGAGCACCTACCTTGTTTGGAATTAGTGACATTTCTAGAAACCTTCGCTCTAATATACCTACAGTTATAACTTCTAATTTTATTGGAAATCTAACTCCTCGCAATAGAAATAACCAATTAGATGCAAGACACTTTTTTGGTGGTCTTGGACCTGAATTGAGAGATGTTGTTGTTCGTCCAACTAATTCTGAAATTGAACGTGCTACAAGAACTTATACATTTACAAGAGATATGGTGCCATTTAATCATAGATGTTATATTACCATGGAAGATTTTGAAGAAGGCGACCAGTTAAGAGAAATATATCACTGTCGTCATACATTTAAAAATGAAGCACTTTTAAATTGGTTTCAAGAACACGTTCGCTGCCCTGTTTGTCGTTTTGATATTAGAGAGTATCAACCCGGTGCGAATGAAATGGAAGAAGGTTTGTTAGGTTCTCGTAATTCTTCTAGGAATTCTCTTAACAGTTCCTCCGAGAGTATAGGAGGCAATAGCAGTGGTCCCTCATCTCCTTCTAATCAAGAAAATAATACAACTGAGAACTTTACAAATACTGATAGTTCAGAACTTACTTCATTTATGACTGAATCTTTGGCACAAGATGTTTCAAACGGAATAAATGATATATTAGAAAATTTGGTAAATGATATATCTAATAATGGTCTCAACACACCATCTAATCTTCGTTATTCCCTAAGTGTTCCTATCATTTATCACGAATTTTTTGATTCATCAAATAACCTAAGCTTTAATAATCTTCAATTCAACAGTAGTCCTTAAAATAATAAAGAGAACCTTATTATTTTACTTTGAAATTGTAATATTCTTCATTATATTTTTTGCTATTTTTTCATTATTTTTTTCATATTCCTCTTCTTCTGCTGGTCCAAGTGAATTTAAAGTTATTTCTGAAAATTTGGCGTTTTCTTCTGAATTCATTATTCCACAAGCTGGGTTCTCTTCACACCATAATGATATTTGTTCTGCGTTTTTATTTGTTACTGTATTTATTGCTGACTTTAACTTTGTTTTATTATCGTCTTTCATCCACTTATCATCATCTTTTATGTAAAGTGTTTCACGTTTACTATCTGTGCAGTGAAAAGGACGTTCTGTTTCATCAATATCTTTTAACGCATTTAAAAATATACGACTTATTCCATTTACGTGTCCTAAACTTCCTGTTTGTTCTAAATCTTTTAATTGTAATTGTAAAGAATTTACAAAGTCTGTTATATTTAGTGCATCCTTGCAGGTGTCATTTAAGAAGAAATTCAAGTTGAAATTTGTTGTATTATTATTTGTCGTGTTATTTGTATTATTTGTTGTATTTCCTAATTTTCCTTCTTCCACACTTGTTATTATTTTTTCATTAAAAGCCTGTTGATTCTCGTGATGCTTTGTAATTATCTCATTTTGTGTTTTGATAATTTCTTTGAACTCTTGATTTTGTTTAAGTAACTCATTAACGACTATAGCACCACTTAATGGTATTTCCTCTTGATTAGTGGTAATAGTATTATCTATGTTCTCGTCTTCTACATACATACATTTTTGTTTATGACGATATAAACTTTGTCTTTGTAAATAAATCTTACCACATTCGCAAACAAATTTATTTTTATCATTTTCGGCATTTTTTGGCATTTTTTTTGTAAGCATCGTAAGCCGTTTATGTTTTGCAGTCAAAATATGTTTGTCATAATTACTTTTTTTACTGCATTCAAAATTGCAATTTTCACAAATATATTTTTCGGCATTTTTTGGCACTTTTTTTGTAAGCATATGAAGCCTATATTAGGCTTACATAAAAAATGCCTAAATAGTTTTTTTAATAATTAATAAATAATAAAAAAATATCAGTAACAAAAAAAAATTAAAAATAATTTAAAATGTCTGCATCACAGTTTCACTTATTTTTCGGCATTTTTTTTGTAAGCATCGTAAGCCTATTTTTTTTTGCAGCCAAAATATTTTTACAAATATATTTTTTTATCTGCATTCATATTTACACTTTTCAAAAAATTATTTTTCGGCATTTTTTGGCATTTTTTATGTAAGCCTCCCATGCTTACAAAAAAATGCCGAAATTGAGGATGTAAAAAAATATAAAAAAAAAGTTCAGTAACAAAAAAAATAAACACAAATCAAAATGACTGCATTATAATGTAAAATGAAAAAACACGAAAAAATGAATCAAAATTCTATAACCTATTTTTTGAAATTGGACATTTTAAAAATGTCCATTTTCGAAAAATGAACATGAAGTTCTGGAAGAATATTAAAAGTCACTTTTTTAACCTTATCAAGTAATTGTAAAATAAAAAAGGTATATACAAAGGAAATATGGTAAGGAATTATATTTTTTTGAAAAACGAGGTAAGAGTTTGGATTTTATGTTTTTCGTTGTAAATTTTTTGTAAATGACTTTCAAATAAAATTGACTTGATTTTTGTAGAGCAATATTTTTCCTTCTTTTTATTAAACTCTTCCAAGTCTGTAAATTCTCTTTTCATTTTATCAATATCACAATTATAATTTTTTAAAGATGCATTCTGTTTATACATTTCATAAATGTGATGTAGAGCCAATCCATAGAGTTGTTGTAGAGGTTTCATAATTTGATTCGTAATGTAATGATTATAATCAATTTTAATTTTATTGTTAATAATAAATTCAGGTGTTTCTATTTTATCTCCCATTAGTGCTTTGTTGTTATCATTACAAATAAATACAAATTTAATTCTATCACCAGGCTTAGGTTTATTTCCAGGTTCTCTTTCACCTATTCGGTCGGCCAATACTTTATGACCGATTTGATTTGGATTTTTATAATCACTTCGTAAAGCTTTTGTAATAGCTAATTTATCCATAGAGACTTTACCATCAACAAGATTATTCAAAGAGGTATTTAAGAAATCAATAGATTTGGATAAGTCGTTTTCTTTCATCAGGATATTTAAAATTCCACCATATATGTCTTTCAAATAATCACAAGAATCTCTTCTTTTCAAAGATAGACCCATATATTTTAAATAGCCTTTGTTAGGGTCATCTTCATAAAGCATACCAACGTATCTTTTTTTAGATAATAAAATGAATGGCATTAGCGTTTTTTCATACTCCAAATACATAGGAGCTTTCAACCACATACTGCACACCTTTTCAACATCCAGTGATAATTCAATAGTAATTTCAAGAGCTTTCTTACCTCTGATTTTTTCACCAGTAAATGGGTCTTCAAGATTAAATGTGTAAAACACCGAATCTGTATCTCCATATACATATTCTGCACGAGTTCTAACTTCTCCATGGTCTTTAGTTTTATGAATACGATTTCCATATATACTTTCAATCATTTTCTTAGCATATACAATCATCATTCTACCAGTAGCAGTTGTAGAAGCAGCAACATCTTTTTCATAGAAAGTGGATGTTTTGGAACCACATTGACCATAAAGAGAGTTAGCTGTGACCTTATAACCAAGTTGTCTTTTATCTAAAATATTTTGCATAAAGGGATCCTTTTCAGTTTTAATCATTTTTCGTGTATCTTTTCTTGCTTTGAGAAGTTCTGTTAAAATAGAAGGCATAATGGATTTTTGATTGTTTGGAAGTTGAGCCCATCTACATATTTTCTTGCCGTTAATAACCTTTTCTTCTCTTGATGTTTCAGTTTTTCTTACATATTTATAGGTATCAAACTCTATGTCAATATATTCATAACCAGGTAAGTTGTCATAAACATAACTCCCATCAGGACCAGTTTCGCCAGTTTCTTTTATGAGGTTTCCTTGTAGGTCATATTCTTTGGTCCATACTTTACTATCGTGACTATAATTTTGTGAAATCATAGAAGAGGGATAAAGAGAAGCATAATCAACACAAGCCACAGGATTATCCATATACATAGAGCATTTTGGAGGTAAAACAATAGCTCCTTCATAACCATCTTTGTCTTGAGACTTTTCAATATCAGGCATTAGGGTATTTTTTTCTCTGCATTTCTTTGCAACATAGCTAGTAAGTTTGATACCTTGACCTCTGAAAATCAAGAAGCTAATTGGCACACTACAAATACGAGACATCTCAACAAAGCCGGTAATTACGTCAATTTTATTCATCAAATGATGAACGAGGTTACAATCTTGAATACAGTATTTTGCTACAACTGCTCTATCAGCAGAAGAGCCATTAGCAAGGCGGAAAATATCTTGTGGAGTAACATCGTCTTTTGCCATAGTCCATTTAATAGATTTTGTGCTATCCAATATTAGTTGTTCTTGAATAATTAACACATTTAATCCGTCTACATTTTCAACGATTTCCAATACTTTGAATTTTTTTCCATTATCGTAGTAGTCGCTTGTAAATCCACTTAATTCAATATGAATAAAATCTCCTGCGTGAAGACCCATAATATTTTTACTATGAAGTTCTGTGCATTTACCATAAGAATGGTGGTCTATAGACTGCACTCTTTTGATTGAATCTGAAATATACTGGCCTGCTACGTCATCCAATTTATAAGATGATAAATTAAAATCACGACGGAAATAGGCATACATATCAATTTGTAATCTGCCTTTCATTTTATAATATTGCAAATCGTATTCACCGCTTGCAATCTTCAACATAGTTTTTTCCATTTGGTATCTGTTATTAACTTCATTAGCCGCAACTTCGTCTTGCACTCGTGAAAGTTGAAGAAATTCTTCTTGACAACGGAGTTCATCAGCACGATTAAACATAAAGCTATAATCAAAACCAAAAATATTGTAACCAATAATAATATCGGGGTCTTCTCTCTGAATAAGTTCGGTCCATTTTAATAAGACTTCTCTTTCAGTATCATAACTTTCAATTTCACAACCTTCAATAGGGTCACAGCTACCAAGAACAATACAGTGATTTAGATATGGCTCTTTTTTTCCATAATTTAAGAAAGTAGAACCAATAAAAGTTACTTTATCACCTTCAAGAGGAGGAAACAAACGGGTAAGGATTTCATTTGTTAACTGTATTTTTTCGTCTCTTTTTAATTGAGGAGATAACAAGACTTGTATCAATTTATCTTTTCTGTCAACAAAGATTTGTTTCTTGTATTTAAATCTTTTTTCTTCAACTATGTCACCTGAATTGTCTTCTCCTTCTTCGTTGTTATCATACATAGTTTGGTGAAAATTATTCATTTGTTCCATTATCTCGTTAATTTTAATGAGTTCGCTATTGTCTTCCTTTGTGTTCATAGTTTTTGCCTTATGAAAGGCGTATTTTAATAAAATATCAATACGTTCTTTAAGGTCTTCCTTTGTAATTTTCTTTTTAGGATAGACAATATCAATATCTTTTAATTTTCCATATCCGAATGCAGTAAGAAGGGTCATTTCAAGAAATTTGTTGAGTTGTTTTTCATTAGATGGTATATCCATTTTGGGTAGAAAGGCATCAACAATATTGGTTGCAAGTCTTTTGTAATCTTTTTTAGGCACAGGAAAATCACCGTGACTACTACTAGCCTCAATATCATAACTACAAATCTTATAAGGAACAATAGCTTCCTTATCGTTATTAGGGTGTAAATCGTATATTGAGATGACGTATTCATACGTGCAAGTTGTGGTTTTAACACTTGGTTTTGTCGTATTATTAAGCTTAAAGTCAACCCATCCAGAAGGACTAATAGAATAAATATGGAAGTATCGCAAAAGAGGTAATAGATTAGATTCGTATAATTCTAGGTTGGTATTGTTAAAAATAAATGGCTTTTTTACTTTACCTATGTATTCTCCTTTACTGTTATGTTCGTATTTATACCAAAGATTTTTACACTTTTTCATAGCAGTATAATTTTGAAAAGATATTTTTATAAAGTTGTGTTCTTTTCCTCCAGAAAATCCATATAGTTTCTTATGTTGGACCAGTTCACAATTTTCAATATCGTTGAATGTTTTCTTACTAAAATAGTCAGGGTGATTGTATTCAAGTTTGGTTCTTTCATTTAGTGTGGATAAAAAGCGTTTTATGGTAGCTTTCGTCCAGTTGTCTGCTACTTTAATAAAGAAGAATGGTTTATAGTCTTTTACATATAAACAACAAGTGTCACCATTCTCATTAATGCCAAACATTTGAATAATAAATCCATCATTTTCAGAAGAACCGTTACTTTGTTCTTCGGATGAACTGTCATCACTTGCGCTATTTTCATTAATGCATCCATCGTATGTATGGAAGTCAAAAATACGAAAGCTTTTATTAACGACTCTTTTCTTCATATTATTACTGTAAAGTAAGTTTTATATGATTTAAGAATGTAAAACAGGTATAAATCAATTTTTTATATGCTTTATAAAAGTATATAAAATTAGGCATTTTCAAAGTAATTAGATTGTAATTTATTAGCAAAGTTCATCAAGTCTTCTTTATTTCTGGTAGGTTCGCTGTATGAATAATATTTACCATTTTTAATTCCACCGATAGTGGGATATCCATTTACTTCA
>MDSZ01129224.1_pt1 | contig 14688 bp, 15 predicted proteins | sample 811201 | NCBI WGS metagenome assembly MDSZ01 (sample SAMN05326647, study PRJNA326480) | marine metagenome | isolation source: seawater | place: Indian Ocean: North | collected 2010
AAAATATTTCAATTTTCAACAGAATGGAATATCAGGCCGTTTCTGGCAAAATGACTGTCACGACGTTTGCCTAAAGCTACAGCAAATTTTCTTGCTTCGATTGTGGCATCGAAAGAAAATTTCATTCCATAATTTGTGATTTTTTCGATCCAATAATCCAGGGGTTGGCAATTTACGTGGTGGTGTCCACCATCTCCCGGTGGTGCAGCAGTGATTGCTAAAACTTTGCCGTTTGTTATTGTGCTTAAAAATTTATCAATATGAGCTTCGTCAATATGTTCTGCAACTTCGCAAGTCCAAACAAAATCAAACTTCTCTTCAGTCTCAAAAATAGACTCAGCTAAATCATGTTTGATTGTTGGAATTACAGCATTTTTAACATTGTAGGTTAACCCGTCTATAGCCGTTACTTCAATATTGTTTTGGGCAAAATATTGACCTGCATAACCAAGGCCGGAACCAACGTCTAACATGGTTTTCATTTCGTATTTACTGATAACCCAATTCCACAGAAAGGGAACATAACTAAGCTCGTCTCCGAAAACAGGCACCTGTTGGGTATATTCTCTACCTAGACTGTCCTGAAAGGTCCATGGATAATAAGCTACACCTTCGCTATTTCCGCCTAAATGTTTTTCACTCTCGTAAAGAGGCCTAACGACATTGGTACTAAATCCTTGCGTTGTAGTGATATATGCTGAGCAATCTTCTTCATCGAGCTCAGTTATTTTTGTTACGTTTGGTTCTGGTTCGTATTTAATTTTATTCATATTTTCCTTTGTTGGTTTGTAATTTTTATTATATTCTATTCTATCAAGAATTTACTAGTCGTTTTCTGGTTTTTTTGCTTTAAGGAGAAAAAAGGCATTCGCTTTTTCGTAATGCGCCCAATTGTCTTTTATTCCTGGCGCTAAATAACTGCTCTTTACTACCTCGAAGCCGCCGATTTCTAGAGTACTTCTCCACCATGACATGTCTTCCCTGATTATGTGTGTAACATCTAGTTCGTATTCTGGCGCTATGTATTTGTTGTCTTTGCCTAATGGAACAACAACAAACATATAATTACAAGCTCCAGCCAATTTGGCCAAAAGAGGTTGTATTAGGCTATATGGTATGTGTTCAAAGACGTCTTTTGAGATAATCAAATCGCAAAACTTGAGTGCTTCACTGTCTTTATATAGGCTAACATAGTCTTTTACTTCCGGGTCACAATTGCTGATAGCATATTCTGATATATCACACCCGAAGCTTTCGTATCCTAAAATTCTAAATGCTTTTACGATAAAACCTTTTGCACACCCAAAATCCAGTATTTTACAATCTTGCTGTATGTTGCAGTATTTGATTATCGCTCGACACATATCAAGCGTTTGCTCAGGCATCCATCGATAATTAGTATAACAGCTTTTTCCTGTCTCTTCGCCTCGCTCATAATAATCGAAGTCGTATGTTTTATGCAAATTCATTGTGTTCCGTAGGTGTAAGTATGTCATCTATTAGCTCGTTTTGCATTGCATATTTACAATAGTGACAAGCATGAAAACGGCGCTCAATAGGTTTCGAGTAATATTCTTCTATTCCATCAATATCGCAAACCATAAATTGCGATGATGGTACGTAATTATAATTGTTTTCTAGAGATAACTCGGCGGAAGGGCAAACGTATATGTGACCATCTGTAAACAAAAAAGGCTTAACGGCCTGCATGTAACAGTGATTGTTTCTTCTGTCTCCTTTAAAATTAAAATCAGACAAAAATGCGTATTGTAAAGGCTTTCCTCTTTCCGCTTCGTATACCTTTAATCTTTCTCTTATCGTTTCGATGTCTTTTTCCGTTTCTCTAACGTTTTTAATTGCATTAAAAGCTATTCGTGTAGGTATTTTATTGTCTTCAACCCATTCTAGCATTTTTTTGAAATTTTCTTCTGTTTGAAACTTTTTTGCCAGTCTCTTCTTTTTCTTATCTGTCCATTGTCCAGTAATGTTTGGATTCGTACTAGTATTCAATGCTTCATCCCATACGTAAGCAGCTGATATCTTAGTATTGGTTCCTTCAAAAGCCTCCAAATTATAAGAATATCCTTCATAAAATCCGTACATTCCAAGTCTCACCCAAGAAAATAATTTAACAATCTCTTTCGGGAATTTTTTCTTGCCTATAATCACGCCATTAGTACAAATCCCTAATTTAAACCCTAGGGAGTGTGCATATTTGGTTATTTCTATAAAGTCTGGATGGAGAGATGGCTCTCCACCACCAGTGAATTCAATACCGGTAACGCCTATTTTCTTAAAAGAATCTAAAGCCTGTTTTACTTTTTCGGTTGGCAGGCGTTCTGTTAAGTCCCTATTTGCAAAACAGCAAAATGAACATGTTAGATTGCATGCATTTATTAACGATATATGAGCCATAACAGGGGATGGCGGTTTACCATCTTGTATATCTTTCAATTTGTCTAAATGTTTTAATAGCTTAGTTGTATTGCTGCTAAAACTCTTCCCTTCAACTTTTTCTGTCATTTTTCATCTTCTCCAACCGGGACACCCGGTCTTTAGCGCTTAATTAATAATTATTCTTCCATTGATGAATTATTGAATACTTACTATGATCCTTATGTTCGCACACATCTGTCAAATACGGATTAACTTCAACTGTGTAGCCTCTTTTAACAAAATGATAGGTTATATTTGCATCAACGGCGCCCAACTGTGGGTTATAACCCTTCGTTAAAAGGTCATCATGATTGCGCTCAATGTCCTCAATGACGTCATCGTAAATATTTAAAAACGCACTTGTGCTATACATCGATCCACCGCTCATGTTGTACTTTGGTACGTCTTTTCCAGTTTTATCTAATATCTCGCCTCTTATTGCAGGTTGAAACCAGTTCCCTACTCTTGATCCACGAAGATCGAAATCATTCTGTATTTTAAAACTCGATCTTACCCAAACATCATCTTCTAGAATTAGGTTGTAAGGTAAACCGAACCTATCGCACACCATTTTTTGTCTTTCCCACCATTTTTTGGTTCTTTCTGCGTCGTAAGGAAGATGTGGTCTTTCTGAGCTACCGTCACCAAATATGTTCTCTAAATAAACGTATTCACAGGAATATTTGTGAGCTAAATCAGAAAAATCTTCACCGCCGTCGGAAATCAGCAATATTGGATTTTTAGGAAAATTTTTGCGAAATTCTTCTAGCACAAAAGTGGTTGCTTTCTTATTGTTGAAAACAGCAAAATAACACCCGAATTGTATTTCTAGATTAGATATATGTGACATGTCTGTATTATACTCCAAAAAAATATGATTTTATTGCGACAGCTCCGTAAACAACGGCAAATGTATATATTGTACGGCTGGAGAAATTCTTATTTCAAAGATTTCAGGATATAGCTTAGCAGCTATAGCTAGAGCTATTTGTTCGTTATTTACGCAGCCTTTAGAAAAAAACCTATCTTCACATACATTTTCCATAATATCATGAATTTTCAGCAAAACATCTCTCCCGCCGCCAAAGAGGGTTCCAACTACGACACAGTGTTTTTCCCAACGGTACTCTTCCTGTAAAACCATATTCCACAGTCTGGGTGTATTGATATTTCCTTGTATGATAAATTTATCCTTGTTTAGCAATCTAGTATTCGGCCATTTTTTTGTTAGATCGAAACCTTCAAAAAATCTACTGCACCCAGCATCCATCCAGAAAAAATAATCATGTTCCGGACAATCGTTGACAGCCATTTTTAGCCAGCCAAATTTTGAATATTGAATAACGTTGTATTCCGGCAAATAGCACTCTATTCTATTCGGATCTTGGATTTTAGATTTATAAGTCGAATCCTTCAATATTGCGTCAATTCTATCTATGTTTTTGTAGAATGGTATTTCTTCAAATTTTTGAATAATGATTCTAGTCTTATAATTAGAATCTTTTCTATTGTCCAACACAAATTGTTCGAAACGCTTTTCAGTATATACGGTCATATCGCATTTTATTTTTAGCGTTTCCTTAAACCACTGCAGATAATCATTTACACTTCTACCGTCACCTTTCTCGGCTCTTTTAATGTCAAACAGAGCTGTTATAATCATAATGTTCATTTTTGTCTCTTAAATTATAAATTTATGGTTGTTTTTCAAATAGATAACCCTCGACCCAAACAGCATCTAATTCCGTATTATCGAGAACAAACAAGGCGTCCTCTATTTTTGATAAAATAGGCTTTCCTTTAATGTTAAATGACGTATTTAATAAAACATTGATGTCGGATATTTTGCCAAATTCTGTTAATAGATCATAAAATCCTGAATGAGATGCTGGAGTAACCACCTGTAACCTCGCTGATCCATCAGCATGAGTGATACTAGGTAATTTTTCCCGATATTCGTTTTTGACTAAAGGAGCAAAAGACATAAATTCTAGATTATCAAAATTTCTAGAATTAAAATATTTCTCTGCGTCTTCTTTTTTGCAGAATGGAGCAAATGGTCTAAACCATTCCCTAAATTTAACTTTTGCATTTAATACATCTTTCATATCTCTTCTGGTTGGATCACAAACTATGGAACGGTTGCCTAGAGCTCTTGGACCTACTTCTGAACCTCCTTGCACAATCCCTATTATTAAACCACTCTTAATCAAAGAAGCCACTTCTTTCAAATCTGCTTCTCGAGCGTTTCTCTCTCTCACGAAATTTTCTAGATTATTTATATCCAATATTGGTAACCCGGAATATGTGACATTAGGAAATTTCTTTTTTGTTGCGATATGAAGCAGCCCAAAAGACAGGCCACAATCGCTGGGGTTTGGTGATACAAATACATCGACGCCTATTTCGGTTTTTAATCTTTCGTTAACTAACACGTTTAAAGCTCCGCCGCCGGTTACACAAACAGGGAGATTCGGATATTTGGAATGAAAAAAGCTAAATATATTTAGAAACGCTTCTTCAAATCCCTTTTGAGCTGTAGCAGCAAAATCGTATGCCTCTTTTCCGGAAAGACAATAATTTTCCAAAGGTTCCTTCCATGGTTCTTTGATGTTCTTTAATTGATAATTCGTTTTGGCCGAAAGCTCTTCACAATTCTTGCTGATCATAAATTCTGAAAAATATCCAACTAGGTCTTCTCTTGATACGCCGTAGGCACACAAACCCATCAACTTTCCAGCCAGTGCCAAGTGGTGTCTCGAATTTTGAGCAACCTCTGAAACCCAACTACCGCATAATAAATAACAACCTCCAAAATCAGATTTCACGGTTGCCAGTTTAGTTATTTGTTGCTTTGATGTGTGGTAGATACAAAAGAATTCTTTATCACCTCCGCCATCATACGAGAATATCAATGCTTCTTCATAAGGGCACTGCGCCCAAGTCGAAGCGGCATGCATATCATGGTGTTTTGCTAAAAAATGTACTTGCTCAGTGCCAAAAACCTCTTTCAACATTTTGATATAATTTTGTGAATCTAATCCTACATAAAGAATGTCAACTTTAACTGCATCTATTTCTTTTAATCCTATATCAATGCATTTTCGCAAAATAGATATTTGTTCTTCAAGGGTATTGTCGAAATGCAATCTAAAATATCTTTTTCTTACAAGCCTCTCCAATTCTAAAATAAACACTTTTTCGTTATTTGGGTTATAAAATGTTATATTTGCATCGTGGCTTCCGTGTAAACACGCAATTATTTTTTTATTGCTCATTGTTGCCTTCCAATATTCTTTCAACTGATTTTACGTATTTCTCTCGTACGACACGTATCCAGTTAAAATTCATTGCATACTCTCTTATTTCATTACGCATCTTAATAGAAATTTTTCTGTTTTTTTCCAAAACGTCTCTTACATAATCTAAATCGTGTATTTTACTTTCTGGCACAACATCAATAAATGGCAGTGAGGTGTTTAAGTTAGCAGCAGCATATTCTGAGATGACCAAACCTAATCCTGCCGACAAAGCTTCCATGCAGACAAGAGGGTGAGCTTCACCATCACTCAATAATGCTAAGTTTGCAAATTTCGTAAGATTTCTATATAACTGTTCTTTATTCCATTCGTTTAAATACGTGGGTTTCAATCTTCCTTTAAATTCTGGATCTTCTATCCTACCTACAAAATACAGGTTGTCTATTTTTTGAAATATTGCTTGTCTTTTTCTTGCGTCTATCTTTCCTAAGTATAACGAGTCATTTGGTCTCTCACAGACCTCATTAAATTTAAACAAGTCGGTACGAACACCATTATGAACCAAATGTAATCTTTCTTCACTTTTTCCACCTTTTCTGTACATATCTAAAATGCCTTTTGAAAGGCAGAAAATATGGGTGTCAGTGTTTATAAACTCCCAGAAAAAATTACTATAATTTTCTGACCATTTTGACGGCTGTTCCAAATACGCAAAATGACTAGTCAATATGATGTTTTTGCAATTTATATGGTGAGCCAAATATGAGTAATCATCGTAGTGAATGTGTACAATATCTGGGTTTAAAGCATTCGTTATTCCCACTGCATAATTTAAATTTGGTGTATTAACAATCGAGACTTTATGGCCTAATTCCTGTAGACTGTTCCTGATATCGTCAATCAAGATTTCCACAGCTCCCCATCCAACAGGTGGAATTGTCATATACCCGGGTCCTATGATCGCTATGTGCATTTTTAATCTCCTAAAAGTAATCTAAATGATGACACATTCATTGCTTTATCGTCAACAAAGATATCTGCATGTGGCTTTTTGTACATGATGAGTTCATGATATTTTATTCCCCATTTTTCGAGTTGAATTGCGGTAAATTCCCCCCAATCTTTTCCCGATACAGAACCTCTAGCAGTCATTATTTTAATAGTATGACCTGAGTTATATAAATCTCGGATAGCTTTAACCATATCTTCGAACGGTTCGGCTAACTCATATTGGCTATTCTCAACTGATGTACATATTGTACCATCGATGTCAAAACAATAAATCATCATACCACCGTGTGTAGAATTATTTGATGTATACATTCAACAATACCGTAATCTTTAGAATTTACCCAAAAGTGCAAAAAATGTTCTTGTGTAAGTGTCTTCAATTTATTGTTTACGTCAAACCCGGAAAGAGTTATCATTTCTAAGTCTCTTCGAATACACCACTTAGCACAATTTACGATATTTTTGGAATTACCGGAAGAGGATATTAATATAATTAGAGTTTTGTCGTCAGCAAACTCGGACAAAAATTGCTTATAAGCATCTTCCATTCCGTAATCGTTGATGTAACATGTTAGTCGGCTAGGATCACTAAACGAAAATGCCCTTTTGCCTAATTGTTTTGTGTAATCTTGCGATATATGACTTGCAATACTGTTTGATCCGCCATTGCCAATTATGATTATGTTATCATGAGAATCAACTTTCGCTTTTAGTTTTTCGATATCTCTTACATTGACGTTATTAAGCTCATTTTTAAATTCATCTAATTGCATTATATATTTTTTACCTCAAGACCATTATAATCTATTTTTACTGGGAGTACAATAGAGTTGAGTTTTTTAGATATAACGTCGGGCCGTGTATTTTTCTTCGTAAATAATAAAAAATAACCACCATTTCCTGCGCCTATCAATCTATGACATAAAATTTCATCTAGAGTTTCTAACTCCTTGTCTAGGCTTTTAAGTTTATCATCTCCTAAAATGAGATCGCTTGTTCTCTTTTTGGCTTCCCAACCTCTTTTTATCAAATGTATAAACCTATCACGATCGCTATTTTTAATCACATCGACCATTTCTTCTGCAACGTTTAAAAGATTTTTTGAGGGGTTTTTTACAACAGATTTGAGAACCGTTGTAGAACTTCTTGTTATATTAGTTGGTAATAAGAACATGTTAAAAGTTTCGATAACGCTAGAAGATAGCCTATTACTGATAACTTTTTCACTACCTCTAAACATTTCATGGCTATTTAAACCACCTGTACCACAACCAAAAGGATCTTGAAAGCCAGTTAAGGGATTAAACATTTTTTCGATCGACCACGCTTTTTCGATAATTTCTCTCTTAGATAAACCAGCACCCAGATATTGATTCATTGCTCCAATTAATGCAATGGTATGAGAAGATGAAGAAGCTAAACCGGAGCCGCTAGATGAAACGTCTGCTGTAAACCAACAATGGATTGGCTCTACATTAAAATCTCTGAATACAATTCTTGCAATGTCGTTTTCTATATCGTTTACGTCTTCAACCTTTTCAGTTTTGCTCCAAAAAACGTTGTAATTTTTATCGATATAATTCTGACCAAATTTATCCCTGAATAAAGTTATATACGTATATACATTTGCCGAAAATGAAACTATGTGCCCTCTACCCAATATGTCAATCGATCTTTGAAGGTCGGTGCCTCCGCCTGCTATCGATATTCTAGTTGGGCATTTAGAAACAATCACTCTATTATGCTCTCAATTTTCTTTACGTAATCTGAAACACAATTAGAAAGTTCGAAGTTGTTTCTACCGTATTCTAGAATGTCTTTTCTATGCTTAATTGACTTTTCTCTGTTGGTTGCAACTATCTCTCTTAATTGATTTGTTGTTGTTGTATATCTATCAACTACGTCAATAAACGGAAGCGTTCTATCTAGATTTGCAGATGCTTCTTCGGAAACTACCAAACCGCATCCAGAAAGTAAAGCTTCTAACGTTACTTGTGGTGCTGATTCTCCATCGCTTAATAAAATCATATTAGCATAATTAGTGACATTGTTACAAACTTCATCTCGAGACCATGGACCCAGATAATCTCTCGTTGGGTTGAAACTAGAATCTGCCAAAGGACCTACAAAATCAACGTTCATTTTCAAGCCCTGTAATAGAGTTTGCTGCTTTCTAGGCTCTATTTTTCCTAGGCATAGTGTACGATCTGGTTTGGTTGGGGTTTCTGAGAAGATAAATTTGGATGCATCTACACCGTATATCCACTTCCATAACAGGTCTTGCCTAGCACCAAAATTAGAAAAATGCAGATTGTTTTTTTCCGACAACGTAAAGATATAAGAGTGATTTTGACAAAACTTATTAAATATCCACTCATACCCTCTTCTTTTTTCTGGTATGTCAATGTATGGGTAATGACTAGTCATTGCACGGCTAGACTTTATCCTTGGCATCATATCGGCATAACAATCGTAATGTAGGTGAGTAAAATCAGGTTTCCAATCATTTATTCTGTCGATGGATTCATTCAATATTTTTTTGTTTTCTAGGTTATTTCCAAAATATTCGTTGCAAATAAACACTTCGTGTCCCTGCTTCTCCAATTCAACCTTGTAATTCCACATCAAAACCTCAACGCCACCCCATCCTGTCGGAGGAATAGACATGATACCGGGGCCTATCAAACATATTCTCATTTTGACCTCGCAAATCTTGGAAACTCGGATAAATCTTTATGAAGATGGATCATCATGGTTTTAAACTCGGCTTTGATGTTGTCATACCCGTTTTGTGGAGTAGCATAGCCCGGATGAAGGGTATGTACTAAATTGTTGTTTTCTAGGAAATATTTGTTCATGTGAGACTCATCATGCCATACTGCAACGATATTATTTTCGGTATCTTTGTCAATTCGAATGTCTAATTCAGTTATCATATCGACAATCGATTGAGATTTCCCTCCCCAAAAACAACCTTGCCGATAAATTGTCAAATCATAAAAATCGTCAAATATATTCGCAATCGATCTAGTATTTGTTTCATAAGTGCCAATTTTTCCTAAAAATCCCGGATGTTGAACACCTATCAAGGGCTTTTTGTGATCGAGAATTTCGTCACCTATTTCCGAACACGGCCAGAGATCTGCATCGATGAAGAAAACATAATCAAATTCACTTAGCTTTTCTTTAACGTATGTCATAAACTTGAAACGATGCAAAGTAATCCACGGCCAACCAACGTGTGATATTTTAGTTACATGAATATCAGAAGAATCAAAAATTTCCAATTCTGGCTGATCAGTAAATACAAAAAATTTCTTTTCATGTTCGGTTAGAAAGTACGTATCAATGGCTTTTTTGTATCCTTCAAAGAAATTTGCATACTTAGAAGTGCCTATAAATGTTATTGCTATTTTCATATTCTTACCCATTGTTTTCTGTATATACTTTCCCAGTTTTTTGGACCAGCAGGACCAAACCATTCGTTAGGGGCAATCACAGCTTTCGAGCCAGACAAAAAAGACCCCCACCAAGAAAAAGAAGAATTCGCTATAACATGCAATTGACATTTTGACATAAGGCACATGTCTACTACATCTTCATTACCTTCCACGATAAAAACTCCGGGATATTTGTTTTTACACCATTCGGTATCGTCAGAAAAGACCAGATAAACAGGCTCTTGTCCTGGGACTATTGTGTGTATATTTGAATTTACTATATTGGAGGCTTTTTCGTAATAATCATCCCTCAAAACTGGATGATAATCTGGTTTTTCCAAATAATCTGTTCTTCTAACGTGGACATTTATTAAAAGTTTATCTTCTAAATTGTTCTTATTTAACCACAAATTGGCTTTCGCTTGAATCATGTCATGAAATTCGAATTCTTTCCTAATCTGTGCTTCGCAGTGTTGCCAATATTGGTCTGACTGAAAATATCCGTATAATTCAGTATTGTCATCAATCATCCATAAATTTGGGTTAAAATGGAAATCTTGTTCTCTGTATAGAAATTGCTTAACATCGTCCTTTAGGTAAGACTTACTTGGGAGTTTAAAAGCTCTCTCTAAATCCGAATTTTTTGGAATTGCAAACTTATATCCTCTAGTAAATGCTGCTCCATAAAGGGCTGCATATTGAAACATTTGGTTGCCTAATTTTCCTAATTTTCCAATGTTTGAAAATGTTATCATTTAATAATCCCTATCTGGCGATATAAATCGTGAATATTTTGGCATGCTTGTAACGGAACTCGAGGGTTGTAATTTGGGTTTGGATTTGATGTATAATCAACCATGGTTTCTGTCAAATTTGCAAAGTTGTACCATCTTATGCACCTTAGCCAATAGTAGTAATCTTCAGCTAGTGGATATGTATCGTCATATAAGCCAGCTCGATATATTATTCTTTTCCGGAAAACAACGCTAGGGTGAGCAATACAGTTTGATCCTCTGAGAAGGGTCATTTTTATCTCACGATCATTTAACGGGTACCTTATCTGAGAAGGAACAACTTCGAAATTTTCCGGATCAACTTGTCTAATTTGCGTACCTACAATATCAATGTTTTGAAAGTCTTCTAGATATTTAACTTGCTTTGCTAACTTGTCTTTATACCAAAGATCGTCTGCATCCTGTCTAGCGATAAATTCTCCTTTCGAGTGCAAAATACCAAAATTTAACGCTGGAACAATACCTTTTTCTGCACACTCGATAACCCTTATTCTATTGTCAAAAGTTGCACTTAGTTGAGCTAGCTCTTTGGAGTTATCATCGCATAGATTTATCACGCAGATGAGTTCCCAATCTGCAAACGTTTGATCGACAACAGAATCGATTGCCCTATTCAGGGTTTGAGCACCATTGTGTATTGGCATTATAATCGATACTTTAGGCATTTTCATTGCTTATTACCTTAGGCTCCGTGTATTCTAGTTTTAGTGATGGTGTAGGTTTCGAAAAATCTACTTTAGAATGAAAAACGTGTCCAGAGATTTTTTCCTCCAAATCTTTAGCCAAGTTCTTTATGTCGTCTTCTGTGACATCTTTCCATTTTTTGTCAAAAAACATGTTATTTTCAATTGTATCTTCTTGCTTTATGTTGTACAAAGACTCCCAATGATTTTGCCAAAAGTGTTTATATGTCTTTATTTTTCTTTCGATATCGTACCATGAATAATGATAAACCGAAGGAAGGAGATCCACTATTCTTTGAAAAGTGTTAGAATACATCTCGATAGCTTCAGAACTGCCATTTAATGCATAAAGTCTTTGATAATGAATATCCTCGGTATAGAAAGTCGAGTGAGGAATAACTTCTAGAGAATTCTTATCAATATAATCGCAACCATCTGTGCCTATGGCAGCATACAATTCACCATTTTCATCCTGTTTTCTGAGTTTTCCCGGAATGCCATGAGTTATGTTGGGTTTGTTACGACTTAATCTCCATTTCCATGGATTAACGTCACATCTTATTTTTCCTTTTTGGCCCCAAAATTCAATCACTGGAAGACTGATCAGGTCAACAAATTTTGGGAACTGTTGACAAATCTTCTTAATCTTGTCATAGTCATTTTCATGTACAATTTCATCACTATCCATCTGCCAACAAAAATTCCCTGTGCATTTCTCTCGAGCCTTAGCCTTCTGCAACCCATCGTGTACTGCGGATCTCTTGGCTGACCAATCAACTTTATTGAGATAAACTTTTATTCTTGGATCTTCATCTGATAATTCTTTCAACCTTTCTATGGTGCCGTCATTAGAACCACCATCCAAAACTACAACCTCATTACAGAAACCTAACATGCTTTTTATACATGCTTCATAGGGATATTCCTGAGAGATACAGTTATAAGTCGTCGTATATCCGGAAATATTGGGTTCCCAGCTAGAGTCCGTGAGCAGTTTGTTCCAAAATGCTTCTCTTCTTCCATACAGATATATTTCTATATCTTCAATATTATCTTCCGAAAAAGGGAACTCGTTCTTATGCTGCACATTTTCATTGAGAATGAGATCGCAACCCAATAGTTGGGCCTCCAAAACCAATCTGGGACATGTATCTCCACCTTTTGGTAGAAACACAAGACCTTTTGATTGAGCTAATTTTTCCAGTAATTTTCCATGACTTAAGCCACCAATCAACTCGTAATCCAAATTATGAACCTTACAATATTCTTCACAATCTGCTGTTCCTTTGATCCAAGATGATGAGTTAAGAACAATATATTTTTCGTTTTTTTCTTTAAATGTTTCTCTAAGCAATTTTATCTCAACGAAAAATTTATCATCAAAGACGGAACTAAGTACAAAATGTTTGCCGGATGCATAATCTTCCTCCATGAATGGGAATCTTTCAACATACCTTAATCTTTGTTTATGGGACATCCAATATACAGTTCTAGCCCCATGAAAAAATGCGCTAATTAATTTTCCATAATCAGAATCAGCACAATCACAATCTTCTTCAGTTGCCATCTTATGTAATTCTATAGAACGATACTTACAGAATTTATAATCATACTCTAGAATAGAATAGTTTAAATTTGCAACTATGGTTGGAATGAGCTGAATATCGATTCCGGAAAAATTACCAAAGACCCAAAACTTATTAGCTCCGCTCTCTAAAGTTTTCATTGTTACATCTTTCGACTTTATCTTAAAAGTTTCAAGGCCTTTTTCTTTTGGGACAGAATCGATAAGAGCCTGTGTTGTCAGTTCTGCTCCACCGACATATTCATCGACAAACATATCAGATACGAATACAACATTAGCATTTCTTGGCACTAAAATATCTTGCTTAGCGTTAAATGGACTATTGAACACCATTACCTCCATGATGTCATTATTTTATACTGGAGGGCTGTAATGGTAAAATTAATTATTTTTTGTTGTACACTTCTAGAAATTATATAATACTAATTCTAATCCTGAATTACTGGATATCTGAATTACTGATTAATAATTCTTATTAATTATAATTTTTCTATATCAATATTAGCCGCAGTGGTACGTGCACGCAGTTAGATAAATTTTGTACGTAGACCCATCATGATCTATAGTATCAGTTACACTATCCCAATCGATGTTTTCAGTACATTTTGCAACAGTACTACTTCTTAGAATGTCATCGGCTTGTTTCTTTCCGTAACCAGCTATATTAGAAGATTGAATATAATCGCCATTTTCTATGTTTCCTGCTATATTTGAAACTAACAACCTGCCTTCGCCTATGGAATTGACAACAACCGGTATCTCAGAATTTGATAATGGGCTTCTGCTATAATAACCGGGAAATTCGTTTTCAAAACTAGATATGACACCATAAACCTTTTTCGAGTTTTCTACATTTGCTAACGTAACTTTTGGAAGAGCTGTGTTGATGTTACTTCCTGAGGATTGGTGCCAAATATTGCCGGTACTTTCAACAATCATACCAATTTGCGCATTTTCGTTGTTTTCTATACAACTGGCATGAAAACCAGTGAATGAGCTAGTAAAAGATACTCCACCAGAACCATTGCTGTTGACTTTACCAACCTCAGAATCACCATCCCTAAATACTAGAAAGTCATTAGTGGTACCTAAATTGATGTCAGTTTGATACTCTAAAACCATTAAGTTTGTGTGAGTGTCTGTTTCAGAAGTAGTAAACAGAGCAACCGGTATCTGTCCACTGTCATAATTACCACAAAAGGATTGAGAGACATGTAGTCTAGCTCTGGCTTTAGCTTCACCACTGTATGCAGTCCCAACATCGTAAGTTCCATCATGAATATACACGCCGTTGTAAGATATTCTCATTGTTTCTCGTGCAACTGTGTCATCATCCGTGTTGAGCCACTGGGTTGCAATGGACATATATCCGCCTTTGTCGGTGTTGCCAAAATTTTCTATGGCGTAAGCAGATATTGAGACTGAAGCTTCAGAGTTTTGCGATGGATCGGCTCCATCGTTGCCGTCAAATCCTATAAA
>MDSZ01167379.1_pt1 | contig 14688 bp, 16 predicted proteins | sample 811201 | NCBI WGS metagenome assembly MDSZ01 (sample SAMN05326647, study PRJNA326480) | marine metagenome | isolation source: seawater | place: Indian Ocean: North | collected 2010
AATCTCAGAGCCATATTTTTTTAAACCATTATTTTTAATAGATTTAAAGTCGTTGATATTTAATAAATGCCATTGATTCGAAACAAATTTGTATGACTTGGAATTTATGAAATTTTCAGTAATAAATTTTAAAGATTCATTTTATTTTTTGACAATAATTAGTTTAAAAGTATTATCAAATTACCGAACCAGTTAAAGTTATTTTATGGGTCTAAGAACAAAATTACGGAAATATTTTTATAAAAAAAAATTTAAACCGAAAAATTCGATTATTAATATATCTAATCAAAATATTTTAATTACAGGCGCAAATTCAGGTCTTGGATTGGCATTAACACGTGAGCTTCTAAAGCTAGATAATATAATTTATGCAACTTATAGAGAAAAAAATGACAAATTAGTTAGTATCAACAATCAAAATCTAAAGTTAATAAAATGTGATCAATCTAATGAAGATGATTTTGAAAATTTAGAAAATGATATTTCATTAACTAAATTAGATTTAATTTTCAACTGTGCAGGAATTTTGGGACCTGGCTTTCAAGATGTTAAAGATTTTGAATTTAAGGAAATGAATAAAGTGATGCTGATAAATAGTTACTCTATTTTAAAAATTATAAAAATTATTTTAAATCAAAATCACCCATTAAAAGCTTTGGTAAATATCAGCAGTGAAGGCGGTAGTATCAAACTTAATGATGATGCGTTATATTATATTTATAGAACTTCAAAATCATCACTAAATTCGATTACAAAAACTTTATCAGTAATTCTTCAAAAAGAAAATAAAGGAATTTGTTTTGCAGTTGATCCTGGAAATATGAAGTCTGGAATGAACCCAGGTGGTTTTCTGGAAGCATCAGATTGCGCTAAAAATATTTTAGAAATAATCTCTTCAAATGATCAAGATTTAAATGGTAAATTTATTGATTTATTGAAAAACGAAATTCCTTGGTAATTTATTTTTAAAGATTACTTTTTTAAATAATTTTTTTTGAAACTATAATATGCTAAAACTCTTGATAAATATTCAATAGATTTATCAAATCTGAATAATAAACAATTAAATATTGATTTAGCAACTAAATTAGGAATTTTTTTACTTAACTTTTCTAACAATTTAAAGTGAAGATTTTCTTTATGGTAGTAAATTAATTCATCTAAAGTAAAATAATAATTTCTATAAAATACTTTTTTTAATGAATTTTTAATTTTTAGATTCCCCATTGTGTGTATTGCTTTTGTATCGAAAATTTGAATTACTGATTTTTTAAATTTTTTAATTCTTCTTCCTATTTCACAATCTGGAAAATAAATAAAAAGCTTTTCATCAAAAAGTCCTATATTTATTATGTCTTGTTTTCTAAATAAGATTGCAGCAGTCATCGGAAAATCAACACAGACATCACCTTCTAATTTAAGTACTTCATATCTCAAATTTTTTTCCATAAGCGCACCTCCACTTTGAGTTAATTCTAAATTTTCATTAAACATAGTAGGCGTAGTAATAAAACAATCTTTATAATTATTTATAGCCTCATATAACTTATAAATAGTATCCTCTTCTATAATACAATCTGCTTCTAAATTTAGAATATATTCTGTATCTGAGCCTCTTATTCCTTGATTGATTGCTTTTGAAAAACCTAAATTTTTATTATTTAATATATATTTATGAATTTTATATTTTGCTTGAACTTTTTTCTTTAAATCAATGTTATCATCATTATCAATTAGAATAACTTTAAAGTTTTTTAAGTTATTTAAACATTTTGATAATAAATCAAAATCTTCTTTATAAAGCACTATAGTTATAGTTAAAGACTTATATAAATCTTTCATAACATTGCTTTAAAGTTATTCTCAAATTAAATGTTTTATTTCTTTGATTACTATATCTTGCTCTTCATCAGTCAATGTTGGATACATTGGTAATGAAAATATCTTTTTTGCATCTTCCTCTGTTTTCTTTAAGCATGTACAAGATGAACATACAAAGTGTTTATAAGCATCCATAATATGAATAGGCCAAGGGTAACTTATATTAAGATGAATATCTTTTTTCGATAAACTACTTAAAATTCTATCTCTTTCAGGATGAGAAACTACATATATATAGTATGCATGTTTGTTATCAGGATGTTCCTTTGGAAGTTCAATTTTAGTATCTTTTAATTCAGTATAATACTTTGCAGCAATTTCTCTTCTTCTATTAATCCATTCATTTAAATAGGGTAATTTTTTTAACATTATGGCCGCATGAACTTCATCTAATCTTGAGTTAGTACCATGTTCTATAGCATAATATTTTCCGTTCCAATGCCCCGAAGACATTTTCTTTTTTTCCATACCTAAAAATCTAATTCGTCTCATTCTATCAAATAATTTTTCGTTATTCGTGGTAATAAAACCACCATCTCCATATGCTCCAAATATTTTTGTAGGATAGAATGAATAACATCCAACATCTCCAATAGATCCAGCTTTCTTATTTTTATAAGTAGCACCATGCGATTGAGCACAATCTTCAATTACTTTAAGTTTATATTTTTTTGCTATTTTCATTATTTCGTCCATTTCACACATTTGACCATAAAGATGAACTGGAATAATTGCTTTTGTTTTGTCTGAAATAAAATTAGATATTTTTTTTACATCTATTAAAGAGTATTCATTGATATCAACAAATTTTACTGAGGCTCCAGTATTTACAATAGCAGTAACAGTAGGCACTGCTGTATTTGAAGTGGTTAAAACTTCATCTCCAACACCAATATCAAAAGCTTTTAAGGCTATAGTAATAGCATCTGTACAATTACCAACACCTATTCCATATTTGCATTCATGAAAATTAGAAAATTTTTCTTCAAACTCTTCCAATCTAGGACCAAAAATTAAAGGTCCATTTTTGAAAACATCATCAACAGCACTTAGAATATCATCTCTTAATAGTTCATACTCTTTTGTATAATCCCAAACTTTAATCATTTTGAAGAATTATAGTATTTATGTAATTTTATCAATATTATAAGATGCAAATAAATTTCTTGCTTCAATAGTGATCTTATTTTGGTTAATTAGTTCTACTATTTGATTATGTGAAGCCCAAATAAATTTATCTTTAATGTTAATTTTTTTATATTCTTTGACTTCACAAATTATATTTCTTGTTTGATTTTTTAAAAACCTTCCCCCTTCATCAGAATTTATTATATCTAATAAATAATTTTTCTTATAAAAAAAGGACTTAAAATCTACCTTTTTAGGCAACTTGAATGTAAAATTTTTTTCAGAGATCGTTGAAGTAAATTGACATTGATTTCTACCTGCTTCATTTATGACTTTTAATAGATAGTGAGTAGTTTTATTTATTTGGCTTGTTAAAAAGCCATTTAACGAAACATAATGATCACTAATTATTGGTTGTTCCCAATTAATAACTTCACGAGAATTTGCTTTTACATCTATAAAAAATATTGAAAAAAAATTTTTTTTTATATCAGAAATAGAAAAGTTTCTTATTTTCCAATTTTTCAAATCTTTAAATTTTATTGGAAATCTCTGTTGTATTAATTTATGATTATATTTATTTAATTTTAAATTTAGATCTTTTTTGGTATTAATGGGTAAGTCAAATTGATTTTTTTTAATTACACTAGAAAATACTGATATCGTATCCATGTTAATTATATTTTTTTTACCAATTAAATATTTGATATTTTCTTTAGATAACCAGCAAAAATTTTCTTTCAATTTATTTGGAAATTTTTTGACTTCAATCAAAATGTTTCTATTTTTTTTGTTTAAAAATCTTGAACCTTGTTCAGAAAGTTTAAGATTAGATAAAATTTTTACTTTCTTTTTTTTTAAAAAATAATCTAAAAAAATAGTCTTTTTTCCACCATGTTTTCTTAAATAATTACTTTTAGTTGCTTGGACTGTTGGTGAAATTTGAACTCCATTTATATTCCCAGGTTCAATTTTTGTTTGCAGAAGGTAGTAACTTTTATTTTTAATCTTTTTTTTTATTATTCCGAGAATACCTTGTTCTTTTTGAATTATCAGTGGTTGAAACCATGTAACGTTACCCTGAGTGCATAAAAAAGGTTTAATCGAAAAAAAATTTTTTGTTTTATGATAAATTAGATTTTCATCGAATTTCCATTGTATCAAATTTTGATATCTTTTTTTTTTAATTTTTAATTTATTTATTTTTTTTTGCTTATTTAACCATGCAATTAACTTGTTAGTTTGCATTTTTTTTAATTATTCTTATTTCTGGAACATGTGTTATAAATTTTCCACCATTATTCAAATATTTTTTCTCTTTTTGAGTTATTTCTTTTAAAAAATTCCAAGCACCAAGAAATGCATAATCTATTTTTTCTTTGATCATATCACATGGTGGTTTGATAGGAATGTGTTTACCTGGGGTATATTTACCTTGCTTATTTTTGGTTGAGTCGGTCACATATTGAATTAGATCAGGTCCAATATTGCAATAATTAAAAATAGTTGCAGATTTATAAGTTGCCCCGTAGCTAATCACTTTTTTATTTTGTTTATTCAATTTTTTTAAAAGATTAAAGAGCTTACTCTTTGAATTTTTAACTCGAAAACTAAATTTTTTATAGGTCGAAATCTTATTTAACTTTTGTTTGATCTCTGAATTGTAGGTTTTTTTTACATTTGTCGAGATCTTATGTTTTGAGTTATTTTTCGCTACATAAAATCTTATTGAGCCACCATGTGTTGTTAACATTTCTGTATTTATGATCTTTAAATCATATTTTTTTATTAAATTTGATATTGCTAGAAATGAAAATAAATGAACATGTTCATCGTAAAATTGATCATATGAATTGAATTTTAGAACAGAAGCTATGTAAGGATCTTCAAATACAAAAACACCATTTTTACTTAAACAAATTGATATTGCTTTAAAAGTTTCTTCTAAGTCTGGAATATGAGAAATAGTATTAGCTGAATATATTAAATCTACAAAACCTTTTTTGTTTACAATTGTCTTGGCTAATTTTACATCCCAAAATTTATCATATGTAAAATATCCTTTTTTATTAGTAATTTTAGCAAGATTTTTACAAGGCTCTACAGCAATAATATTTTTTTTATTAAAATTTTTTAAAAAAACACCATCATTACTTCCAATTTCCATACTTAGTTTTGGTTTATATTTATTTTTGAGTCTATTAGCCATTTTTTTGAACGAGATATTCATGGTCTTCGATTGAGATGCTCTATGAGCATATTTATCTGTGTACTGATTTTTAGGATTTACTGGCTTTTTAATTGATACAAGATAATTACTAGTATCGAATGCTATAGATAGATTGTAAAAATATTCTTTTTTTAATGTTGAATTTTTTACATCTAATAAATACGAATTTGTTATTGGCTGTTTTGATAAATTCAAAAAAATTTTTTTCATATAAATATTCTAATTAGTATTTATTTTAAATATATATTTGATAGGTTGAATACTTAATTTAATTTTATTTAAATTAAAAGAACATTTTTAGGCATTTTAATTAATTATGATTAAAAAAAAGAAAATTATTGTTACTGGTGGTAATGGGAGATTTGCAAAAGTTTTAAAAAAAAAAAACAAAAAATATAAGATTTTTTTTCCAGATAAAAATCAATTAAATATTTTGAAAGTTGATACTATCAAAAAATATGTCAAAAAAATAAAACCAGACTATCTTCTTCATTGTGCTGCTTTATCAGCACCTATGAGTTTGCATGATAATAATATTCAAAAAAGTATTAATATAAACATAATTGGTACCTCTAATGTTGTGAAAATTTGTTCTGAGCACAACATTAAAATTATATATTTTTCAACAGCCTATGTTTATGATGGCATTAGTGGAAATCATAAAGAAAAAGATCCAGTTCATCCTTTAAACAATTATGCATGGTCAAAGCTTGGAGGAGAGTGTGCAGTTCAATTATATAAAAATTCATTAATATTAAGATTGATGATGTGTGAAAAGCCTTTTCAGCACGAATATGCTTTTGACGACATTAAAACTAATTTTCTCTTTCACGAGGATGTTGCTGAACTTTTACCAAAAATAATTAATAGGTCTGGAATTTTAAATATTGGGGGAAAGCTTCAAACAGTTTATAATTTTGCAAAAACAAGTAATAAAAATGTCAAAAAAATTTCTGGAAAAAAACTTTATCCTTCTAATTTATCTATGAATTTAAATAGATTAAAAAAAATAATTTAAACAATTACTTTAAATTTTTAAATATTGTTCAAAACTTATATTTTTTTTATCTTTATGTGATAAAATAGGTTTTTTAATTGGCCATTTAATATTTAAGTCTCGATCATTCCAGATGATTCCAACTTCTGATTTAGCATCTCTGTAATTAGTGCACTTATAATGCATAATTGTATTATTTTCCAAAGTACAAAATCCATGAGCAAAACCTTCTGGAATAAAAAATGATTTATTTTCTTTTGAGTCTAAAATTATAGAAACATATTGGCCAAATGTTCTTGAATTCTTTCTTAAATCTACAGCAACGTCAAAAACCTTACCATTTAAGACAGTTACATATTTGCCCTGTGGATGTTTTTTTTGTAAGTGCAATCCTCTTAAAACATTTTTCTTAGAATTTGATAAAATTTCAAATTTAAATTTTTTTGAAAGAATATTTTCTCTAAATAACTCTTTAAAATAACCTCTATTATCCTTAAAAGTTTTTTTTTTGATAATTAACAAATCTTTAATTTTAGTTTTGATTATTTCCATTTCAATTTGATTATATTATTTTTGCTTTTTTAGAAAGCATATTATTAAATAAATATTATTGATGGATAGATAAGAAACTTTTATTGTAATTTTTTTTGCTTAAAGTAAGTTACATAATTGTGTATGAGTAAACTATTTAAAGCATTCAAATCATCCCCTAAATACTCAATCAAATGGAGTAATTATTTTGAAATTTATGAAAATATTCTTCAAAAATTTATAAATAAAAAAATTACCTTGGTTGAAATTGGTGTAGGCGATGGTGGATCATTATTCATGTGGAAAAAGTTTTTAGGCAAAAGGGCAAAAATAATAGGAGTGGAATTAAATCCAGAAGCAAAAAAATTAGAAAAATTTGGTTTTAAAATTTTTATAGGAGACCAGTCAGATGTAAATTTTTGGAAAAAATTTTATAAAAAAGTAGGTAAGATTGATATTTTAATAGATGATGGTGGTCATACTAATCTTCAACAAATTACGAGTTTCATGGAATCAATAGATCATATTAATAAAGATGGAGTAATAATTGTAGAGGATACGCATACAAGTTATATGAATTATAAAGGATTTAAAAACCCATCTAAAAATTCATTCATAAATTTTTCTTCGAATCTTATTGAAAATATTCATAGAAGAAATCCTATGTTGAAAAAAAAACTAAATTTAATTTCACAAAAAATTCATTCCATTGAATTTTTTGACTCTATTGTTTTAATAAATATAAAAAAAGATAAAGCTAATTATAGTAGGAATTTTCAAAATAATAAAAAATTAGAAACTTTTTTTACTGATTTTAGATTTAAAAGAGTTGAGTTAGCTGATTTTAAACAAAATAAAAATCGGTTCACAAAATTTATTCAATCTAAAATTTCTAAAAAAGGTTTTTTGCAAAAAATTTACGATAATTATTTAATTAACAAATATAAAAAAAAACTGAATAATTAAATTATTTCTTAATAATTTTGTAGTATTTTTTTAAATTCATAGTTTGTTTTCTTGGAAATTGTTTTCCAAGAATTTTTTTTGCCGACATAGAAACTACATTTTTGTTTGTCTCTTTTGCAAAGTTATAAACAATTTTTTTGGAACCACCTACATTAATTACTCCTTTATGATCTATTAATTTTAACAAATCTTTTGCTAGATCCTCATGATACATGAAATTCATTTCAACATCGTTAAACGCTTTTTTGTGAACAAAAGGTTTTTCTGTCATACAAATTCTTAAAATTAAAGAATTACTGTACATTTGTACTGCACACTCTCCCCCTAATTTTGAAATTGCGTAATTGTTAATAGGTAAAACAGGATCATTTTCTAAATAATTTCCTTTAATACCTGGATAAACATAATTAGTTGAAAAATATATTAGTTTAATATTTTTTTGACTACAGGCTCTAACAATATTACTCGTCCCAATTATATTTATTGAAATACTTTTAGAAATATTTTTTTCATGAATTTCCATAGGCCTAGATAGACCAGCACAATGAATTAAATAATCAGGTTTATTTTTAGAAAGATAACTTGTTATAGATTTAAAACTTTCAATATTGAGCTCTGTTTTTGATGGATATTTAATTTTATATCTATGCTTAGTAGTTTTAAATATTTTTGCAAATCTGCCTGAACCTCCTGTAAAAATTATTTTTTTCATAAAATTTTTGGAACTGGAGTATGAATAATAAATTTTCCACCTCTATTAATAAATTTTTTTTCTTTTTTAAAAATCTCATCTTTAAAATTCCATGCTCCTAAAAAAACATAATCAATATTTTTATCAATTGATCCTATGTATTTATAAATTGGAATTTTTGTTCCTGGTGTATATTTATTTTGTTTATCCTTAGTCGTATCAACAAAATATTTAATTACATTTTTTTTAATTTTACAATAATTTAATATCGTTGTTGATTTTGCAGTCACACCATAACCGATGATATCTTTGTTTTTATCATTTATTTCATAAAAAATTTTTTTTAGTTTTTCTTTTGATAATTTGATCCTTTTAGAAAATTTTTTGTAAGTAGATAATTTGTGAAGACCATAATTGATTTCTTTTTTTCTTTGATTTTTGACACTTGAGTCAATTTTTCTTTTATCGCTCTTTTTTTTTATGAAGTATCTATTAGAGCCACCATGAATTTCTAAGTTTTGGATGTAAAAAATCTCTAAGTTGTGTTTTTTTAAAACGCTATCAATCCCAATCAATGAAAAAACGTATATATGCTCATTGTAAAATTGATCATATGTATTTTTTTTTAAACATTCTAATAGAGATGGGTCTTCGATTATTACAATACCATTTTTATTTAATAAAATATTTATGGAACTAAAAACTTCATCTAGATTTTCAATATGACTAATAGTATTTGCTGAATAAACTAGATCAACTTTGCCATTTTTTTTTAAAATTTGTTTTGCAGTTTTAGAATTCCAATACTCAGGAAACGTATTAAAACCTTTTTTTTTGGTAATTTTTTCAACATTTGAACAAGGTTCAATGCCAATTACTTTTCTTTTAGGAAAGTTTTTAATAAAACTTCCGTCATTACTTCCAATTTCTAATATTTTATTTATTTGAAATTTTTTATTAATTAATTTTGATAAATCTTTAAAAGATTTTAACATCGTTTTTGACATTGAAGATCTGTAAGGATATTTGTCATTAAACATTTCTTTACTTGAAATTGGTTTATTGATTGAAACAAGTTTTGTTTTAAGATCAATTCCAACTTTTAATCTATATTTTTTTTCTTTTTTCTTTAATTGATTTTTTCTAAGATAATTATTCGCAAGTGGTTGTAATCCTAAATCTAAGAAGTTTATATATTTACTCAATTGAATTGCTCCTCTCTAAGATCATTAAATATAATTGGCCATTCAAGATAATTTGTATATTTATTAAACCAAAACGGCAAAAATCTTTCTGCTAAAAATCCATAAATTCTAATTTTTGAATATCCATTCAAATCAAAACCAAATATTTTTTCACATTCACTTAACCAATGAAAAACAGTTTCGTAGTACTTGATCATTATCTCTTTAGAATTACAAATAAACATATTTCCATGATTATATGATTTGTTTGAATTTACAAAATCTCTAAAATCTTGCCTGTCGTCTAAATTAAGAGCATCTATAGCCTTATCCAACACACCGTTTCCATGAAACATATCAAAATGAAACTTAATATTACGGTTTTTTTTAAAAATTGCTTTTGGGTTTTTTATTAATGAAATTTTTCCATATTTCAAAATTTTAATCCATTTAATATTATCTACATCAATTTTATTTCCTAAAATTACTTGATATTTGTTCCATGACTTTGGCACCGTTTTAAGAATTTGATTTTGAAACTTTTTTTCAACTTTTGCATTCTCATTTGACCAGAATCTTCTATAAGCGCAAAAGCCAATCCAATCACCATCATTAATTTTTTTTAGCTCATTTTTCCAATACCAATAATGAAAAGTATATTCACCATAAAATTTATTTTTGTCTGAAATATTTATTCCCGAATTATCTCGTAACCATTCTGGATTTGATATATTATCACCTAAGCCTACAGGGATATAGTTTAATTTTTTCACTTTACCAAGAAGCTGGTCATGAATACAAATACAAAATATTTTTAGATTTTGCATTTTAAAATTTAATTTCTTTAAATTTATAATTGTTGGTATCTTTTTTAGACAATATTGGTGACTTAATTTTCCAATTTATTTTCAAATCTTTATCATTCCATTTAACTCCTATTTCAGAATTTTTATTTCTATAATTAGTGCAACTGTAAACTATTATATTTTCTTTTTCTAAGCCAAGGAATCCATGCAGGAAACCAGGTGGAATAAAAATTGACCTACAATTTTTTTCACTAAGGATCATTTTAAAATGTTGACCAAATGTTTTTGATTTTTTTCTACAATCAACTGCTACATCTAAAATTTTCCCTTTTAATACAGATACATATTTTCCTTGTTTAAATTTTTTCTGCATGTGCAAACCTCTTAAAACATTCTTTTTAGATCTTGAAACAACAGTAAATATTAATCTTTTTTTAATTTTTTTTTTGAGGGCTAATTCTCTGAAATATCCCCTTTTGTCGAAGTAATTTTTTGATTCAAAAACTACTAAGTCTTTAAATTTAGTCTTTTGAGTTTTCATTTATAAAAGTTTGGATAAATACTTTGAATATTCACAATTGCCATAAAACTTAATTGATCTTTTTAAATCTCTTTTTTGTATCCATTTGTTATTAAAAGCTATTTCTTCAATACAAGCTATTTTTAAACCCTGTCTATTCTCAATAGCCGATACAAAATTACTCGTTTTATAAAAATCATCCATTGACCCTGTATCTAACCATGCTCCACCTCTACCAATCAAATCTGCTGATAATCTATTTTTTGACTTATAAAAATTCAACAGATCAACTATTTCCACTTCACCTCTCTTAGAAGGTTTTAATTGTTTAGCATATCGCACAACATCGTTATCAAAAAAATATAAACCAGTTATAGCAAGATCAGAAAAATATTTTTTAGGTTTTTCTTTAATTTTGATAATTTTATTTTGACTATTAATTTTTGCTATCCCAAACAATTCAGGTTTTATTACTTTATGTAATATAACTTTTGCACCTTTGGTTAATTTTGTATTAGAGAGAAGTAATCTTGATAAACTCTGACCATAGAAAAAATTATCCCCTAATATCATGGCTACATTTTCTTTACCTATAAATTTTTCTCCAATTACGAAAGCATCTGGAAGACCACGGGGCTCATTTTGTTCTAAGTAACTAATCTTGATACCTAAATTTTTACCATCAGGCAGGATTTTTTTATATTGCTCTAATTGACCTTTGTTAACAATAATTAGAATATCTTTAATTTTTGCTAACATTAAAATTGAGAGTGGATAAAAAATTAAAGGTTTATCATATATTGGCAATAACTGCTTATTTACAGCTTTTGTGAGTGGACTCATTCGTGTTCCTTTACCACCTGCTAGTATAATTCCTTTTTTTATCATCCTTTTCCTAATCTATTAATAATATCTTTTTTTGAAAGTGATTTATAATAGGATCTATTCTCAAAATACCATTTAAGAGTCAATTTTATTCCTTTATTAAAATCTGTTTTAGGATACCAGCCAAGTTTATTTCGTATTTTATTACTATTTAATGCATATCTAATATCATGACCTGGGCGATCTTTTACAAATTTAATTTTTACTTTTTTTCCAAAATTAATTATTTTTTTTGAATTTATCAAAAGTTGTTTAGTGACTTGTAAATTATTTAAGTTTTTGTTCGATCCAATATTATAAAATTCTCCAATTTTCCCTTTTAAAAAAACCTTTATTAAAGCCTCACAATGATCTTTTACATAAATCCATTCTCTTGAATTTTCTCCCTTTCCATAAATTGGTAGAGGTATGTTATTCATTATATTATAAATAAGTTTAGGAATTAGTTTTTCAGGATGTTGTTTGGGGCCGTAATTATTTGAACAATTAGTAACTATAGCGGGTAGCTTATAGGTTCTTACATATGAACTTACCAAATGATCAGATGCAGCCTTACTTGCCGCATAAGGAGAACTTGGCTGATAAGGATATTCCTCAGGAGATCTTCCATTCAAAATATCACCATAAACCTCATCTGTTGAAATATGTATTAACTTTGATTTGTTATTTTTTGTATAATTTTTAAAACACTCTAGCAAGTTATAAACTCCAACTATATTACTTTGGATGAAACTATCAGGATTATCAATTGATCTATCTACATGAGTTTCGGCAGCCAAATTAAATATTCCAACGGGTTTATATTTTAAAAGAATTTTATTTAACTTCTTATTTTTTATGTCGAGTTTTATATATTTATATGTTTTAAAATTTTTGAATTCTTTTACATTATAAAAATTTGATGAGTATGTAGCTTTATCCACGTTTATTACATAGAAGTTTTTTTTAAGTAATAAATCTATAAGATTACTTCCAATAAACCCCAGCCCACCAGTTACTATGATTTTTTTCATTATTTGATTTTTACATTACAAAAAAGTGTTAGTATAGTCGAGTATACATATATTATGTCAATAAGTAGGCACAATCTCTCAATTATTATTGTAAGCTATAAAAGCGATCATGTCATAGAAAGATGTATAAATTCTATTGATAATCAAATTGAAATAATTGTCATAGACAACTCAAATAATCAGGAATTTAAAAATAGAATTGAACATAAATTTCAAAATGTAAAATGTATTCTATCTGAAAAAAATTTAGGGATGGGCGCTGGAAACAATCTAGGAATTAAAAATATTAAGAATGATTTTGCTTTTATTCTAAATCCAGATGTAGTTTTAGAGAAAAATTCAATTGATGAAATTATAGAAGCATCAAAATATATAGACTCTTTTGGTATTATTGCACCCATGTCTGATAAAAATGATTATCCAAATTATAAATTTAAAAAAAATCATAATTTTGATCCTATTAAACCTTTCCAGGTACAAAGTGTTGATGGCTATGCAATGCTTCTGAATATAAAAAGATTGAAAAAGTTAAAAGATTTTAATTTTTTTGATGAAAATTTTTTTATGTATCTTGAAAATGATGACTTGTGTAAAAGAATTAACAAGCATAATGAGAATATTTTTATAATTCCTAAGTCAAAGATAAATCATTTAGGAGGGGAGGCGGTAAACCCAAAATATAAAGATGAAATAGAACTTTCCAGAAATTGGCATTGGATGTGGTCAAAATTTTATTTTAACAAAAAACACTATGGATACTTCAATGCTTTAATAAAAGTTTTAAAAAATTTAATCTCAGCAAAACTGAAGTTTTTTTATTATATTCTTACATTTAATAATTATAAAAGAAAAATTTATCAGATGAGATTATTAGGATTAATTAATTCTATGTTAGGTCGAAAATCTTTTTTTAGACCTAGATTAGATCATTAATGCCCCGGAAATTCGATTAGGTTCTCTACTTTATAATTTTTTTTTTTTAAATTATTGCAACCTTTTAAATCAAATAGATTAATAACAAAAATAAAAGCTGATACTTCTCCTTTTGATATTTCAATCAATTTTGCTGCTGCTTCAGCTGTACCACCAGTTGCAATTAAATCATCTATTATCAAAACTTTATCATTTTTTTCTATCGAGTCTTTATGAACCTCAATCGTAGCAGTTCCATATTCCAATTCGAAATCAACTGAATGGACATCAGCTGGAAGCTTATTTTTTTTTCTTAACATAATGAATGGTTTTTTTAAAATATAAGAAACTGCTGATGCAAAAACAAATCCCCTAGACTCAATTGCTGCTATCTTATTAAAACTAAATTTTTTTGATTTTTCAACAATCTGGTTAATTGTTTCTTCGAATGCTTTTTCATTTTTAATTAAAGTTGTGATATCTCTAAATAAAATCCCTTTCTTTGGATAATCTGGAATAGACCTAATAAAATCTTTTAAATTCATAATAATTAATTTTTAAAGTATAAATAAATTAATTTTAGAACATGACAATAAATAAATTAGCAATTATAGGGGGAAGTGGTCTTTATGATGTGGAAGAATTTAAAGACAGAGAATTAATAGATTTAGATACTCCCTGGGGAAAACCTTCAGACCAAATATTAAAAACAAATTTTAATGGAAAAGAAGTTTATTTTTTACCAAGACATGGAAGAGGTCATTTCATTTCTCCTTCAAATATCAATTTTAGAGCTAATATAGATTCACTTAAACAATTAGGTGTTACTGATATTGTATCTGTATCTGCGGTTGGTTCTTTAAAAGAAGATCTTTATCCTGGAAAATTTGTAATAGTTGATCAATTTATAGACAGAACATTTGCAAGAAATAAAACTTTTTTTG
>MDSZ01231243.1_pt1 | contig 14688 bp, 23 predicted proteins | sample 811201 | NCBI WGS metagenome assembly MDSZ01 (sample SAMN05326647, study PRJNA326480) | marine metagenome | isolation source: seawater | place: Indian Ocean: North | collected 2010
AAAGCCGAGGCTATGAATAATGGCAAGTAAAGCACAGCAAACAATAACAGTAGAATTTCAACCAAAAGGTGAAAGCAGATTAATAAAGGCTATTGAAAAATTAGATGCAGTATCAAAAAAATTAATTCAAACACAAGATGGTCAATTTAGAGCTAATCGAAAAGTATCTCAAACCTTTACAAGTTTAGATGCAAAATTAAAAGCAGTAGGTTCAAGTATGAGCAAAGCTGGAGTTAATGGTAGATTATTAACTCAAGCAATGAAGGGTCAAAAAGTAGCACTAGAAAAAGTTAGAATTGCAGTTGAAAAACATATGCGTTCACTAAAAGGTCTAGACCACAGAACTAGAATACTTGGTGGCACATTTGCAGTTATAAGGTCTAAAATGCTTTTATTTAGTTTTGCTATGAGCTTAGGAATTAGGCAGTTAGGTAGATTTGCAGTTCAAGCCTCTAAAGTGGAGTCAATGAGTAGAGCATTTAACACTCTAACTGGAGGAACTGAAGATTCATCAATAGCTTTTAACAAGCTCCAACAAGCTACAAATGGCACTATGTCTGAATTTGATTTATTTCAACAGGCAAACAATGCTATGATACTTGGAGTAAGTAAAAACTCTGATGAAATGGCTGAAATGTTTGACATTGCTCAAAGACTTGGTAGGGCATTGGGTAGGGATACTGCATCATCTGTTGAATCATTAATTACTGGTATAGGTAGGCAATCAAGGTTGATGTTAGATAATATTGGTATTATTGTAAAATCACAAGAAGCATACGATAAATATGCTCAAAAATTAGGAATATCGTCTGATAAACTTACTGATGCACAAAAAAAACAAGCATTTTTAGAAGCTACCATGGAATCTGCAAGGGCTAAGGCAAATACTTTAGGAGCAGAAACTGAATCAACTCAGGATGCATTTGACAGATTGTCATCATCTACAGAAAATTTAGTAGCATTTTTAGGAGATAAATTAAGTCCAATTACTACACAATTAGCTAATGACTTTGCTAATATGGCTGATACCATAACAGGTAAAGGAATGAAAGAGCAAGAAGATAGGCAACAAAAATTAAATGAATTATTAGTAGAATATAATTTTAGACAAAAAGATGCATCTAGGCTTATTGATGAGCAAGTTGTTGGTTTAGATAAATTAATGAATGTATTTTTTGATGAATCACAGCCTTTGGGTGTAAGGGCAGAATTGTTATCATTATCGACAGACGAATTAAAAAAACAAATTCAACTTTACGATGATTTATTTTTTAAAGCAGTAGAATTTCAAGGAAAGCAAACAAATTTTAATGATATATTTAGAAGTAATAATGAAATTAATTTAGAATTAAATAAAGTTGCAACTAAAGAAATTCAAAATCAAAAAGTTTCATTAGAATTTTTAAATGACGAACAAAGAGCTGGTGTAAGACTGGCAACTACGATTGGAGATGCTTTTGCCCAAGCTACACTACATGGTCAAAATTTTGGAGAAGCTGTAGTAAATAGTTTAAAAGCCATAGCATCTCAATTAATTGCACAAGCTGGAGCGTTTGCATTAATTAATATGTTTACTGGTGGTGTTTTTGGACAGACTACATCATTTTTAAAATTTGCTGGATTTGCACATACAGGTGGATATATTAAAGAAGATAAAACAATACAAAGATTTGCTACAGGTGGGCAAGTGCAGGGCGAAGACAATGTACCTATTATGGCACAGGCTGGTGAATTTGTAATGTCTCGTAACGCTGTAGATTCTATAGGTATTGATAATCTTGCCAGAATGAATCAAACAGGAAACGCTGGAGTGACAGTTAACATATCAGCACCACTTGTAGATGAAACAGTAGTAGATACTATTATACCTGCTATTGAAAAAGCACAAAGGATGAATCTTGCATGAGCTTAACATTACCACCAGTTTACGAAGCAACATCTAAAAATTCTAATAATGTAGAAAATTGGTTATATCAGTTATTTAACAGTAACTCATATATGGAATTTGATGGGGTTAACGACTACATTGATTTAGGCACAACAACGGGTAGTTCACCTATAAATTTGACTTCTGATGAAAAGATGTCTATTTCTTTTTGGGTTAATTTTTCTGAAGTTGGGGGAGGGGAAACTATATTTGCATCAAATACTACAGCTACATTTTCTGGATACTGGGTAGGCAAAAGAAGTGATGATAAAATAGTTATTAATTGGGGTAATGATGGTGGAACTGGTACTATTAACAGAAGAACTTTTTATGGTAATACTGCCTTATCTGTTAATACTTGGTATCATATTGTCATCACTACAACATTTGCTCAAGCAACAACAGGGACAAAAATATATATTAATGCAAGTGAAGAAAGCACCATAACGACAACAGGAACTGCTCCAATAACTACCCCAACTTATGTTAGTGACGGAAAAGCACATTTTAATAGAGAAGATTTTTCAGGTACTGGCTATGCAGGTAAATTATTATTAAAAAATTTTGGAATATTTAGTGGTGTATTAGACCAAACAACTATAACTGCAATATATAATAGTGGAAGTTATAAATCTTTATTGTATGATTTTACCAATTATTCTCAATCATCTAATTTAGTTGGTTATTGGGAGTTTAACAATGGAGAGCCTTTTATACAAGATTTATCAGGTAATTTACAAAATGGCACAATTTATGGAGCGGTTTATAAAGGGTTTTTACCACTATCCCATACAAACACAAGTGTAGATAGTATTTTTTATCATGGTGTAGTAACTAGCTCTGGCTCAATAAGAAACAGTATTGATTTAGAAAATTCTAAAGCTAAGACAAGTAATTTATCTATAAATGTTGCTAATTTTCAATATAAGGGATATGATATATCTAGTGAATTATTATTTGGGTCTTATGATTATTTTAACTACAATGTGAGAGTGTATTCTCAATTGAATAATAATGATACATTATCAAATTGTTTACAAATATATCAAGGTAGATTGGTTGATATTAAGCACAATGATTCTAATGTTTCTTTGGATATAACAGAAAAGAAACCATGGGATTTTTTATCAATACCAATAGATAGAAGCACCAATGGTGTTTATGAACCTGTAGCATATGGAAATTATACAAATACTGAAAACCCTGCATTTTCTAATAATTATGATTTATACCCAATACCATTTGTTGGCTCATTAGATAATGATTTATATTTTGCTGAACAAAAATTAGTTTCTAGTGGACATCAAGCACATTACTATGATAGGCAATTAGATGAATTTCCAACTATTAATGATGGCTCTACATCAACAAGTGTTTTTAATGCATTAAATTGTATTGATGTACCTAATGATATGTCTAGGACTTTTAGGTACAGACCTAAAAGTGTTGAAAATGTAAGTGGATTCTCTAATGTATCTAATTCTATTAATGGTTCTTCTTCAGATGGTGCAACAGCAGGTGCTACTGTAACTTCTACTGGCAGTCATTTAAATTATGTGCAGGTTACTGATGGTGATTCATTTAAAGTAAAAATGCCTGAAATTGACGGCAAAGCTACAAGTATTAAAGTTCACATACTATCTACAATAGTCCAATCTGCTAGTAGTATGACCACATCTGGAAATCCTATATCTGGAGGTGGAGTTTTACCCAAGTGCGAGATAGGAGTAGTAACACATAGCGAAGCTGTAAAAGTCGCTACTACTAGGCAGTCAGCTAGTAATGGGACAACTAATTCAAGTACACTTAGTATTAATTTAACTACTGGAGCAAATGGTTCTGGCAGTTCTTTTGATACAACACCAGAAACAATTTCTAACTACAATGCAACAAAAAAATTAGACGAATTTATTGTTGATGTTAGGTATTATAGTGGGACTGGTGATACATCTACAACAGATAATTATACTTCAACATGGGCAGTTACAATAAAAGATATTATTATAGAAATAACTTATAAAAACGATATTGAAAATGAACCAATAGCAAGTTATGCAAAAAATTCATCTACTGAATATTTATATAGTGGTACAGATGGTTTAACTGAATCATATAGTGGAAGCAATAATTTAGTAGAATATGGACATGAAATGCTGAGAGATATTCTTGTTAGATTTGCTGGAATAGATACATCTGACCCCGATAATTGGAGTGACTTAGTAGAAGATAGAACAAGAAATACTGATGATAATGCAGATATAGATACTTGGAAAGTAAGATGGTGGGCATTAGAACCTATAGAACTAGATAAAATTATACAAAAAATTATGTATGAATTTAGCTTTATATTTAAATTTAGAGCCGATGGTAGTAGTAAAGTAATCTATGTTAAAAAATCTAGTGAACTATCATCATCTCAAACACTAGATAAACAAGATATAAAAAATATATCTATTAAAAGTACACCTTTTACTAATTTACTTACAAAAATGCTTATTAATTATAAAAAACATCCTGCTGGTCGAAAATATTTACTTAATGTAGAGTCTTCCAATAATACATCAAGGGGTAAATATAATATTAAATTAAAAGAAAACATAAAAGAAGTTAATTTAGATATGAATGTTGGTGTACCAGCAACAACTGCACAATCCGACCCTAATGCAGATTTTTACTCATATTATGATAATATAGTAGGGGATGTAAAGAAAATAATTAGTTGTGAAGTAGTGAATAGTGCTAAGTCTTACAATATGGAAACAGGAGATATTATTAATTTTGAAGATATGCCAGTAAATCCATTAGGACACACTTGGAGTGAGTCTGGTTCACAATATTATATGATAACAAATTTACAAAGGGGTATTGGCTCTGTAAAAATAGAATGTAGGGAGATAGGATAATGGCAAATGTAAACATAAGAAAACCAAGATTTTATGTAGATTGGGCAAATTATGCGATGGGTCGAGGTACTGCTCAAGATGGTAATTTTGATGTGATTAGTGGTGGCAGTCATGCAAACTTACTAGCACCAAGCTCAGGTACTGAGGCAGAACTATTTGATATGAGACCATTAAATCAAGTTAGTTTTAATACAAGCAATGTTGTTACTAAAAAGGTTTTGGTAAATATCGATTCAGAATCTACTGCTCAAATCCCATTTAATTTTATAGCCATATTAAATCATAATTTAAAATCTGCTGATGGAAGTTTTATTATAGGAGCAAGTAATACTGAGACTCATATTAATAATGAAGATTTTGCTAGTGGGCATACAGTAGTTGAGTCCACATCTAAGGTTAATGCTAGTGTAGTAGAGTCAGGAACATATCCCGTTACTCCAGCTAGAGATGGGACAACTATAGTAACATTTAGTGATTCACAACTTCAATATTGGGGTATACAATTTCAGGGAAATACTGGTAGTAGCAATGATGAATTTGATGATTCTAATAATCTTAAAATAGGTGGAATTATGCTGGGGCAGTATTATGATATGCCACATAGCCCTGATTTATCAGTTAAGAGAAGTATTGAATTTGATACTGTTAAAGTTCAACAATCTTTGGGTGGACAAAGATATGCTACAATGACTAATCATGGTAGAAAAGCATCTGGACAAAATCTATCACCATTTCAAACTAATACAAATAGGTGGGGTGGTCAAGGTGGTAGAATGAAATACGATATGAAATTTAGCTATTTAAATTCAACAGATGTGATGCCTGATGATTATTCTCAGTTAGATAGAGATGATGATGCAGTTATAAATGATGTTTTTAATATGACTAATGGTAGTCACATACCTTTTGTATTTACAACAGATGGCACTAGCACCTCAGAATCTGATTATTTATTTGCTAGATTTGGTCAGAATAGTTTTGATATGACTCAGGTTGCTCCTGATGTATTTAATGTATCTATGAGGATTGAAGAAGAGTTTTAGAATCAGGGATAACGATTCCTAGGTCTATTGCAGACCACCTTATAATACGCTCTATAAACTGAGCAAACTCTTTCGTTGTTAATATTTTTGTGCTATTTATTTCAAAATGGTCTTTTATAGCTTGATGCATCTCTCTGTTAGTGTAACCTAATTCATTAGATAATAAATCAACTATAGACCAGTAATAGTTATTTTGCTGGGCAGAACGAACTCCAGTATCAGTAATTTCAATATAATATTCGCCATTTAATTTTCCAATAATATCATCAAACTCTGACCTGTTTAATATAATTAATTTGCCATTTTCTACTTTGCAAGGGAATCGCATCTTGGGCATATTTTTTCTTTCCAAAGTTTAATATCTGGGGAAGCCCATAGTCTCCCCTCAAACATATTCCATTTACGCTTACACTCAGGACACCAAGATAGGTTTTTATCTGCCCTTATCTCATCAGTTTCCCTTGGTCTTCTATGGGTTTTTTCTTTTACATCAGTATACAGGGCATCTATTACCCATTGTATAGAGCCGAACTTATCTTTTGGCAGAACTACTCTCCTCAATGATGCCACCCAATAATAATAAGTAGTTTCTAGCATCCTGTATTCTACCCATTATTGATTCTTCACTTGATTCCTTACCAGTATGAATATAATTCCTAATTGAGTCCATGTGTTTAAGTAAGTATATCATAGCTACTTGCTCAGGTCTAAGTGCCATTCTTTCAGCAATGCTTTTAAAGTTCTTAAATTTATCTTCATCTGATACAGTATATTCCTTACCTTTGACCAGCATCAATCTGTTTTCTTCTTTTTGCATTGACTCTGCCCATTTTATAAAGTCAGGTACTTTCATTTATCTCTCCAGTATACCCACTTAGATTTATTGGTATCCCACTCACCACTTTCCCACAAATTACTATTGTAGACTACGAGTGCTAACACAAACATTAACATTATCTCTATCATATTATACTCCTTATATTAATTTTTTGCCCCTAGGTAGCCAACCCATTTGCCAACCTTAACTACCAAAAAACTTATATCCATATCCAAACAGCCTTTCATTAGTTTATTGTTAGTTAAAATTATCATGGGGCAATTTTATAATTTTCAATAGCATCAATTAAATTATCATAATCCGCATCTTTATACTTTATCATTGAGTTTTTACGCTCTTTCAAATCTTCATACCACTTGATGCCACGCTTTTCAATTGCCCATTCAACAAACTCCGCTGGTGTTTTATGAGCAGAAAAACTACTTGAAAAAACATGGCATCCAACACATAAACAGAATCCATTTTCTATATCCCACCTTACAATTCTTATTGACCTAGAATAGAAATGGTGGGCATTAAGCGGTTTTGTTTTATGGCATTTTTCACACATACCATATTCTTTGATTTTCTTAGCCCACGCATTATCTAATTTCTTAATTAAAGGTCGTTTCACTAGATAGGCAAACCATCTGACTCATTGCCATGTAACACACTTAATAGTGAATACATCCTAGATTCAATCTCAGTAATATCAAATTCAGTACCCATACTTTGAACTGCAAGTTTTAAGCATACTTGTTTGTGTATGTCAGCAGTTCTATCATCAACGGTCGTGCTAGTTTGTTTTACTGTTGAGTTTGATGCATCCCTAACTGGTGTACCATTACGAGGGGTAACATCCCAATATATTCTACCTTGTTCTGTTTCATTCTTCGCTATTTCAACAATATCTCCCTTTTGATAAAACTGAATCTTACTATGTAGATTATCTGTAGCAAACAAACTAACATCTTCGCCATCACATTTTAATCCATACAAATTCCAATTACCATAATTGTTAGTACCTTGCTTTGGGCTATCAAACATAAACTCAACCACTTTACTGTCATTGGTTTTTATTTTTAGTTGTTTTGTTTCCATTTTATCTCCTATGTTATTTATAAAATTGTTGTGAATATAATTCTTTTAAAGGAATTAAAAGCATTTCTGATGCATTATCATCACCACCAGCAACTGTCCTAGCTACACCATCTTTATATAAAACTTTCATTATTGATTTTAATTTAGGCACAGGAAAACATACCATACCAACCATAATATCATCTATTGTCAGTACATGAAACCACCAATCGGCTTTTGTTACTGCAATGCCTGATTTTTTTCCTCTACACCTATACTCTATGGCTATATTGCCTGTTTCTAACCATTGGTCACGCTCAGTCTTTACTTCTATTTTACCTTTGGATTCAAGTAGGGTTTTAATCTTCTCTTCATAAACCTGACCCCAAGATAAGTCTATATCAAAGTTAGGATTATACATTATAACCTAATTCCTTTTTAGCTTGTTCTGTTAAATCCTTAATAACATCATCAGATTCATATGCACAGGTTTCTAGCTGAGGGATTCTAGGTTTATACTTTTTAACATAATCCTGAATGCCCTCTAATATCCATTCATAAGTATCTCTGCGAATTGTTAAGCTATAATCCCTACCATCTTCAAAATTAACCCAAGTGATAGTAGCGAAATACATTCCTTTTTTATTGTTTTCCATATATAAAATTAACTCCTTTTATTATAAGATGTCAACCTTTAATTAGCTCTCCCCACAAAGAAGTTTTACCATTTACAATCTGAACCAGATGAACAGTAAAAAATCCATTATGGTAAAAATCAACTATAGCAAAAGCGTGTTGCCAATTATGTTGTCTATTACCCAGCCATTGATTAGCCTCAGCACTCATATCTTTTAGGCATCCTATTGACCAAGCTGACTTAACACCATCTATGTGAGTCACACTAGATTGCTGAATATCGTGATGATGCCCATACATAACATTGCCACCCATTCTAAGTAGATGATTTCTAGTGTGCTGTATCCCAGCATAATGATGACCATGATAAAAATTGAGCTTTCCTATTTTTAGCATTTTACCTAATGGGTGATATTTATAACCACGCTCCTTTAGCCTGAGTGCATTTTTTACTAAAAAATCACTAGCTAGGTAGGGGTTTTCTTCTACAAAACGATTTAGCCAGTCTTCATGGTTACCCTCAACAAAATGCCTATCTTTTACATTGGCTTTGTCTAATGACTCATCTATAATATCCATACCTTTATTAACTTCTTCAATCTCTTTAGTAACAAAGGGTAACTGATATTCCAGCGGTGGTCTTTTTTTCTTTTTCCATTGCCAATGTGAAACACTTTCCCATTCGCCTGTATCCCCTAAATCTATATATCCATCAGGCTTGATAATTTCAATAGCCTGACACACTACACTTATGGCTTTCATATCTGCCATAGGAAAATGTTTATCAGGTGTTACTATATACCTTTTAACTTTCATATACACTCCGCTTTTAACCACTTATCTAATGCCTGTTGCCATTGATTATAAGTAGCTTTGTTTTGATTATACCTAATCCATATATTATCAAATTCATCATGTAGTCTTTTTCTCATTTTTCTAATATTTCTATCGCCACCTTTACCAGCATTACTAGGTAACTTTTCAGTTCTATCCAAAAAGATTTTCTTTAACTCTTTCGATGTGTGTTTCATATTTTCCTGTTTTAACATTATAGTTTAATTTACAAATCCCCGGTCTACCATTCTTGTATTGGAATCTAATCTTATGAACATGGACACCAACATAATCATCATCGTCACTTCTATGCCTATGTATTGTAACTGCATTATCTGCTTTATTAAACCAATTTGCTGAACCTGATATATCATATGGTGTAGGCACTACAGGTTTTCTATCCACTCCATTTTCCATTTTTCTTGGGTGTGCTACTATCCATATGTGAAGTTCTGTTACCTTGGCAAATGCCGTCAACTCTGATAACACCTTAGATATATAATTAGTCTCATTATCTCCATTGCCATACTTATGTTCTAATGTATTCCAAGGGTCAATTATAAGACCATTTAAACCATATCTATAATTAAGTAACCTAGCTTGTTCCATTATTGATGCTATTGTAACAGAATTTTCCTGAGTACCTATAAATTTAATATGGTCATCTAGTATTTCCATAGAATTTCTTGCAATTTCTTCTTCCATTTTTTCTTCGCCATAAAATGGTTTACCAGCAAACTTACCTACTAATTTAAGCAGGTGATGTTTTACTGGAAAATTTTCAGCAGAAAATACACCAAACTTCCAGCCATATTCCTGAATCATATTAATCATCAGAGCATCCATCCATTCTGATTTACCCATATTAGGAACACCTGTAACAACAGATACTTCACTAGGGCTAATCCTGTAAAAATCATCTAGGTCACTCCAGCCTGTAGATAATCCCATATGCTCAGGTTTATTTAATAAATCAATTGCCTCATCAATGACATCCCTAATCTCTACAACACCATCAATAGGATAGGGATGTGCATCAGATATAATTTCATTAACTCTATCTTCACCATATTTTATAAGCACATCATTCATATCTTTACAATCCAATGGGAATGTAACTCTAAAGCATTTTTCCCTACCTATTCGCCTAGATAATTCATCCCTAAGGTGTTTACCTGCATCATCAGAATCTGTACATAATATGATAGTTTCAGCATTCATTAAATGTTCCTCAGCAGATATAAGGTAACTAAACTTCCTATCTGTAGGTTTAGAATTTGGTGCGGTAGCTCCATCAGGAACTGATACTACATTATTAAATCCACTTTCCACTAAAGCTAATGCATCCATTTCGCCCTCAGTTATAATGATAGTTTCCATACCTTGCATATGGTCAAATCTATAAAAACATTTTTCAGCATTTTTCTCTTGCTTAAATCCTTTTGCCAATGTTCTGGATTTGATATTGACCACTTCGCCATCTTTATAAAAAGGAAACTGAATCCAGCTATTATCAAAACCAATTTTTTCCTGTTCCAGAGTATTTTCAGATATACATCTATCAGCAAACCAATCAATAATATCTTGTGGTAATCTAGTCTTAATTTTTTTTGTTGGTTTTATTAAGACTTCCTCAATTGTTTTTGGTTTTTTATTCAAGCTACCACTCCAGCCACAATGATGGCAATGCCACACACCCTCATCAATATTAACAGATAAACATAAGTCAAATGATTTTCTCCTACGATGTGAACATTGAGGGCATTTAGTTTTTTCCTGACCGCTTGTAGCTTTAACATAAATGCCATTACTTTCTAAGGTCATACAAAAACTCCAAGTCCTCTAATCTGCTCTGAGTAATGCTTAATTTGTCGTTAGCTATGTTTAACTTAGTTTGTAGCCACGCTATCCAAACAATTGTAAAACATAGATAACCTGTTAATAGTAATTGATATATTAGTTCCATTTTATTTTCTCCCTTTGTATTTTAAATAAATGTTAGTGAATTTAGTTTGACCATTATTAGATTTTTTTCTAAGACCTCGTAATGATATAAGGTTACTATGCCAGAATTTATCATTAACTGCCCACCTCAATACATCCCTAACAACCTCTTCAGAATAATCATCCAATTTTATAATCATATATAGAGTGTTAATAGAGTCATTAACAAGTGCCTCATCTTTATGCCAATCATTTTTTATAACTTCAGGAAAATGTATATTCTTTTCATTGTAAAAATCATCTACAATATTCCTTAAATATTCTATCTGCCTATCATTTAATTCATCTAGTATAGGTACTGATTTATCGTTATTAATATATACTTTATTTATATCATTATTATTATATAATAATGTTGCCTGATATTCACTAGGGTCTTTAGCATTGCCCTGAGGAGAACCATTGCTTACCCCTATTTGATTATTGGCATGGGTACTATTTACCAATTGATTTACCCCACCCGAAAAAACAATAGGGGTAATATATCTTTTAATAAATTTTTCAGTACCCTTTTCTAAGTATATATCAACACTTATGAACCCATTTCTTCTAAGTTCAGTCAATCCACTTGATAGTGTACTTGTACTAATTCCTAGCACCTTTTTAAAATGTGCATTTCTTTTTACACATTGCCCATCATCATTTAAACAGGCTAATATCTCTGAATATAAAACCTTAGAAAATGGTTTTATATCTTTATTGTGCCTAATAAATTGTGGCATTACACCAAAATAATAACTCATATTATAAGCTCCTTTTCGAGTGGAGGGCTGGAAAAAAGGAGGTAAACCAACCCTTGGGTATAAATCCACTCTTAATTATTTTATACATCCTTTTTTTCATTGTTAAATATACGACCTTTATTATAATCCCTGCAACTTTTATCTGTATGAAAAATATACTCTGCAAAATGTGAAAAGTCACAATCATACACCTTTTCTTTTTTTATAAACTTGCAAAATAAATTTATAATTTTTGTTTCATTTTTATTAAACCATTTAATAAATCGATTGGTTGGGATAATGTATTTCAAATTGTGAAAATCATATTTATTTACACTCATGGCATACTCCCTTTTCCATTAACACACCATCAAATAAACTAGCACTTAAATAAGTGTGAGTGCGATGCCCCCTATGTACAGGCAATTTTTGAAAAGGTTTTTTACATTTTATACATCGCATTGGTTGTATGCCTGTTTTTTTACCTTTTAAAGAAATATCATAATTTTTTAATCTCCTGTCCTCAAAAAAATCAATATTATCAAACCAGTTCGGGTCTTTAAAATAATATTCCATTGTTAATCTAGATGCTCTATCTTGTCTTTTAGTTAATGAATCCATTTTTTTATCTCCTTTTTTGCCCATTTTTCTGCTTTTATCTCCCACTTATTATGGTCATGGGCATTTAAACCATGATGCGTGGCTACTTCTGATGCCTGATTATACTTCTTTAAATACTTTTTTCCTAATCTTTTATTATCTAAAGCGTGTCTAATCTCATGCAACAATGTTAATAAAAATTCGTCATAGGAATTATAATGCTCATTAAGAAATATACAATCCCTAAGAACATTATAACTCCCATAATCTAAACCATCAACAATATAAACTTCTGTATCAAGTTCATATTCCTGAACTAGTCTTCTAGCGGTATCAATATTGGTTTTTATTTTGCTCATATGCATCTAATTTAGTTATCATTGCATTTACTTTATCTGAAAGTAAGTCTACTTCTTTTCTAAGAATATCATAATCTCCCATATCTTCACCCTCAGTATGTACCCAAATTGACCTAATAAATTCGCTACATTCATGGAGCATTCTATTTAGTTCAACAAAATCAGTCTTTATCATTATAAACTCCCTCAAATAGTAAGTCTAGAAAATAATGCCAGTCATCCTGATTTTCAATACCGCCCTGCTTAACATTTTTAATGATATCAAATTGTCGTAGGCATTTATAAAGCCTTAATGATTTTTTATCTACTTTTACTTTTAACATTATATCTCCTTTATTGATGGTGCAACTATCTTATTAAAATAATTACACTCTTTGTTATCTGTTATTAAACATTTTTTACCACACAAATCAACATCAACCCATTGTCGTAATTTTGAGTCAATCATTATGCCTGAACAAGTATACCCTGTATTATAATTGGCACAATGTTTTTTTACCCTAATATTAGGGCTTTTTGGATTTTCTCTATTCATTCTCATTTATACACCTTTTGTTTTATAAAGTTTATAATACAATTATAATAATTGTCAAGGTATTTTTTTACAATTAAAATTATAAGGTACTAATAAATAATCCAATGACCATTTATTATTATTGTATTTTTTACAACAACGACCACAGGCAAGTTGTTTTCTAATTTTTCTATGCCTATGTACAATTCTACCGCAATTTATACAGTTATATTGCCACTTGCCTTTTATTGTATTTGTGTTATCTGTAGTATAGCACCTGTTACCATCTCCACCAATTTCTAAACATTTATTTTTCCATATCCTATTATGACCATTGCCATGACCTACTAATGCATGGGCAATCTCATGTAATATAGTCATTTTTACTCTATCTTCAGAATTAGCCTGAACCAATTCTTTTGATAAAGATATTGACCTAGTATTATAATGACAACACCCAAAACGCCTTTTAGCATTATCCATGTAAAAGCCCCAGCTACTCAAATCATGTTTATCCATTAAAGATAAAGCCAATTCTGTTGCTTTAGTTAATTCCATTTTTTATAACTCCTTTTGTTTTCTAATTTTATAAACAATATATAATATAAGTCAAGTATTTTTTTAAATTATTTTTATAAGTTTAATAATAATAGTATTTATCAGGCTTATTTTGTCGAGAATAAAAGCCCATAAATAGCCCTAAAACGGCATAAAAAAAGTTTTTAATATAAAGTATCGACTATTTAAAAAACATCGATTAAGATATAAAATATATAGCGTATCGATTTTTTGACAAAATCAAGTAAAAAATGAAATTATTTTCAAAAATATAAATTATAAATATAAAATATAAATTATAACTTGATATTATAAAAAATTATATGTAAATTTATAAATTATTGCTATTGAGACTCATTTGCAATAGCTTATTGAGATTCAATCTCATTAGCTTATTGAGACTCATTCTCATTAAGTAATTGTTATTGAGACTCATTCTCAATAAGAAAAATTCTAATATTTTTGATTTATTCAGAATTATTTTTTTTATCTTGGATTTATTCAGAGATTTAATTTTAACTTGCAAAATTAGCCTTAAAAAGCCGTTTTATTTGTTAGGCTGGGTTAGGTATGCCTAAACTAAAAAAACGCAGGATTTGACCCCTTTATGACACAAAAAAAGCCCCAAAAAGGGGCTTTTCTGTATGCGCAAGGGGCTTTTATGATACTATAAAAGATTTATCTTTTTTTA
>MDSZ01211839.1_pt1 | contig 14687 bp, 12 predicted proteins | sample 811201 | NCBI WGS metagenome assembly MDSZ01 (sample SAMN05326647, study PRJNA326480) | marine metagenome | isolation source: seawater | place: Indian Ocean: North | collected 2010
AACACCGGAACCAACTCCTGAACCAACTCCGGAACCAACACCGGAACCAACACCGGAACCAACACCGGAACCAACACCGGAACCAACTCCTGAACCAACACCGGAACCAACTCCTGATCCAGGGACTGGTACTGGTACTGGGACTGGCACTGGAACTGGCACTGGCACTGGAACTGGAACTGGTACAGGAACCTAGTAATTAATATAAATATTTAATTCAATTACTTATCAAAGAATACTTATTTACAAGATCATAAAGATTATTCTTTCTTATAAGCTTAGATGCTGGATCCTTTGTAAGTGGTCGCCAGACGAAATTTGAAATATTTCTATTTGAACCAAAAGGTATTTTAAAAAATATTCCTTTATCGAAAGATCCTTCTCCAAATTCATCTGAGGAAACATCTGTAAAAGATGTAAAAAAACCGATCTCTATGCCCTTTTTGAAGGACCTAGAAAATTCAAATGTTACTCCTTTATCTCCAGCTAAATACTCTCCATACGAAGCTTTTAAATCAAAGGGAAATAATGTTCTGTTTTTGTAATATATATTTAGATGATAAGTTATATTTTCATAATCAAGCAGGTCAAAGTTTAATTCATAATCTCTTTTGAATACTTTATGGGCTTCGAACCCCCAACTAATTTTTTTTGAAGGATTAAAATCAAGATATTCAAAACCAAATCCTGAAAACATTTCTTCATAAATGCCTGCAGTTAAAAGCACATGCTTGTTTCTATCAAGGGTTTTAAAATACTCTAATTGAGCTCTCCCTAATGTTATTGTTTCACCAATACGATTGAGATATTTTTTTACATCCGACCTAACTTGAGCAGGATATGTATTTACTGGTGGATAAATCAAGTCATCAAAATTATCAACTAGTGGAAATTTTATATTTGTTGAAAACATAAGATTTTCAGAAAATAGTATTTCAGAATTGTGTTCTAATAAAAGAGCAAGCTTTAAAAAATCTTCTCTTCCAGCTATAAATGGACGAAGATTTACAGCTAAATTTTGATTCACTACTTTTGTATTTTTTTTAAGAATTACTTCTGATGGGTCATCGATATTGCTCTCTATTACATCCAGACCTGCTATCTTGTATGTTTTTACAATTTTTTCAGTTAGTCCAGTATCTTTAATTGATTTATTCACAATATCGTTAGCAGTGAAGTAGTCATGGGAAAACTGAGTCAACTTGATGTGTGTTATAGATTCATTTTTTTCTATTTCAGAAACACCTATATTATTTAAACGGAGACTCTCAACTAATTCATTATATTTATTTAAACTCTTACGTGGATTTTTTTTATAAGTATATTCAGGTATGAAAAAATTATCTCGTAAGTTTAGGTTTAACGAGAAATTTGATCCTCTTTCAAAATTTAAACCAATAACATAATTTTTTTTCAGATAATTCAATCCAAAACTTATATCAGATTTTCTTTCTTTAAAACCTACTCTTCCTGGAGTTTGCAAAGGATCTAGTTCAAGCTTCAAAACTGTATTCTCATTAATGGCATAATTTATTCCACCAAATAATGATGCTGTTGCTCCAGAAAAATAATTCTTAAAATTAAAATTACCTCCCTCCTCCAGTAAAGAATCTCTAGATCTAAATCTTTCTGATATTTCTATAAAAGGATTATTTATACTTTCAAAATGATTCATCCGTCCCCACGACGCTCCAAAATGAAAATCAAATCTATTAAAAGCGTATGAAGATACTATATATTCAGAGCTGTAATATCCTGTTCCACCTATATCATACGCACCAACTGCAATTGCAGGAAATTGTCCCTCTTCTTTTAATCTTACTTTTACATTAAAACCTTTATCTTTATAGCTTTGAGAAAATCCTGAGCCATAGGGTTTGCCCTCAATACTGGAATAAAATACAGAAGCTTCAAACCAATCATAAGGATAAAGGGATAAGATTGCTTTTCTATCTGGGTAGCCTCTATAGAATGACAAAGAGGCTGCGGGAGAGTCATAAAAACGAGCTGATGGTATGTTTATTACACCAAGTGTTCCATGATTATTTGCTGAATTATAGTGAAAATCATCGGAAGATAATTGAAATGCTGCAACTAAAACCAGGAGGCCTAAAGCCTTTTTCATTGTCTTAAATTATCAAGAGCTGCTGCTGAGAACGCCAAATTACTCAAAACACTTGTAACTGGTTCAATTATTGCAAGCAATTCTCCATTCGCGCTTAGCTTAGTTGGAACCACAATTGTATCTCCAGGTAGGATTTTAACATTGCGATAAAATAAACCATAAGATTTTTTAACCTCTCCATTTGATCTTATAACATATACTGATCGCTTGAGAGCGTTTTCTGAATAACCTCCAGAAAGGGAAATTAAAGAATTCAGACTCATATCCTTTGAGTATATGAACGAAGCAGGATTTAGAACTTCTCCCAAAATTGAAACTGTATTTGTCCTTTTTGGTATAAATATTTCATCGCCATCTTCCAAAAGAAAATCATCTAAACCTTCTGACTCATAACTTAGGTTACCTGATATCCTGCCAAGATTAGATTCATCAATTACTTGATCCAATAACAATAATATTTCTGGACTAACAGGATTTAATGAAGATTTTAAAACTAAAGTTTTACGAATGGTATTTTTAGCTTTTGCTATATCCTCTAAATTTTTTTGTCTTATTGACTCTCTTGTAAAAATAACTGCTTTAGGATCAGCATCTGCTCTATATCCACCAGCAATTAAATATATTTCTTCAAGAGTAGTATTTGACGGCATTTTGTAGCTACCAGGAAAGTTTACTTGTCCCTCAATGGAAATGGTAACAGTTTGATCAATAACTTCTCTTAGCACTAAAGAATTAAATTTCTCAGCAGAAATTTTCAAAACATCTAAGTCTGCTTTTACAGTTAAATCTTTCAATGGTGCGATATAAAACGTTTGATCAGTGTGAAAACCTGTCAAATCTAAACCGATAGAGTCAACCACTTCTTTTGCTGTTATCTCACCAAAGAATGGGAAGTATATTTCATTACCAGAAAATTTAATTCTCAACATATAATCATAAATTAAATTTATTGAATTATTTGATAGCCCATAACTTGAAATATCTAAAAATTCTCTTTGCTCATCGATGGAAAAATCATTAATCAATTCTTCCAATACTGGATCATTTCGTTCAAAAAATATCAATTCGTAGTTCTCTTTAAGAATTAAATCCTGCGTATTTTTATCAGCTAAAGAAAATAGTTTTGAGAAATTTCCTTCTTGCACCACTGCAATGTAGGGATTTACTTTGCTTGAAAAATTTACGTTCTTTAAAAGGTCGCTAAGGTTTTTTGATTCAGGCATTTCAAAGAATCCTTCATTTTCAATTGGTCCTAAAATTTTTACAAGAAGTTTTGGGCTTGAATTTCTTGTAAAAACTTCAATGGAATCAGGTGAATTGAAGTCATTTATTGAAACCTGATCATTTAAATTAACTTCGGTGATCTTGGTTGTTAAGTATTCATCGCTAAAATCTACAACCGCAATTTTTTGGGAATTAGCAGTTAGTTTTAAACCCATAGAAAAATTTATTAGGTCATTAATAGTTTCTCCCTCTTTATATTCATAAATCATAGGCCTATTCACTTCACCTTTTATTTCTAATAATTTGTCAGTTGAATTTACAAGGACAGTATCTCCTTGCTGAATATTAATGTCTGAAATTCTATTACCAAAGATAAGCAGATCGTAAAGATCAAATTTCATTTTTTTTCCTGATCTTATTAGAACTATATCTCTAACAGATGCAAAATCTTCAAAGCCGCCAGAATATGCTAGTACAGATGTTATTGTTGAAAATGGATTGACAATATAACTTCCTGGTTGTTTTACAGCCCCAATAATATTTATCTTACGAGCTGCCAAACCTTCAAGGCTTACAGAGACATCGGTACCTACATAGGAGAGTTTCACAATTTCATCGACCTGTTTTCTTACCTCATTTATTGTTAAACCAGTAAAGTTAAAACTTCCTAATTCTGGAAAGAAAACATTTCCATCTAGACTTACTTTTAATGTAAATATTTCGTTTTTTCCTCCAGTTAAAACAATTTTTAAACTATCTCCTAATCCAACTACGTAATCATTTGGCACAGGCAAGTCAGAAGTTGAAGAGATTGAAGTAGGTATAGTTCTTATGAAATTATGACCAAAAATTTCATCTTCCAATATATCCACTTCTACCAAAGAAGAATCTTCATTTGTAATAACATCTTCACCAACGGCTTGATCAATTAAATCAATGGATAACTCTTGATTATCAATTACTTGTGAGAGCAATTCTTCTGAAACTTGCTGAGAATTAAGAAAAAAAGTTAAAAAAAAGGGCAAGATTAAATGAAAGAATTTTTTCATAAAACAATTATAACTTAAAGACTATAAGTTAAAACTAGATACACATAATATATTGCTCTTAGTACCCATTTGGGTTTCTGGACTGCCATCTCCACGAATCCTTACACATCTCTTCTAAACCCTTGGATGACTCCCAATTAAGAATTTCTTTAGCATTTGAAGGATCTGCAAAGCAAGAGTCAATATCACCCGACCTTCTGCCTACAATTTCATACGGAATCTTTCTTCCTGTTACGTTCTCGAAAGTAGTTATAATATCAAGGACAGAATAACCTAATCCTGTACCTAAATTAATACTCCAAATGCCATTTTGGTCTTCAATTTTTTTGAGTGCTTTTAAATGGCCAAGTGATAAATCACTAACATGTATGTAATCCCTTACACCAGTGCCATCATGTGTATTGTAATCGTTGCCATAAATTAGTAATTTTTCTCTTTTGCCACTTGCAGTTTGGAGAATAAGGGGCATCAGATTATTAGGTATGCCTAATGGATTCTCACCAATTAATCCTGACTGATGAGCACCTATAGGATTGAAATATCTTAAATTCATAATACTCCATGATTTATCCGATAAAAATATATCATTTAAAAGATTTTCAATAACATATTTAGAGTATCCATATGGATTATTTGGTTTCAGCTGAGATGTAGTTTCTTTAATAGGTAAGGAATTAGGCTTACCGTAAACAGTAGCTGAAGAGGAAAATACTATTTTCTTAACATCAAATTTAATCATATTTTCAAATAAATTTATGCTGCCAGATATATTATTGTCGTAATATTTAATTGGTGTTTCTACTGACTCACTAACAGCTTTTAGCCCTGCAAAATGAATAACCGAATGAAAATTATTATCTTTGAAAACTTTTTTTAAAAGCGATGAATCCCTTATATCACCTTCTATTACTCTTATTTTTTTATTAGTTAATTTCTCAACCATTTTGATACACTCTTTTGAAGAATTACTAAAATTATCGTAAACAATAGGATCATATTTGCAGTTTATTAGATCTATTAAAGTATGAGAGCCAATGAACCCAGCTCCACCTGTCACTAATATTTGAGTCATTTAGATTCCTCTATGGTTGCAAGATGCATCACTTTTTTAAAGACCTTACATGTAAAATCAATCTCACTTTTTGTGAGAGTGGGATGAATGAGGAACATGATTGAATGCTCACCAAGTGTCTTTGCATTAGGAAGTCTTTTTCGCGGCCTGAATTCAGTTTTCTCAAATGCTTTCTCAAGATAAATTTCTGAACATGAACCAGAAAAACATGGAACACCTCTTTTCACAACTGATTCAACTATTCTTTCTCTATTCCAACCATTTTTTAAATACTCTGGCTGAATAAATACGTAACACTTGTAAGCAGCATGGACGTTACCAGGATGATAAAATTCCCATGATTTTTCATTAAATCTTGGAACTCTGATGCCTTTTAACTTTTTACAATTATTCCAAATAATATTTTGGTTTTGGTTTCTTTTTTTGGTCCAATTTTTAAGTTGTTTCAGCTGGATTCTACCAATAGCACCCTGAATTTCTGTCATTCTCCAGTTTGTTCCAAATGAGTTATGTAACCACCGAAATCCTTTTGGATGTTTTTTCTTGTAAACTGAATCATAAGATTTTCCATGATCTTTATATTCCCACATTTTTTTCCAAAGCTTGTAGCTGTTGGTGGTTACCATTCCACCTTCACCTCCAGTTGTCATAATCTTGTCTTGACAAAAACTCCAACACCCAATGTCACCTATTGAGCCTAAATATTTCCCTTGGTACTTTGCTCCATGAGCTTGTGCACAATCTTCTATTACTTTTAATTTATTTTTCTTTGCAATTTTCATTATATTATTCATTTCACATGGCCAGCCTGCTAAATGAACACATAATATTGCTTTTGTTTTTTTAGTAATTAATTTTTTAATCTCTGATGATTTAAAGTTCTGTGAATTTAGGCAAATATCAGCAAAAACAGGTTTCGCTCCACAATTTATGATTGATGAAACCGAAGCAATAAAAGATCGTGATGTAACTATAACCTCATCTCCCTCACCAATTCCAAGGGCTAGCAAGGCAAGATCAATTGCAACTGTTCCATTGCTTACAGCTACAGCATGCTTGCAATTGAAATAATTTGAAAACTCATTTTCAAAGTTTCTGCATTCACTTCCTGTCCAATAATTCACTTTACCAGATAGCAATATCTTTTTAATTTTATTTGCTTCTTCAATAGAGTGAGCGGGCCAAATATTTTTAATTTTACTAGTCATAATTTCATTTCTTCTATATCAAGCTGGTCATAAATTAAAGATTCATTTACTGCATTAACCTGTAAGATTTTTTTTATGTAAGCAGAATCCTTTATTAAATTTTGGAAATCATCATTCTGTAAATAAATTCTTGCAAAAACTTGTTTTTCAGTACCCATTGATTCAATCCCAATCTCATCTTCTACATAAAGCCTCTGAACAATGTCTGCAAACGAACCTAGCTTTTTTATCTCAGAAATTCCTTTAATATCACTTATTTTACCACTCTTTAACAACACCCAATGGGTCAAGCAAAACTTTTTAGAAGAAACAAATTTTTCTCTAAGAGATTTATATTTTTCAGAAACTTCTCCATTTAGCGCAAATTCTGAAAGCATAAGTCTATGATCTATGCCATGTTCGGAATTTAAGTGTATATGAATGCCTTCCCCTTGTAATCTAAATCCTGGGTCATACGCGTAAAACTCGCCATTTTCATAAAAGAATTGGATATTCATAATTCCATTTTTTAACTCAAGGTAGCTAAATAAATCTAATAATTTAGGGTGCACTTTCTCTAAAAACTTTTCAGAATGTTTGCTTGGGTATGAAGCCCCAATACATACTTTGGATCCACTTTGTGATTTTTTTGTTGTGTATCTATCGCCTATTGCCGTAACAAAGTATTCTCCATTTACAAAAGTATAGTGACAAAACAAATCATCACAGCTCATTAATTTTTCAACTAATACATGATCAGATCTTGTAAATTTAAATGCCTTAATAATTGATTTATTTAACTCTTCAGACGATTCTGCTACTGACATTCCCAGCCCCCCACCATTATCAATTGGTTTTACAAATAAAGGAAAGCTGAAATTATAGTTTTTGAGATCATCATTTCTTTTAACCATATGATAAGGCGTTACATTAATTCCAAATTTTTGACAGATTTTTATAAAGCTAAATTTATCTTTAAATGACAATAATGCTTTTTCAGTAGCATAAGTTGGATAATTTAGATCTTTGCAAAGTTTGAAATAGTTTTCTACAAGTATGTCAGCTACGCCAACGAGAATACCATCAGGCGATATTTTTTTTGTTAACTTTTTAAGCTCAGAATAATTTAAACAATCCAAATCATAGGATTCATTTGCATTTTTTTTAGCAGGCGAATTAGGGGTTGGATCTATCAGAATTATATGCAAACCATTTTTTTTTAATGTATCAACTAAGTAAGAGGTCTCAGGATTTCCGCCCAATATTATTAGCCTTTTCACTAGATTTTTTTCTCCTCAATTTGAGCTGGATAAATAACCTTGTTTGCTGGGAAACCAAGGTGTTCAAGTTTTTCCTTAAGATCTACACAGTATTTTTCATTTACTGAGGCAATTAAAAGAATATCTAAATTCATTTTATTAATGTCTCTAGGATCTTGTACCTCCAAACCAAAAATTTTGCTTTCGTTATGATCATCATCAAACCAAATAACATTTATATCTGGCATTTCATCTATCCTAAAATAAACTTGTTGTCCAAATGAACCTGTACTGTATATGCCAATATTTTTATTTGTTGGAAATTCAATTTCAAATGTATCAAATAAATTACGATTATTAAAAAAACAGCCAGTCCTGATCATTGCTAAATTATATTTATATTCAGAAATTTGCTGATTAAAATCAAAGCCTGTAAGTCTAGAAGAGAGGTAGTTGGTTAAGCTTTCGATATATTTTAATTCCTGCTTATTTTTATTTATTGTCTTAAGCATAGATTGCGCTCTTTGACGATAAAAATAATTAGGTTTATCGATAATTGTTAGGCTTTTACAGTCAGCAATATATGGAAATGTAACAACAGCATCCTCGCCTACTGAGAACTCACTGGGTACACTAAGCTGATGACCAATTAGTAAATCTTTTTTGAATAGTTTCCCCCACAAATAAGTCGATATTCCATGTGAAAAGTAATTTTTCGAGGATATTAGCTCAGGAAGAATGATTTTTTTGATCTTATTTTCATCATAGAAACCTTCTTGAAAATGGTTTTTTACATGATGAATTTCACCAACAAACTCTTTATAAAAACTGTTAATTACAATATCAGTATCATTTTCTTCAATACTGTCAACAAAATCTTTTATACACTCTTTTGAGATCCAATCGTCTCCGTCAAGATTAAATATATACTCTCCAGTTGAACTTTTAATTCCAGTCTTTCTTGCTTCCGCAAGACCCTCATTTTGTTTTCTAATTAATTTGATACGTTTATCTTTTTTTGCAAAAGAACTGCAAATTACGCCAGAAAAATCTGTTGAACCATCGTCAACTATTATAATTTCAATGTTTTTATATGTCTGATTTATAACAGACTCTAAGCATTGGTAAATATAGCTCGAAATATTATAGACTGGGATTATTATGCTTATTTTCATTGTCCGTGCTCTAAAATTATAATTCCACCTTTTAATTTATTTTTTTCATCCTCAGCATATGTAATAAATATTTTTTTATCTTTTACCAAAACATTGGTTGGAAAAATTGTAGGAGTTTTAATTTGTTCTATTATTTGCATTCTATGGTTGAACACACATACATGACCATATCCCCACATTGCAACATATAAATTACCCAACTCATCAAAACACATTCCATCTGGAGAACAACTATCTGATAAATTATTGCAATCAAATAATACTTTTCTTGATTTAGAGCTATTAGTATCCTCGTAAATATACATATAACCTAAAAAAGAATCATTATGTATTAAGTATCCATTAGATGGTGACTTAACCGGGCCGTTTGGTATATGATAATCTTCATCGAAAGTGCATAACCCATCTTTATAGTTGAATCGATACAGGCCTCCTTTTTCAGTATTATCAGAATTATGCATTACACCAAACCAAAGATTTCCATGATCATCTAAAAAAGCATCATTTGTTCGGAAATAATTATCTTTAATAGTCTTGATTATTTTGATTTCCTTATTTACTAAATTGAAAGAGCAAAGTTTATTTGAGTATCCTATTAGAAATTTTTCTTTAGAAACTGCTACAGCGAAACTTATTGATTCATCAAAAATAAATAATTTTTTTGGTTTAGACGAAAGAATTTCATAAAGTTTTTTATCTTTTATATCTACGAAATTAATTTTTTTACTGTATTTGTTGTAAGCAAGACCTTCAGGCAGAATCATGGTTAGCAATTATCAGGATCATTGAGACAATGCGAAATACCACCCGACATATCTATTATGCTCCCATGCAAGAATTCTATTGGAGAGCCTAAAAGAAAATTAATCAAATCAGATATTTCATTAACTTTGCAGATTTTTTTAGAGGGATGATATCTGTTAAGTGCTTGATATTTTTCATTATCTGAAAAACCTTCTTTAAGCATTTCAGTGTCGACAGCTGCTGGATTTACTCCAAAAACCTTTATATTACCGCCATATTCAAGTGAAAGAGCTTTAGTAAGTGAGTTCAAAGCGCCTTTGCTCGTGCTGTAGTGCAGAAAATTCTTTTTGGTTAATTGAGTATGGATACTGCCAATGTTTATAAGGCAACCATTATTCTGTGTAAGTAAATCTTTAAAATTTTCAGCCAAAATGTAAAGAGAAATACAATTAATATTCATGCTTTCTTTTAACAAAGAAATGTCACCCTCTATCGAATTTATGACCTTATTTTGTTTTCCGGCTACATTAATCAAAGAATATAAATTGGTTATGTTCATATGTTTTTTTATTTCATTGATTTTCACTTCTCTATAGTCTTTATCAATACAGATTCTGTTTAGATCCAGGCTCACATATTTTGAAAGATTTTTTGTAAGAGATTTTTCATGCAAATCTATCCCTAAAATTTCATAGCCTGATTTAGATAATTTATCAACAACATCTCTTCCTATAGAACCATTAGATCCTGTAATCATAACTAGCCTATTATTTTTTTTCATTTTTTATCTCCTCTTTTTTCATCGAACCATAAAACTCGGGCATAGTTTCTTTATCATTATGATTTATGCCTTTTTTTTGGACAACAACTTTAAAAGTATTAATAAGAATAATTAAATCGAATAGAAAATTATTTTTTTGTACATAAAAAAGATCATATTGAAATTTTTTTCTCCAACTTATTGTATTTCTTCCCTTCACCTGTGCCAATCCTGTAATTCCCGGCTTAACATTATGTCTTTTAAATTGTTCTTTTGAGAATCTATTCCTATATTTTTCAGGTAGAGGTCTTGGACCAACTAAAGAAATATCGCCTAAAATTAAATTTATTACAGATGGAATCTCATCTAAACTATAGTCTCTTAAAAAAGCTCCAAAGCTAGTGACTCTTTGGGCATCGTCCAATAAAATTCCATCTTCATCTTTTTTATCATTCATAGATTTAAATTTGTATAGCTTAAAAGTTTTGCCATTTATACCAATTCTTTCCTGGGTAAAGAAAATATTTCCATCGTAAAAAAGTGCATTAAGAATAGAAATTAATAACAAAAATGGGCTCGATAAAATTAGAATAAAAATTCCAGCAATCAAATCAAAAAGTCTTTTAATCATTAAATTCACCTGTAGCTATGTGATTAATATTGCAGTTACCCTTTAACACCTGATCAATTATGTTTTTAATTTTCTTGCACCCAATTTCAACTGAAAAATTATTTTTTGCCATATAGAAAGAGTTTTCAGAAAATAAAATATATTTTTTATCGTTTTTAAAAGACATTGCGACTTCTTTTGCAAATACATCAATATCTTTTTTCCAGGCACTCAAACCAATATCGTGATCTTCAACTAGTTTATTTATCCAGCCCCCAAAATTTATTATTACAGGTGTAGAGCTTGCCAAGCTATCAAAAAATTTATTTGAGGAGTTGTTTTGCATCTCAGGGATATCATTAAATGAAATTATAGAGAATGAGCTTTCAGAAAATTTTTGAAAAATATCAGATTTAGAAATTGGTTTATTAAAAATTAGATTATTTGAAGTGCTATTTGAATATTCTTCAAGAATTTTATTTTTTATCCCGTCACCATAAACCTCTAATACTATCTCTTTATCGTACAGATATAGACTCTCGGAAAAATTGCAAATCCAATCAATATTATTTATATGGCCCAAAGCACCAGCATAAATTATCTTCTTGTTAGTTAATTTTTTAAGCATATCTATTTTGTCGAATTGACTGATATCTGAAAAATTTGGCACTACTGCTATTTTTTTTAAATCTATACCCTTTTTCAAAATGCCATCTCTCATTCCTGTTGATAGAGCAATAATGCAGCTAGCCTGTTTATAAACTAATTTTTCTAAAATATTTGCCAACCAAATTTGCCATTTTGCTTTCAACGCGCCCATTGCAATAGGTAATTCAGGCCAAAGATCTCTAACTTCAAAAATGAAATTAGTTTTATGAAGTAATTTTTTTATTAAAGCTGGTATAGCTATTGTAAGAGGTGTACTCGTTGCATAAACCAAATCAGATTTGTGGGTTAACACCTCTATAGAAGCCCTACTCATAAAGATTAAGAATGCAATTATTCGTCTAAAAAATGAAAAACTGTTTGAATACTTAACAGGAATCCATACTATTTTCACATTTCCATCATAAGTTATACATCTTTTTTTATTTTTTCCATCTGTTGATGAAGTGATTACTGTAACTTCATGCCCTTCCTTAGATAAGCTTTGAGATATATTATAAGATCGCTGAGATCCTGCCATTTTTGGGTTATTGTAGTATTGATGAAGATATGTGATTCTCATGGAATATGTGTAATAAATATACTAACTTTAGCTATTAATGTATACCGCGGAAAATATTATCAATATACTAAAAGAGGCAGCTATTCTAGCACTTACATGTTGTTGGATGCTGTCAAATGATTCTTCAAAATTTGTATCTGATGCCTTGGAAAGTATAGGGTCTACGAGGAATATATGAACTAATGTTCCAAAAGTTGTTACTATTGCAGACATTTGAACGATAGTGGCCCTATACTCGCTAAATATGCTTGCCAATGAGTTGACAACAATTATTCCAGTACTTGTAATAATGAAGGCAATAAATGATGCTACATAGAGCTTATTTATTTTAAACTTCAACGTAATGTTGAAATTTTCTGTTTTAACTGGATTAGCACCACCATTAAGCATTGAAAAAACTTTGATATAACTCTTAATTCCTATCAAGAAAAACATAATCAAAGACAGTATTAGATAAGATAAGAATGCAACTATGCCAATAAAAAATATTATCTTTGCATCCTGATATACATCTGTAAAGTAGCCAATAATAGGTGATGAAATTAAGATAAAAAATCTTCCAAGAGTTGCAACTCTGACATGAGAGGAATAACCTAATGCAGGTTTATCAAAATAGGCTCCTACCGCTCTCATATATGCACCAAAAGTTTCCATTAATAGTGCAAGTGAAAGCAACATGCCAACAATTAATAAGCCAGAATCTGTCATTTTAAATCCATTCTTGTTAAATGAAATACTAAGAAAGCTACTGTAAAAGATGTAAAGTAAAATGGGCTATAGAATGGAAAAAATAAACTTAATAGAAATATATGTACGACAATTATTCCGAAATAATTGAACCTAAAGTAAGTTGCATAATTAATGAAAATAGAACTTAGTAAGGTCATTAATGCTGTTCCCAAAAAACCAAAACTTTCTAAAGTATTTCGAAGTGTTGTATAAATATTTGTTGAACCAAATTTCGTTACTACAGGTTCATACCTCCCCTGTGAGAATGTAAAATCAAACATCTTATACAAGTAAGGCACATGGTTTATCATAAAATTATCAAAGTATTCGTTATTTTGTTTCATCCAAATTAAAAAAGCATCATACATTGCTAATGAATAACTTTCCAGACGACTTATCGCTATTAAATGCGGTTGGTCAGAATCATAGACTCTTAAATAAGCAGAGAAATAAAAAACGATAAATAGTATTGCTGCGACAGTAAAGGTTATTCTAGAAATTTTAAAGTAACTCACACTTTGGAAAAAGTGACTTCTTGAAATACAGAAAATTGTTCCAAGCATTAACAATCCTAACAAAACTCCAGCTCTTGATAGGCTAAGACTCATCGTGAATATGCATAATAAATATAAAATTAAGTGAATTTTCTTTGGCTTAGAGATTCCTAGATAACAAGAAACAATAAAGAAAGACATGGTTCTTAGTTGGTCTATAGAGCTCGTATCGGTACCCGCATATCTATCTAGAGCATTTTGTAACATAAATTCGAAAAGTCTTCCTTGCGCTATATAAGAAATAGTCTCAGTAAGCAAAGGCAAAGATATTAAAAAAAAGATTAATAAGAAAAAATTTAATCTAAAATTATTTTTCAAAATTATATGTGAATAATCTTTTGGAATGGAGAAACCATTTAAGTTAAAAAATATAAACGGAAGCAAAAATACTAAAAATAAAGAGCTCAGCTGAATATACTCAACAGCATATTTTGTATCAAAAACAAGTAGAAAAGGTAGAAAATACAGAAGCATCAGGCCTGTTATGCTTACCTTCACCATAGCTTCAAAAAATCTTGGAACGTAATTCCATTCTTATCCTTTTCAGAAATGTTGGTAATGGAATCTGGCCAAGGTATACCAAGATCCTCATCATCCCACTTTATACTATGTTCAAATTCAGGATTATAAATGTCTGTACATTTGTAAATAAATTTTGCGAAGGTTGAAACAACTAAAAATCCATGAGCAAAACCCTCTGGTATCCATAATTGTTTTTTATTTTCGGCACTCAAAAATTCAAAAACAACTTTTCCTTTCGTTGAAGAATTTGCTCTACAATCAACTGCTACATCAAAAACTTCTCCTTCAACAACCCGAACAAGTTTGCCCTGAGTATTTTTTGTTTGAATATGTAAGCCTCTTAAAGTCCCTTTTTTTGAATAAGATTCATTGTCCTGAATGAAATTTCTTCTGCAAACTTTTTCATTAAAAATTTTTTGATTAAACGATTCGAAAAAATAACCTCTATC
>MDSZ01225310.1_pt1 | contig 14687 bp, 23 predicted proteins | sample 811201 | NCBI WGS metagenome assembly MDSZ01 (sample SAMN05326647, study PRJNA326480) | marine metagenome | isolation source: seawater | place: Indian Ocean: North | collected 2010
GAAGTAACCGCAGCGGTTAACAACCTGCTCGCCTCCTTGCCTGAAAAGCATAAAGAGCCCCTTCGTTTGTTCTACTTCGAGGGACTTAAGTATAAGGAGATCGCCCAAGTCATGAATACATCGATCGGAACCATCATGAGCAGAATAAACTGCGCTAAATCCAAGCTGGCTAACATGCAAGCCGCTAAGGATCTGTTAGATGAAATCAAATAGCAGGTTAAGCAAAATCAAATAGAGGCGGGGGGCTCCCCCCCTCCCCCCCTTATCCGGTTACCATTAAAGAGCCTCTTTTGAGGCTTGCAGGAAGCCTGTTTTCAATGCGTATCTAATTTTTCTGAAATTTTTATTTTTTTGGAATTATTAGATACGCATTTTCTATTTATAAGGTAATAGGAGATATATTATGAAATTAACGACAAAATTGATAAGACAAATTATCAAAGAAGAGCTTAATGAGGAAATGGATATTGACGGACGAATGCAGTTGGTTGCGAAGTTGCGAAACATAATCCTTAAAGAACTTGACATGAACGAAAGACACATTGATCGCTATAGCGGTACCGAATTTGATAATTTAATGCTTCAAATAGTCGATCTTTCAAAGTCGAACCTAGATTAAGATTATAAGACTAGAAGACTATATAAGGATAAACAAATGAAAATAACGACAAAACAACTAAGGCAAATAATAAAAGAAGAATTAGAAGAATTACAAATCTTTGAAAATGAAGAAGAGTATAAAGATTCTCACACCACGGCTGGCAGTGATATGAAAAAGGCTGAAGCCATGGAAGGGGTTGCCAAAATGATTTCATCCGGGGAAGACGGAACTGTAATGGCAGCAGATATTCTCGAATCATTAGGTTATGATGTAAAAATTATTATTAATCGAGATAATACCGCCGATTTTTACTCGGATGATTTAGAAGTTTTAAACTTTATCGATCACCATCTTGAAGGAATGGAAACCTCTGTGGAGATGTCGAAGCCGGCGCCATTGTCCACACGAATGGCAGGAGCAGGCTGCAAGACTACTTATAAATATTATACCTACATTTATTTTACCTAGGAATAAAAAATGAATATAACAACAAAACAACTTAGACAAATAATAAAGGAAGAGATTAAGCTCCTTTTTGAATCAGATGAATCATTCGAATCATTCGAAATGGAGGAAAAAATCCGGGGTATGCTCATGAGCACCGGAACCAGCGCAGAGCAAACCGCAATGAATATTAGAAGTGCGGCAAATTTGCTTATGGCGATTGAAATGAAGGAAGGCACCATCGAGCAAATATTGAATAATACAGAAGGCATGTTTACAATCAACAGTGCCGATCCAATGGAAGAATATTCATTATCCGCTGGCATTCGATTGATGAAAGATAACAACCAATTAAGGGTATTCTATTTCCGCCTAGAGGAAAATTATAGCCTAGGGAGAGATGCTGAATTAGAGAAAATTGTCAATAAATCGTCCGGCAAATTCCCTTATTCTTTAGAAGGCTTAGAAGAGGCTTTATACAGCATAGCTGATTACTTTGATGGCGTTGATGACGTTGACGAACCATAGGACACATAAGATACATAAGACATTATTTATATAAGAGGAATTTACAAATGAATGTAACAAAAGAAAGATTAAGACAGATTATTGAAGAAGAAATTCGCAAAGAATTGGAAGAAGGTTGGTGGCCGTGGGGCAAATCAAAAGAAGAGAAAGCCGCCGAACGCCGAAAACAGAAGTATGCGGACTTCAAAAAGAGTCATGCTGCCATGTCCCCGGAAGAGAAAGAAGCTCGGCTTTTGGCGCTTTCTCAAAGGAAGAAGGACATTGCTAGTGGCGATTACCTAAAGCAAAAAATGAACCAACCCGATGCCGGGGATGAAATGTTGGATGATATTAGTGATATGAAAAGGCAATTGGATCCTTCGTACGTAGAGCCAGCGGATCCTCAAGTCGCTGCCTTTCTATCGGCAAAAGGATCGGAAAAGTCTGACATCATGAAGGCGATTCCGAAAGATCAAAGAAGGGATTTTCTTAAAAGGGTGCGTATGGCACAAAAGCCAAAACCACAATGATCATAAATAACGGGAAAATTTACTCGAACTCGAAATTAACAAAAGGAAGCGCCGCATGAAAATAACAAGACAAAAATTAAGACAAATAATAAAAGAAGAATATATCAAAGAAATTTACGGCGATGGGCCTAATGATTTAGGAATGGTACCTCCATCTGGAGAGCCAACTTCATCTGATAAAGATTTCTATCGATATTATAACGTCCAAGGGAAAACACCACAATCGTTTCAGCCAAAAGAAGTTCAAGAAATAGTTAAGTTATTCTGCCCTTCTGGCGAATCCAATGAAGATAGCAATATGATGGCTATAGAACTATATAATGATCTGAGCAATACTACACTATCTTTGTCAACTTCTGGAGATAATATTTTTATAGAGGGTTCTATAGATGATATGAAGAAGTTTATGAGTGACTTTGAACCTCTTAGAGAAGGTGGGTTAATCCATAATCTTGAATTAATCGATTTGCAAGATGGTGATACGCCGCCCATTATTCAAATGTCATGCAACAAAGAACAGCTAGGCGGAACAAGCGATGCTTGGAAATTTTAATTATAGGAGATGAGCAATGTCAAAACAAATGAAATTATTAATGGAAAACTTCAATTCTTATATAACTCATGAAAGTATTAAATCGTTCGAAGAATTATATGAAAATCAAAATAAAGGATTAATAAAAAAAATAGCAGTATTAACAAAACAGATTTGGATGGCAAGGAAAAAGCCACAAGAATTTCTTAAACAGTTTATTGATAAATCAGAAAAAGAATTGAATACCATGCAGCAAAAAATGTCCGGCGGCAAAAGTGGAGATAAACAACAAGGCAAGCAGCAAGATAAACAACAAGATAAACAACAAGACAAGCAACAAGCACAGCCAGAGAAATACGCATCATCTAAAGATGCTGCTGCTGCGGCTATAACAGATCCAAAAGGTGCTTTAGCAAAAATCAATAAAGATTTAAAGGCAGATCAAGAAGCGATCAAAAAGCTCGATAAGGCAGGAGATCAGGCTATTAAACAAGCAAAGCCAAATGAAATAGATCTCATCAAGAAAGCAGATGCCGAAATTAACTCAGTGTTTAAACAATCCAAAATTATGAGCAAACACATATATGATCAATTCATGAAAGCGGCAAAAGCAAAAGACATGAGATTAATGAACGCTGCTCAAAGTGATTTTATTGGTTTTGGTAAGTATACCGATAACGTTCTCGAAAAGGTTCAACAAGCCTTTAGCAATAAAAAGTGGGACGAAGTTGCAAAAATATCAAGTGAATTCAAATCAATGGTTCAGAGAATGATTTCCAATTAATCATTTTTTAACTATTATTGCCTATTTATATTATAAATGTTAAAAAGGAGAAATAAGATGACTAGATGGGGAAAGCCAATAAAAAACAATATGAGAAGAAGGGATCCTAGATATTTTTTAAATGAATCCATGAGTCCTGAAAATATGGAAGATAATCTCGTAACTGATTCGCCTATTGCGGAAATGCAATTATTAATGCGCTTAGTTAGAGGCGGAATGTCCGAAGAGGACATCAACGCCTTTGTAAGCGGATTACCAGAAGAAGCCATGCAAGAGATGGGCGATGAAAATTGGATTTGGACAATGATCCCTGAAATGGAAGATGCCGGATTAGTCCGATGGGAAGGGGATAATTTAGTACTTAATAGCATGTGAGCAGCGTGAGTGGCTAATGAGCGATGATAACAAAGACAATAAAGACAAAAAATTAAAAATATTTGAAGTTAACATATCTAAGATAAAAGATGTCAAAGATATTGTTAAGCAATATTTTGCTTTGCTGACAGAACTCCTTAAAGATCAAAAAGTATCGATATCAAAGATTTATATGAGCAATGATTCTGATATTATTATTGCTGAGGGATCTCATGAAGACTATTCTGAAGAACTTCCGGAGGAAGATGAGGATACTGATTGGGATTATGAATGGGTATAAATAAATCAAATGTTACCGATAGGGAACGTGCCTTATTTTTAACTTTTGTTAAATGGAAAAATTTAGTCGGTTCATTGGTTCGATGTAATGACATGCGTGGATTTGGATTGTTAAAATCTGTTCGTGTATGGAATGACGAAGATGTACACTTAAGAATATTTTGGATTGTTTCGCCTTTTATTAATTTTAAAGTTGAAAGACAATTTTCTTGGCATAAGGCTGATGCAATAATCGTTGTAAGTGAGATGCAAAAAACTTCGTAATCATTTGGCAATGTCCTAGTTATGATATGAAAAGTATGGAACTTCCAAAAATAGGTGACATAATAACTTTCTCCGGCAAATGGAACTTAATAGCTGTACCGGAAGGATCAGGGCATATGCCTCACGGAATAGTTACTGATATTAGGCCGTACGGACAACTTGATCACTCGGCTTTGGAAGATGATATGTACTTTGGCACTTTAGCTTATCCTCTCTCTGTCGATATATATTTAAATCAGAATTCTAACATTTATGTTGTGCAGTGGGCTAGCAATGAAAGGCACGTTGTTAACTCATATCGGTGTATTAATGAAGAATGGTTTTTAAATGATGTGTTTATTATAATTTCTAAAGCATAGTTAAATAATGGGAGGGATTATGCTTGGAGTGGACAAAGTACAAACCTAAAGTTGGAGATTTGATTATTCTTGAGTATCATCGTGGCAGGAGGGTAGGGATTCTTGTCAAAAGAAGGTACAAAGCATATGATTATAAAAACATGGGAATTGAAATAGTATGGACTATCATGTGGGCGCCTGTTGAAAATAAAAAATTACCATCCAGAGAACTCTCTGAACTTACAATTCTTAACTATTTAAAAGCAGGTAAAGCTAGATTGTACAGGAGTGATGATGAAATATAAAATAATTCTACAGCCGGGAGATGTTAAAGAAGTGTCAAAAGGAATCTTTGTAAAAAACAAAAGGGTTCTAATAGTAAAGCCTGCCGGCAACAATGAAGATCGCTATGATATCCCGGGTGGAAAATTAAAAATAGGAGAATCTAGAGAGGCAGGGCTATACAGAGAGTGCTTAGAGGAAGTAGGCTTAAAAATTAAGAAAGCTGAATTTATTGGAAGAAATGATGAAAGAGAGAAGAATTATTTTTTAGTATCCGAATGGGCTGGTGAGATTGTTTTACAAGAAGAAGAGTTAGAAAAATATCGATGGGTGCCAATTTCTAGTGTTACCGAGTACTACCTTACAAAAACAGCTTACGATGGTATCAAGATGTTTTTAGATACTATTTATTAATGACTCTATGGAGGGGTTACAAATGGATACTGGATCTAGTTGGGAAGCTTATTCCAAAATGGTGCTCAAGCAATTAGAAGATCTTTCTGTAAGCATGAATGGTTTACGGCAAGAGATTCAAGAGCTTAAATCGGAGATAGCTGAAATACGTGGGCAGCAATCAAATGTACAAGACTTAAAGGTGTGGAAAGATAAGATAGATGAAATATGTTCTCCTACTCAACTGAGGCAGTTGAAAACAGACATGGATGAACTTAAAATGTTCAAAGTTAAAGCCATAACTATTTTTGCCGTTGTACAATTCGCCATGGCTGCTGCCATGTTTATTAAAAATTTTATATAACAAATATTTTGTTCTAGAATGACTTTAATCCTCCTACGGGAGGATTTTTTATTTCCTACGCCGTAGTTACTTTATAGGCTTCATATGGAGGGGATATGGATGTTGTTCTTATTAATGTTGTTTTCTTGTATATCAGATAATCTTTTAGTTCACGAAGTTGTGAAAGAAACGTTTGTCGAAGTAGAGGTTGAATGTGAGGATACCGGCGAGTGTGTCACAGAGGTAATAGAGGAGATAATCGTAATAGAAGATACAGCGATCGATCTGACAGATATTTGGGTTGATTCATTTGTGCAGCCAACATCTGTAAACGGCGTTGACATTCTTTGGGTAATTGATCCTTCCGGCTCTATGAACCAACATCAAACAAACTTAATTAATGGAATAGGGGCAATGATGCATGCATTGCCTGCTACGGGATGGAGGCTAGCTATTATGTCCTCGGACTGGAGGTTTTCTGAACAAGAACAGCAATTTCCACTGGTGCCCGGAGATACTGTGCAGATGGCTGAGAGTATGTACCACAGTTCTAATATTGGAGCATATGAAGCCGGCTTTGATGCCGTATACGGATATGTAATGCAGAATCCATATGCCGCCACATGGTTAAGGAACGATGCAGCCTTATTAATAGTTTTTGTATCTGATGAGCCTGAACAAAGCACAAAATATTTAACATCTACAACTGAGTTTATTAGCTGGCTGTCTGCATACAGAACTAATGCCTATGTAGCATCTATAGTCAATATCGATCCCCCAGAGAGCCTCTGTAATGGTAATGGTAACAATACGGGACATGAATATATTGATGTCGCAAATCATTTTAATGGACAAGTTGTTGATATATGTGCAGAAGATTGGACAGCAGGAGTCGCTCAGGCTGCTATTCAAACAGAACCTTATGAATCTATCACACTAACTCACCTACCTTTACATCAAGATTATATCTTTGTTTTTATTGATGGTGTCCCAAACTATGATTGGTATTACGATGCATCTGACAATACAGTATACTTTGATGTGATTCCTCCAGCTAATTCTTTAGTAGAAGTTGCATATAACTATTAAAATACTAATTATAGTACTATGTTTTTATTTTTATTGTCTTTGCTTTCTCCCATGGTATACGCTGAGGATATTCCGGAAATAGTTATTGAAGCCCATAGAGAATATGAGTTGTATGTTGCGCCGGTAAAGTTTCATGTATATGATTCCTCTATAGAAGTGGTGCTGCCGCACAATATTGTACATATACATGCTAGCAAGCATGCTCAAAGTGCAATCGTACAAGAGCAAAAATATGGCACTTGGGAGCCTATCACCAGCCATGGCGGGTTTAAGGTATACAATAATGAAACAATTAAATACGCATGGGAAAATTGTAATTATGATAAAGATCATCGTAAGTGTGCATGGCAAAACTCTCATTACTTTTTAGAAACAGATATAACTGTTGACAGGAATGAATTAACAATATCATTGAGTTTATACAACAGCGATATGCAGATTATTGCTTCTAGTGTCACGACAAACAAAAAGATAGTGACATGGATAAAGCAACAATCTAGAACAATACAAAGAAGGAGAGTACCAAATCAAGTTAGCCCACTAGGAGGGAATTGTAGCGGAAATTCTTGCACACCTAACAGAGGAGGTTCTTATGTTGAGGAATCGATTATACACCAGCCCAAAGAAGAAAAGCCTTTAAAATTAGAAATCCCACATGCTTTATCACAAGAATTAATTGAAAAAGGGAGCTTACAGCTATGGATTCGAAGAAAGATAGATTAAATAATGAACAAAATCTAGATGAAGAAAAATGCGGAAAGAAAAAGAAAAAATATTTTGGTTCGTATTTTTATGACTTTGGTTTATTACATGGAGATGGCGAAGGCGCCGAAGGTGAAGGTAATCGAAAGAAAAAAAGAAAAAAGAAAAAGAAGAAAACAAAAAAGAAAGATGCATGTTACCACAAGGTAAAAAGCAGATACGATGTATGGCCTAGTGCATATGCTTCCGGGGCATTGGTTAAATGTCGTAAAGTTGGCGCTAAAAATTGGGGTAATAAGTCTAAAAAGAAAAAGAAAAATGAATCTATTATCAGAGAAGAATTTAAACCACATATGATGTATGATCCCAAATCAGCTAAATCTGAAATGACACATAAGCCAGAAGATCACGAAAGACTATCTAAGAAAGGGTATACGCACGTAGATCCTTCTCAACTCAGAAAGATCCTAAGAGATGAAGGAGGGGCTTCGGGAATGGATCCATTTCTGAAAGCAATTGGTAAGGATATGGAAGAAGAAATTATTAAAACATTAGAAGCTATGCCCGATGTCGGACAGCATAAAGATAAAGATTATATCTTGGATGATAAGAAGCAAGTACAAGTAGTAAAAGAACGAAAGAAGAAAAATACTCTATATCATTGGTTTAAGGGATCCAAATCAGTAGATGGCAAGCCCGGGTGGGTAGATGTCACTGATGGTGATTCATGCGCCAGAGAGGAAGGAGAAAAAGCTACTCCAAAATGTGTATCTAGATCAAAGTATGACTCAATGAGCAAGAAAGAAAGAGAATCTGCTGCTCGCCGAAAGCGAAATAAGGATCCCAATCAGCCTAAAAAGAAAAATGCTGCTAAGCCAACCTATGTATCAACTGATAAAAAGAAAAAGAAAGTTAAGGAGAACATCAATATGAGCGATATAAACGAAGCTAATAAAATCGATAAAGACAAAATGCCATGTAATAAGCCAAAAAGAACACCAAAACACCCTAAGAAATCTCATGTGGTAAAAGCATGCTCTAAAGGAAAGAAAAAAATCATTCGTTTTGGAGAACAGGGCGCTAAAACAGCCGGGAAACCAAAAAAAGGCGAAAGTAGCAAGATGAAAAAGAAAAGAAAGTCGTTTAAAGCTAGGCATGGCAAAAATATTAAGAAAGGAAAGATGAGTGCTGCTTATTGGGCTAATAAAGTCAAGTGGGAAAGTCTAGTTTCTGATATTGAAAATCTAATAATTGAAATAATTGAAGAGGAAAACCTCTTGGGAGATAACAATGAGCATCACTAAAGAAGAAATCATGTGGTTAATGGAAAATTGCGGCCCGGATGTGGCTGATTCAAAAACAAAAGTGAACATATCTGGCTTTCCAACTGCTAAACCAGATCATGAAGTGTCCATGGCTACCAAACAACTCAAAAGAACAGCTAAACATGCACAGTCATTAGCCGATCGGATGCATAATTTGCCAGAAAGAGATCTGCCGGCGTGGGTTCAAGCAAAAATTACCAAGGCACAAGACTATATGAACTTGGTTTTCAATTATTTGGATGAAGAATTAGATCAAGATCAAGCATATGAAGATGGATTGGCGCATGGCAAAGGATTGGCTATGGGCGAAATCAAAGAAAATGTGCAAAAAATTAAAAATAATGTTGAAATTAACGTAAATATTTCAAAATCGGACTTAAAAAAGCTACAAGAAGGTAAAAAAATCGTCTTAAAAGACAAAACTCAAAATAATGAATTCATTTTAAACTTCGCAAAGGCTAAGGGTTCATGAAAAAAGAAAATTTGATGCTATTGTTGAGCTTTTTCGGGCTGATTTTAGTTGGAATTTTAATTTACATCATGCATCAAAGAATAATTTATCTGGAAACTAGAGATCCAGTCATAAAAGTAATAATATCAATGCCATCAGGAGAAGAAAAATGAGTAGATACCATGAATTAAAAGAAAAAATGGTGCTAAAATTGAAAAAAAAATTTATCAAAGCCGGCTTTAAAGGAAAATGAGCAGATAAAGCAGCCCGGCGGGTGATAGAAATGTATGAAAATGGAAAAGATTTACAAGAAGCGGTTTATGAGGTATATAGAGAGATGTAAAACACTATTTATTACAAATAAATCTCAGGAGAAACAAAATGAAACTTATATTCGAAAATTGGAGACGCTATCTTAAAGAAATTGCTAGCGAAGATTCAGCAAAAGAGTTAGAAAAGCTATCCGATGAAGCAGAAGAGACAGCAAAACTATCAGCTAAGTCAAACGATGCATCAGAAAAGACAATGGATGCACAACAAGACTCTGTTGATGCTCAAGCAGACATTGCCGATACTCAGCAAAAGGTTGCAGACGCTCAAAAAGACGCTATAGATGCTCAACAGGCAGCAGCAGACAGTGCACAGAAAGCAGTTGATGCACAAAAGGACTCAATTAAAGCCAACACAGAAACTTCTGATAGTTTTGAGAAGTTTGCATCTGCGATTGGAGCATTTTCTGATTCATATGGTAAAGATGCTGAAAAATCAAAAGAGATTATGGACTTATATGACAAATTTGAAGAGTATGGGCTAGGAGACTTCTTAGAAAAGATTGAAGACGTCACTGGATTGATGGATAAGCTAGATGATGCCGAGAGTGCTGGCGAGGTTATCGCCGGATTAGGCGAGTTGGACATGAAACCGGAAGAAATTGGTGAGAAATTACAGATGGTTCAAGACATGAGGGACGAATTCGATGAATTCAAAGAAGCAGATGAGGAATATAAGAAAGAACAAGAAGAAAAAGAGAAAGAAAGAGAAAAACAAGACAAAGAAAACTCTAGAGCCGGCGCAGAAGCTGAATTAGAAGCGCAAGATCAAGCAGAAACAGCAGATGCTGGTGCTTAAAGAGGTGATATGCTACTGGATGCTCTGGGAATAACCAATTATAGTAGAATCGACATTGGTGATTTAGTCAGTTGGAGAGACTTAAAGTACGAAGATCCCAAACGCTATGGCATTGTCTTAGAAAAGTACATTTCAGTAAAATCAGAGGTATATAATGGTAGGAGAATATGCATGCTTAAGGTTGCAGCAGCAGATAGTAGTCAAATCAAGAATATTTTAGCGATGATTGTTGAAATAGAGAGCAAAAAGACTATTTAAAGTGTATATAGGAGTCTAATTAATGAGTTCTGTCGTAGATCACGTTGCGATTGTCGTTGATGACTTGGAAGTGTCAACAAAATGGTATATTTCGAAGCTAAATGGTGTATTAACCCATAGTCAAGAAAATTATCATAGAATCAAGGTGGGAAACACGAATATTGCTCTTTTGGATAAGAATTTTAAGACATCAAAGCCCCATATAGGTATCTTGTGCCACAATATGGATGATCTTCCCAGCGAAGGTGATAAAATAAGCCATAGGGATGGCACAACCGGTGTTTATATGAAAGATCCATCAGGAAACTATATAGAATTCATCCATTATGATGAAAAGTGTAATAAATTTTTAAAATGAGGGTATTTTGATGAAAAAAATGACAAAATTACAAAAAAGAATCATGCAAGAGGAATTTGCTAGAGCCATGATGATCATGGAAGCAAAAAAACACTTCAATGAGCGTGGGATGAGGATCTTTATGACAGAACTCCGCAAATATGAAGAAAATCTTGTTATAACTGAAGCCAATAGAGGAAATATCTATGAAGGGTTCTTCGGTAGAGTTGCTAACCTAATGAAAGGCGGATTAGCGACACTTAAAAAGAAATTAACTCCAGATTCTTCAAATCAGGCAGAAAAATTAGCCGATCAGTTGCATAAAATTGATGCTGATATGGAAGTCGAAGAAGGAGGTGCTGAGCCGGATCAAGCCAAACTTAAAAAATTAGCTGCCGAGAGAGACAAAGTTCTCCAAGCTCTCGCAAAAATCAATCCAGAATTGGCGAAAACGGCGCAAAAAGTTGTTGCTCAGCCAAATTCTGCTGGCGGTGGAGCCGGCGGTGATGGTGCAGGTGCTGAGCCCGCAGTTGGCGATAATCATATAGATGAACCTCAAACTCAAGCAAACGATCAACAACAAGCCCAAGCAAATAATCAACAACAGCAACAAGCCCAAGCAGGTGGCGGTGCTGGCAGTAATCCACCAGTAGGTGATAATGACGTCAGTGATTTAGGACAGTCTGCTGCACAAATTAAAGATCCTAAAGCTAAAGGCTTTTTTAGCAACATATTTAACTCAATCAAAAAATCATACACAAAAGGATTTGAGTTGAATGCAAATGTATTAGATGCATTGAATAACTGGGTATTAGGAATGGGAAGACAACCAGCGAACGTACAAAGACAGGCAATGCAGAATATGCAACAAAATATGCAACAAGCCGGAGGGGTAAATGCTGTAGCCGGCAATGATTCTGATTCTAGTAATATGGATGATATTATCGATGATACCAACCAAGAAACAGAGGATGAGACAGGCGCAGATTTGCCCGATACAAAAGATCCAAAAGCTGGTGATGGTGAGGAGGCTGAGGCTGTTATTGCGATTAGAAAAGGTAAGAACAGTCTACAATCTAGATTATCTAAACTATTCCCTGATTTGGCTAAGAAAAAAGGTACTCACTATTACAGAAAGCCCGGAAAGAAGCCGGGAGAAGAAGGGCCTGTTGTCTCAAAACATACTAGTGCGCTAAGTGCCATTATTAATGATATTATTGCTCAAATTGAAGGGCAAGGAATTACTGTTAATGAATCTCTTGCTTTGGAAGTCATCGATGCAGTATATTTTGTAAGTAACACAAATAAGCTGCTTTTAGAAAGAAGTGACTTGGCTAGATTTAAAACAAACATTCAAGTTGCGACACAAAAAATCAGGGATAATGAAGCATATAAAGACGATCCTAAGAAAAAGAGAAAAGCTTTAACAAAATTCTTTTATCGACTTAAGAACGCTGCTCTAAACCACGATAAGAAAGGAGATGAAGGAGGGTTTAAAAAATTACCCATCCAATATCCGGGTATTGCCGCTATTCAAAAATTAGAAGATTTATATATTGAATTTTACCAGAATGCTCCGAAAGGGCAAAAGAAAAATGCTGGGGAAGTAAGAAAGAAGGCTGCTGATTATGCCGCTGCATATGCAAAAAAGCAAATTACCCAGAAAAGTCCGGACGGAGAATTCCAAGCAACAGTATTGGGAGATGCTAGAAAAGATTCACCAACAAAAACCAAAAGACAAATGGCTAAGATGGTACCTAAAGTTAAGAAAGGGATTATCAATTTAAGTCAAATTATTGGTACCAAACTTAAGGCTTCCGGCTTTGATCTAAAATCCAAAGAAGGTGCCGATCTTCAGAAAAGACTTCTTAAAGTACTTCGTAGGTATCTTTCAAAAGAATTAGAGAGAATCGGAAAAGATAATGAAATCAAAGTGCTAGCTAAATTTTCCAGATCTCAACCTAAGAAAGGAAAGCAAGCAGTTAATGAATCTGTAAGAAGCCAAAGAGAACGATATTTAGATTATTACTCTCGTTATATGCTAAAAGGAATCATTAATGAATTGTCCAATAAATAATAAATCGAATATGGATATAGAAGAGTTAAGTCCTTTGATACAGGACTTAGCTTCTCATGTTAAAGGCGTTATGAATATTAATTCAATGCCTGCAATAACCTTGCACGATGATCCTCAAAATGCTGAGGAATTGTTAGGTAAGACAGCTTATTATGATCCCGGAAATAAGGTGATTACTGTATATGTCACCAATAGACATCCGAAGGATATTATGAGATCAATATCTCATGAGTTAATTCACCACTCTCAAAATGAAAGAGGTGAGTTTGATAATTTAAACTCTGTTGGCGAACAGGGCTATGCTCAAAATGATCCGCATTTGAGAAATATGGAGAAAGAGGCATATTTAAAAGGTAACATGTGTTTCCGTGATTGGGAAGATGGACGCAAAAGAATGATGATGGAATCAATTCATCGACAAAATAGTTTTAAAAGGAGAAATAAAACAATGAAAATTCATAAGTGGAAGAACAACGAATTAAATCGTTTGTTGATGGAGCGATTTATTCCGGAACTAAAGAAAATAAACGAAGCAGATGAAAAAGATTTAGATGCTGCCGTTGATGCTCATTTGGAAAAGAATCCTGATGCGACACCAGAAGAAGTTGCACAAGCCCTAGGGTTTGATTTAGAATTGGTTAAAAGTGCATCTGCATTTTCTGGAGATGCCGAACCAACAGGAGAGCCCTTAAGGGAAAATAAACGTACTGCTAGCTATCGAAAGAAAGTTAGAGCAATGTTTGAAAATATTTTAAGAGTGGAAAACAAAAAATCTAAAAAAGTTAGAAAAGCCAGAAGAAGATAGGAGTCTTTCTATATGAGTTCGTTATTATCGCAAATAGAAGATATCATAATCAAACGATTTGGTGTCAATAAAATCTTGCAGGAAGGGCCTGTTGGGCATATGTGGCATCCTTTTGATTTGGATCAAGTTAAGGATGGCAAAGACTTGCTAGAATTCTTTGTTGGCTCTAGTGGACGTCCCGGCTTGCCAGATCAATATATTGATGAATATACACCTTCAATTAAGATTGATGGCATCAATGGGCCGATTCGCCTAATCACCAATGAAGATGGCGTAAAAGAGTTTGCGATCGATCGACTGTCGACTGCTCCATTAGATATTCGTGGCGTAACAGCAGATAGGCTCAAAGAACGCTTCGAGAAGGCTATTATAACGCTTGTTGAAAGTGGGGTGGAGGTTAAGATGCCTTTGCACAAACTAGTGGCTATGGGCGTAAATATAGACGATCTAGAGGTAGGTAAAAAATTAGAGATAGTATATAGAAGAAAGAAGCATGTCGGAAGAATTAAAGAAATAACTTCTGGGCATGGCTTTGTTAATGATGGAGGTGTAGCTTTATCAGTTCTTAATGCCACCATCAATAAAAGCCCTAAAGAAGTTGAAGTCATCATGAAAGCCCTAGGCATGTGGGATGATCCTTCTGTTTGTCTGAATAATGATATCGTACATGAGTCATCTAAAGGTGGCGGCATGGTTAATGCAGTCAGGTATGATGAAGACTTTATAGCTTTCCACGGGCTCAATAGAATCTTTACACCAGAAGGTAAAAAGTCTAGAAAAACCAAAGAAATAAGCATGTCAGACGCTCAGAAAACAGCGTTGTCTAGATTGGTTACTCTAATC
>MDSZ01116722.1_pt1 | contig 14686 bp, 20 predicted proteins | sample 811201 | NCBI WGS metagenome assembly MDSZ01 (sample SAMN05326647, study PRJNA326480) | marine metagenome | isolation source: seawater | place: Indian Ocean: North | collected 2010
CATTCCTTTACTTTTTAAGAAATCGTACGCCGCCTGCTGTTCATCCGTTAAATCATCCATAACTGGTAACCTTTGTAAACCCTGATCGAGCCCTAGCGTTTTAATCGCGTCGTCTATCTTCCGCTGCTCAACTGCTGCGGGACTCATATCATATTGTACGACAAATGATTGGTCTGCAAACCAGTTGGGTGCACGTATATTTGGGTAAGGAGCAGCTGGTGCGCCCGGTGATCGTGGTCCTTGCGGTTCAAGAGAACGTCCTTCCTCGTCGTAATATCTCCACATAATGTAGATAATAGCACCTCTATAAATACGTCCGATCAACACATGAGCATTGACGAAGCGAAAGAAACCTTCCTCCGGTTGAAGCCTGAGATCGACGCGCTTAAAGCGCAGATGAAAGAAAAGCGTAAAGAATTGAAGGGCGCTTGCTCGGCCATATATGATTATCTACGTGAGCAGGGAATGGAATCTATGCAGGTAGGAGGCCATGTCTTTACACTGGAAACAACAACCCGTGTCAAATTTACCAAAGAAGATTTTCAAGCCCTGCTGCCGAATCCGGACGACATTACCAACTATCAAGTAACGGAAGAGAAAGGACGTATAAAGCGCATGCGTAGAAGTTAACAACACATGGAGAAACAACTTCCACACTACAAAAAATGCGTCGACGCGTGCATGGGATATGCCTACACGCTTACTATCATGAAAGGCTTTCCGCATTTGACCGCCGTGACACTCGACGGATGCCGCGATCAATGCGCCAAAGAACATCTATCGAAAACCATAAGACGTACAAGATATAAAACACGTAAAGATTAGTCGTTCGACCGTATAAAAGATATCGTTTATGTATATTATGCAGATTTTCATAAAAACCCTTACCGGGAAGACCATCACCCTAGACGTTGAACCAAGCGACACCATCGAAAACGTAAAGAACAAAATTCAAGATAAGGAAGGCATTCCTCCAGACCAACAGCGCCTGATTTTCGCAGGCAAACAGCTGGAAGACGGAAGAACGCTATCCGATTACAACATAAATAAAGAAGCTACGTTACATCTCGTGCTAAGGTTGCGATAACCCTATCAACACATGTCCTCGTTTCATAATATTCCACTCCCCGACGGCCGGTCGTTCAAGACAACCAAAGCGCTTCAAAGGACGCTCCAGCGGTTGAACATCACCCCTGAGCGCGCAAAGGACGTCTGGCTATACGGCATACAATGTGATATACCCGTGTCGAACAAGCGTATCATCGAGTTTGAACCACTCAAACGCGCCCGGGCCGATGATACATACACTCTCATATATGTCGAGACTGATGGTCTTGTAAAGGGCATTACCATATTATACACGTGAAGAGAATTCGCGACTACCTCGTCCCGTGCGTTTTCTGAGATAAATTCCTCCGGCCAGTAGAACGACAGCTCCTACGACGTTGACGGATATCTCTAGCGCCGTATCGTGTCTGTCATGCGCCACGAGCGTCCACGTTAACACCACCTTTGTTGTTATCGACAGCAGTGTGTAGATATGGTCTTCGTCGAAGGGAAGTGCGTTCAACTTGTGTAGCGTTTGTACTACGCCGAAAAGAGCATACAGGAACCCGTAGATGACAATCGTCCACCACGGTTCCGATGACCACAAGGCGATGAGCGCAATCTCTACACCGAGCACGCCAAACCCTAGCAGCAGCAACCAGTCGAGTTGTTCGCGCGCGTCGAGAATCCATCCAAACGCCTGAAGCACGGCATTTAGCGTGAGGATCGCAAGAATGCGTGACACGTCGCTGGTACCAAGAATGGCCACCTCGAGGAGACCCGCCGTAACAGCATACTCTATCCACCGTCGAGTATACTCTACGACCTTGTTGTCTGGAAATTTGCGCGTCCAAATATAATATCCAACGGCGTGAGAGAATGCAGTGGCCGACTCGTTTGCGATAAGCCATGCACGTTGACCCGCATATTGTGACACGAGTATAGCAGATAGGATATGTACAACCGTAGCAATACCATGTAATACTTTAGTCGTCGACGGATTCATTTGGACGCTGCTGATGATGTTTATAGACCGCCGCTGCCAATCGCTGCACACGGTCGGAGAATCCATAGGACGAGCTATTGACTGCGATAAGCGTGTTTCGATATTCTCTATCGGTGATAGGTAATTCGTTCAACATGGCGGGGCATGACATGAGCGATAGACACATTATATCGAGGTTGTTTTGTATATCATTGGACACGTATCGATAGGCGATACCGTCGTTGGAGATGGCTTCAAACGCGACTTCCCAGTCGTCTTGAAAGTCGATGCAGTATTGTATTGCCAATCCGTCGTTGCGAACAGCGTCAAGCACGAAAAGACGCATTTCTTGCAGGTCGGAGAAATATTTAATGACGCGTCCATGATGTCGTACCATGGTCGAACGTATTTCCAAGTCGTGTAGAAAATATGGATACCACATGTTCATATAATCATACAACGCGTCGACGCCTAAATCAAACTGACGAATCTCATCCATAGCCTGCTCACGATGTTGTTGTGGCATAAAGATACTATGCATATAATGTAAAAAACGAATCATTTTTTTCTATATTTTTACCTTTATACTAAAAACGTATTGATACTGGTTGTAGTGGTTGTGTTTCTTCCCGTTCTTCGACAACTGCTTCTATGATTGTCCATTCAAGCATCCAGAATAGAGCCCAAAAGAATACATATTCGGTCACGTAGACCCATGAACGAACGGCGTCGTTTGTATACAGTAACGCGCCCGTAATGACTGCCAGACTCGATGTAACGACCCACATTGCCCACCATAAGTAATCTTGCGCAGAGTCGATGCAGCACGAGTCGCGCGTGTTGGCAAAAAACGTGTCCCAATCATTGGCGGTTGGTTTGTTTGGCATTTTCTTCCACGCCTCGTAGAAATCATGCCATATGGGGCAAGTGAAAAAGAGCGCGGCTCCTGACGTCAGATTGATGATATAGAAATGTGCATCCGTTTCGAACATGGATACGATGAACGCCACGCCTATCATACACAGCACGCCCACCAATGGCATTTTCACGGGGCTAGAGGATGGCGAGTACCCGTAGAATAATGCACATGCGAACGCTGCAATGATCGTTATACCTCGAAAAGGGTCGGTTGTTAACGCGCGTGAAAGTAAGATCGGACCGTCGGCATCACAGACAGAAGCGGGTTTGTGCCAGACGTCGACGTGTTCTTTACATGTCAGAGTGACTATGGTTACTGCCAGTGACGTGTATGCGATGAGAATGACTGTGAGTACAGACCACAACGTTGGACGAATTTCACATACATGTTTGGCGGATACACTAAACATGCTTACGCAACATCGTGCGAGGCATGACATTCATCTTAGGTATTGAGCTTTTATAGGTAGCAACACATGATTCGTATTAATGTCGGAGGAACGATCTTTTGCACGTCAAAGAGTACGCTTCAAGGTGCGGGAGGTATGCTTGCACAAATTGCGGAACGTCCGAACGAGTTCCCGCAAGACCCGTATAACGGCATTGTATTTCTCGACCGCAACCCGGAACGATTTTCTACACTGTTAGATATATGTCGTGATGCCGGCCGTCCCATTCGCTCTAAACTGCCGATCGAATTATTGAACGACGTGGAATATCTTGGTATTATGTCGCATGTGCCGTTTCGTTTCGCCGCAGGAGATGAAATTGAACTGACGATGAATGGGATTGCCAACATCGCGTGGATCGTAGAGATCACCATGGATAACGTACGCATCAAAACGCATGAGTGGAATACCATACAAGTGACCCACGACGCATGGGACGGTACCAAGTGGGAGGTATAATACATTACACGTACAGATACATTATCAACACAATGTCCCACGACCGATCCGCCCTCTCCCAAAAATACCAACGCAAAACACTACGCGAACAGATCCTCCTACGGCCTGATACCTACATTGGCGCGTGTACCAATCAATCACACCGCATATGGACCCCCTCCGGCCCGCAAGATCTTATCTATCCACCCGGGTTGTACAAAATCATCGATGAGATCCTCGTCAATGCTCTCGACAACAAGCGTAGAGACGACTCCATGCGCCGTATAGATATCTCCTACACGGATGGACGCATCACTATCACCAACGACGGTGCCACCGTACCCATCATTAAACACGAGCAACACGACATGTACATCCCCACTCTTGTTTTTGGACATCTGCTCACATCCGATAATTATGACGATAATGAAGAGCGCGTGACAGGCGGTCGTAACGGGTACGGTGCCAAGCTTACCAACATCTACTCTATCGACTTTACCGTCGAGTGTATTGATGCCAAGGCGCGTAAGAAATTTGTCCAGACGTGGACCAATAATATGCTCGACACGTCGGGGCCTGTGGTGCGCGCGTGTAGCAATAAGAAGGACCGCACGATCGTATCTTTTACACCGGACTGGGTGCGCTTCGGCCTTGAGGGAGCCCCTCGCGTGCTAGAGACACTTCTCCGCCGCCGGGCGCTGGACATTGCGGGAACATCTCCTAGCACGTTGAGTGTGTATTTCAACGGTGCGAAGATACCTGTCAAACATTTCGGAGCCTATGCTAAACAATTCCTCCCCGACGCCGTACACATCTCCCTCGGCGACCGCTGGGAAGTCTGTATCGCGGCTAAGACGGATGATACACCGCCCGTGCCTACATTTGTCAACGGCATTTGTACCTACCGCGGTGGGTCGCACGTCAAGCACGTCACGGGACCACTGTTTCAGCATTTGGCCGAGGTGGCAACGAAACGTGTGCGCGGTTTAAAGATCAAGCCATCGCACGTAGAGAATTTCGCCAACGTGTTTGTGAATTGTCTCGTAGTGAACCCTGCGTTCGATTCTCAGACGAAAGAGACATTGACCTCTAAAGTAAAAGACTTTGGGTCACGCGCCCGGTGGACGCCCGAACTACTGAAGAAATGCGCGCGCCAAACAAATATCCTCACGGCCCTAGAAGAATGGGCTCTACGTCGTAATGGACATGCTCTCACAAAGGCTGTCGGTTCCGCACGTACCAAACTAGTCATCCCCAAACTACACGATGCCTCTAAGGCTGGTGGAGTTCATTCAGACAAGTGTTCACTCATTTTAACCGAGGGAGACTCGGCTCTTGCGCTAGCTGTAGCAGGTTTTTCTGTGGTGGGGAGGAAATTCTTTGGCGCGTTCCCGCTCAAGGGTAAGCTGCTCAATGTACGTGACGCCTCTGCGGGACAAGTCTTACAGAACAAAGAGATTCAGAATATCATGAAGATTATTGGTCTTCAGCCGGGTGTGCAGAATCCTCGTCTGCGATACGGCCAAGTGATTATCATGTGCGACCAAGATGATGATGGCTCGCACATAGGAGGTCTTATTCTCAACTTTATTGATCATTTCTGGCCCGGGTTGATGGATGGCGCTCTACGCGTATCGATATTCCGTACACCGCTGGTGCGCGTGGGTACGCGAGCCTTCTACTCATCTCCCGAATACGAGGCGTGGGCGGCGACGGCTGGACCCCACAAAGCAAAGTATTACAAGGGGTTGGGAACGTCGACGTCTGCGGATGCCAAGCAGTATTTCTCCAACCTTGGCACGCATTTGATTCGATTGTCGTGTGAAGCGGATGGCAGGAACGCGTTGGAATTGGCTTTTCGGCGGTCGAAAGCATCCGATCGGCGCGCGTGGTCGGCCAATCCAGCGCCCGATGCGGGCCTAGTCATACCGCGCACGGTGCATGATTTTGTGCACAAGCAGATGATTCTATACGTGAACTCATCGATTGAGCGTGCCATATGTGCGTTGGGCACGGATGGGTTGAAGCCATCGCAGCGTAAGGTGTTGTATACGGCGTTGTCAAAGAATATTGTGAGCGATGCCAAGGTGGCCCAGTTTGGTGCATCGGCGGCGGAGTTTACCGACTATCATCATGGCGAGCAATCGCTCTACGCGACCATTATCAAAATGTGTCAGACATTTGTAGGATCCAATAACGTGAATCTGTTTGAACCAAAGGGCCAGTTGGGGACACGCCTTATGGGCGGTAAAGATGCTGCTTCACCCCGTTATATCTTCACTCACTTGTCAGAGTATGCTCGTGTCCTGTTCCCAAAAGCGGATGATGGGCTGCTGCGACGAGCTGTGTCGGACGGGCATGTCGTGGAACCGGAAACCTACGCACCCATTGTTCCTATGGGGTTGGTCAATGGCTCCAAAGGGTTGGCGACAGGTTGGAGCGCATGGATACCACCTCACGCGTTGAAAGATATCGTCGACGCGTTGCTGGCACGGCTGGACAATGTGGAACCAACTCCTCTGACGCCGTACTGGAATGGATTCACGGGGCGTGTGGAGGTGGAGGGCAACAAGGTCAAGACGTTTGGTGTCTGGAGTCGTGTTGGACCTGATAAGATTCGTATTACAGAGTTGCCCGTGGGCGTGTGGACGCAGACCTACAAGGAATGGTTGGAGCAAAAGTGTCGGCGTGTGGAGGATCATTCAACGGATGAAAAGGTTGATTTATACGTGTGGACCGATGTGCAGGACGCCGAGATTCAATCCTTTTTCAAGTTGGAGAAATCGTCGACGATGTTGTGGGTTGGCTTCGACACGTCGGGGAAGCTCAAGCAGTATCGTGGTGCGGAGCAGGTGTTGGACGAATTTATTCCATGGCGTTTAGCGATATATGAGCAGCGCCTGCAAAAGGAGATACGTGAAGCGGAGGAGATGTTGACTTCTCTGCGGCGTAAAGAGACATTTCTAAACGCCGTTGTGACGAATCGTATCGATTTGCGCGTGGATGAGGGGCGTTTGGAGCATGAGATGCGCGTGTTGGGATTGGCGGAACCGTTTGAAGATTTATTGAGTTTGCCGTTGCGTGCGTTGACTGCTACACGTTTGGATCAGACGCGACGGCGTGTGGCGCAGGCGTTGAACGCGTTGGAGCAGGCTCGAGCGCGCGATGCGAGAGATGTTTGGAAACAAGAGTTGCGTAATGCTACGAGTAAGAAACGTACGCGTACTACTTAGTAAAAGTTGTGGGCCTCAACCTGCGGGACTTTGTTGTAGCGCTGTCCGACGGAGGAGTTGACGATTGCTTGTTTGCGCAGTTCTGATTGTTTCCTGAGGTCCATGTTCATCGCACGGGACCCGGCGAGGATGGCGGATGCGAGATAGGAGTAGGTGGCGACAGCAGTCAAAAAGGCTGTTTGGTGCTCCATAGAAGCGGCGTGTTTGCCGTCGAGCTTGACCATACCGGCGACAAAACCGATGAGGCCGAGGCAGGCAGTGCCAACGATGAGGCCCTCGCGCAGGAGGTCTAGTAACACGGATTTCCCACCAAGCAGTTTGAGGCCATGCACCGCTAAATCCCCCAAGAACCCACCCAGCTGCAGAAAGGCGAGCGAGCTAAGATTATTGTCATAGTCTGCTTTGAATTCGCTGAGCTTGTTCTCTTTAGAGTCTGCGGCAATAGCAGTAAAGATAGCTACGAGCCATGCGACAGCAAATGCGCCCGTGCGTACGAGGCCCCAGAACTGGGTATCATAGTAGTCACCGAGACCTTCATAGTTTTTGCGTTTGACAGGATCTTCTACGTCACCCATGTGTATATATTGATCACATATCCCCTTCTTATATAGCACATAAATTTAGTTGGATGCACCTATAAACGTCGTCATTGGTAGTCTTATATGTGGGTCATCTTGCTGTCGTCGGTTGTTGCGGTGGGCGGTGTACTAGCCATTTCTAGCATCGTATTGTATGCTTCAACAAAGTGAATAACGTATATAAAGGGGTATAGAGTATCTATTACATATGTCTGGAACACCCGGTCAATGGACATTTACTACTGCTATCGTTCTTTCCGTGTCTTCGGCGTTTGTCGCCTTTGTTTCTGTCTGTGCCTACCTGCTTGATCAAACAGGATGCGGTGCGGATATCGTTTCTACAAACATGTGGGCCTCGTATTCGTGGCTTGCGCTCGCGACGGGTTCTACCACGCTGTTGTCGCTTATTGCAACATACGATAACAAATGTGCTGGCCCGCTTACTATCAAGGTGACGTCGGCATTAAGCATCGTTATGCTTGCTGCCCTCTCTGTCCTTTCGGGACTGATTACCGTCGATGCATGGGACAACTGCAAGGGAGATTCTAAGGACGGCCTGTTTGGCATGTCTCTTGCGGTGTGTATTGCATCGGGTCTCGGCGTGCTGCTGTGGATTGGTACGATCGTCCGTGGTGACAACTTTGGAGAAAGGTTTGATCGTATTGCCCCGCGCTACCGTCGTGCCCGTCAGTTTGCTTGAGTCGTTGTTCTCCACCGGTAGAGTAGTTTTAGCAAATACCTTCCAAGTAAACTAACACCTTTTTGATGCCACGTGTATAATCCGCCCAGCACACCTAATACTTCGATCACCCCGTGTGATTCCATCACTGCGGTCCAACCATATTGCACGAGCACGACGACTCCCAACGCGTTGAGCACAATCAGTATGCGTGTAAAGGCATGCTGAAACCGCGCCCGAATCGTCGGCTCCATCCAATCCGCATCCTCCAAATCTTCATAGTAGAGGGGACGCCCGTGGAGACGTCGCACGAGCCATGGAAATTGAGCAAACGCGGCGAGAGAAATGGCGAATGACGCTGGTAGGACATATATGAGCGCGCGGAAGGGTTCAAATGCGAGGAAGGATAAGAGGCTTATTGGTATGAAAATGCCCCACATCGTCAGTGTTTTTATTATATAAATACTATAAAGGAGTTAGTGGTACGTGCATGAACATGGGTGATGATATTATAGTCCACTTACGTAAAATTTCAATGAACGTAAGCAAACGTTTCGATGCATTTGATTATTTTAAAAGAGCGTGTAAATATGAAAACCCTAGACGGGCATTAAATTTACTTTTCACGCGGGCGATTGTGATTACCGACGCCATGATGAAATTAGTTCCCCCCGAATTGAAAGATATGGTGGTTCAATATAAGAAAGATTATGAGTTATGGAAAGCACATAAAGAAAACCGTCATGTTTTGATAGAGGGAGCATCTCCATATAGATATATTGATGGTGTGGCTGTTGATGATGAAGAATACGGGACTGACGACGACGGGTACGGGTACGACGTGTACGGGTACAACGTGTACGAGTCTGGATCTGACGAGTACGGGTCTGACGAGTACGGGTCTGGGCCTGACGATGAGTTATGGTCTGTGTCTGACGACAAGTCATTCCGAAACGACCAAAACGATGAAAGAAAAATTGACGTAAATGGCCGTTATCGATGGTACCAACGCCGTGCAGGATCTCTTTACTGTGGATTGTATGCTATTCAGCATCTGTTGAATGATGAACGTATCACAATGCAAACATTAGATGCGTTATCGAGTAATACCACCCAACTGCCCGGCGTTAAGGAGGCTGATGTGGTGGAACAAAAGAGCATACAGAGCAGCGATTTAGTGAACAGGAATGGCAATTATAATATTAATGTTCTTTCCACGGCGCTTAATAATATTGGATACGTGACCCGCGTATTGTATAGAAAGAATAATTTGGAACAGTTTCGTACCGATCCAAACGTCGTTGGAATTATCGCCAACCGCGGTAGAGCTCATTGGTACGCGTATCGTATCATCGAAAGACAGTGGCAAGAATGTGATTCCTTAAACCTTAGTCGGCCATTTCCCATAGTGACATCAGTAGCGATTGCAAATGATCAGCACGTGAACACGTTGCTGGTTGTGATTCAACCGCCGGGCGTTGATCTTTCATGGGTGCCACAAGCAAACAGGATGCGGCTTGCCCAATTATTTTACGAGATACAAAACCAGTAGGTGTTTGAAAATGAAGTATATAACACCCATCCATCATCAACACAATGTCCTCCACCGCAACGATCGCAAAGAAAACCCGTCGCAAGCGCCGTAAGCGTGATCCTACGCAGCCGAAGCGTCCCCAATCGGCGTACTTTTTGTTTGCCAAGAGTATGCGTAGTACGATCAAGGAAAAGTTTCCCGACGATTCGTTGATGCAGATTTCTAAACGTCTTGGAGAGGCGTGGCACGCGTTGGATGATGCCTCTAAGGCGCCGTTCTATGAGAAAGCAACGGTCGCAAAGGCACAATATGATGTGGCTATGAAAGAATGGCGCGCCAAGCAGCCGCCCAAGATCAAGAAGCCCTCGACGGCGTATAATTTCTTCATGAAGGAGCAGCGTGCTTCTATTCTCGCTTCGAATCCATCACTGACGCAGAGTCAGGCGATGGCTGAAGTCGGCAAGGCGTGGCAGGCTGCGGACGATGCGACCAAGGCTAGATTCAAGGAGTTGGCCCTCGCGGACAAGGAACGCTATAAGCGTCAAATGGCAGCAGGTATTTAAATTCGTACGATGTATGTACTATATGTGGCGGGTAACCGCCGCTTTATGGCTTACTATATGGTGTTTCACATTCTTTCCTGTTGAGGTGCGTATCGCCACCACATTTGTGATTGCTCTTCTACAATTCATCCACATGTATAGTAAGCGTATGCGTTTGTATCGCATCGAAGTAGCTCTCATTGGTCAATGGTCGTGGAAATATGTTCCTTTCATGTTGTTTAACGCATTATTGAACGTGCTCATCGTATCTTTTACGTGTGTAAGCCTACATGCTATCTCTGCATTTAATCTATGGTCGTATGGGATGTCGCATCGACGCGTGGATTTGTGTGTGTTTATCGTGTTAGGAGTTACATGTTACACGTTGGAACGCATCGTTTGGGATTCTTTTTTTACACGTTAGAAGAATGGACAATATCTTGAACGCTTTGCCAACCGTTTACGAATGCGTTTGGCCTCTAGAATACATTGAGCCACGGTGATCTCATCTTGAACGACGACATTTGTATCTCCAAATAGGGCTGTTTCGACGGTTGCCAAGCGCGTGACAAGGACAAAGCATGCGGATCCTTCGGGAGTTTCAAGGGGGACGCCGAGATCTACTTGAACGCGTTGAAGACATTCGTCGACGCGGTGAAGATAGGATCCATTCGTGTCGAGGGGTTCATCATACATGCACTGGTAAATACGTGCTACCTCGTTGTAGAGATCTTTAGGTGAATAAGTTACTGACATATGTATATAATAGTCATCCATAAATACTACATGGCACATCTACCTCAACGGTTGATTGCACAAACCGAACAGTTGACACGCCTTTGCCGCGTCGACGGATTGCCCTGCCCACCCTGTCCACCAAATCAATTTCATCTTTGTCTCGTGTATCAACGCCTCGTCGAAATTGAACGTGCCTTGCGTCATAAACGATTCTACGTTTTACCGCCAAAGACAACGCCTCTACTCACTGAAAAGATATACGATACGGCCGCTCGTATCCATTGGTGTGTGTGTGGAAGACCTCCAGCGACGTACACGTCGTACCTTCACGGCGCTGAGAAATGTCTCCAACTGTTAATCGCAGCTCTATCCGCGTAAAGAAATCATCCATGCGACCCAAGAAACCAACATTACGACGGCGAGGACAGTCTTCCACAGCGGCTGTTGACGACGTACGCTACGCTGCCAGCGCGCGAGTTCATCACGCTGCTGCTCCAACGATGAACGCAGTCCTGATAATGATTCTTTCGTCTCCTCGGCGTGCTCATGCTGCATATCGATGACATGATTCATTTTGTCGTCGATGCGCGTCACTTTTGTGTCTAAATCCTTCAGCCCGGATTCCACTTGCTGCATACGGTAGGCGAATGTCCCATCCAATGCCATATGGTTCATCTTAAACAGAGTATATAGGTATATTCATTCACATACATATGGCGTGTCGTATTATTGGTAATGTGTTTGCTTGGGTTGCTGGAGTTGGTGTGATCGCGACGTTGGCAGCCATCTCTGCACATGTAAAGATATTTTCCATAGATGGACTGTCGTGGACGTCGACGATTACAACCTTCTTATCCGGTCCACTCATCCTCGCCTTTGCATATTTTATTCAACGCAATCCGAAATATCAAATGCTTACGTGGGTCCCCGTACCAATCGCACTCGTCGCAGCTCTTTGGATTACCGAAGGATTGGAGAGTGAGACGCTGCAAGAAATGCTTCAAGCGGCGTTTGCAGCCACCTCCATCGGTGTTATATTCGACGCCACACTACTCATAGGCATTTCTCTTGGATTGAAAAAGGCTTTATGGCCCGTGGTCGTCGTATTTACGATCATCGCTTCGGTGGTTGCCTATTTTGCTGCGGGAGATGTGGTTGCGGCGTTTTGTATTGGTGTATTTGCGGCGGCTGTGAATATTTTGAACATTCCCCACATTACCACGCCCTTTCCGTGTACGTCGACGTCTACTCCGGCCAATCCCCAATGGATTATCATTCCTCTTGTCTGGGTGTTACTGGGAATATCTGTGATTCTGCAAGAGTTGAAATATTATCGCCTCGCTGGAATTATTTCCAATGCACCGTGTATGCATTTTGTCGTCGCGTTCATGATGTGGTGGACGTCGACGCATGCCAAGAAAGAAGATCTGACCACCGCCGTCCTCTTCATGGTAGATAACATTGGTATCGGTTCCGTCGCAGTATTTTCTTCTTCCGTGTTTACAGCCATCTTTTGGCAAGGTTTGACACATCATACGGGGGCATGGACGATTTATGGAACCGCCGTTGGAGTCGCTCTAGCCGTGTCGGTCATTATGTATTTTTACACATGGGTACCAAGTGCAAAAGAACGTATCAAAGTACGTAAAATTGTAGATGGTGAAGCACAAGGTAAAATTGTACAGGTTAAAGTCGATGAGACACGGTTCTAGTGGTTCAACACATGCCTAAACATCTCTCCGACCTGATTCATAATGATTTCATACATGCCGGTGATATTATCTTTTTTACATTTAAAAAAAATACATTTTACGGTACAATTACAGAACATGGCTTTATTCAACGAACCAAACACAAGCAAGAGTCTATTTTTGGAACGACTTGTTTTGATACGCTTACGCGCTGGACCGAAACATGTCTTCAGGAACGTTTACAAGAATACAACACGCGTTACTCGGCGTGGCGCCGTGTAAAGCATCATCGAACGGGCATGTCCTTGGAAAATATTCATAATAAAATGGTGCAGAAACAGCTGATCAGTCAGCGTCATATCGAGGGCGCGCGTCTCCAGCAGCTCGTACGCCTGCAACAAATGGAAACATGCGAACTCAAGACCCAGCTAGAAGATGCTCATCAGGCTTTGGACAAGTGGCATGATTGGTGGCGCAATCACAGTGGAAATACGCCTCCCCCCGTGAGGCTTGTATCTCCACCGGCACAGTCACCAAAAGAAGACGTCGAGGAAGAAGATGTCGAGGTGGTCGAAGCCCCAGATACACCCCAGACCGCCGTGTGGTTTCCGCCGGGCAAATTGGACGCCACCGCCGTTAAAAATATGGACCCACGCGCCATAGCTGCATATGTGCACGCGTTCTTCACATGAGACGCGTTTGAGACCGGTATTCAGACGAGTTGCGCGTCGACCCTTCCACGTCAAAGAAATTCTTGAGCACGTTGTGATACAGACGACCAAACGTATTGTTAATATCTTCACGGTTCTTGGCACCCGTGATCACAACCTTGCCAGAACGAAAAATTAAAAACACCAGCTTCGGATTCGTTGTCCGAAATACCAACCCGGGAAATAAATCTGGCTCGTACGACACATACGGACCGAACTGTTGCGACAACTCCATTAAACGCATCGTACGACCTAGATACGCACTAGCAACTATATTTTGTATTTCGAAATCACAAAAAGATACAGGCACGTTGAAACGTTGCAATACACGGACGTACTTACGAGATGCTAGACGGGCGGCTTGTTCCGTTTTCGCGCCCGTACATACCATTTTTCCCGACGCAAAGATGAGTGCGGTGGTGCGCGGTTCCCGAATGCGTACAGTTGCGGCTGCAAACTTGGAAGGGTTGTATTCGACAAATGGATAGACTTGCGCTAGACGCCGTAGATCGATGCGATCAATGCCGAGAAAGAATGTTGCTACGACGTTTTGAAGATGATATGGCGGCGTCGAATCCTGCGTAGGCTGCAGCTGTATGCGCTGCTTTCGTTTACGCTTGCGAGTCCTTTCCATGTGTTGTATATATGGATGTTATATATACCCATTATGGAGATACATTGTGTCATATGTTCTACTTTGTCTGCCGAGGCGACGACGACTAGGCTTTGGCACGCTGGAATTCATATACACGTCGTAGATGATACGCTTCACAAGTTTGTAGTGAATCAACGAATATATGTGTATGTATGTACCGCTACACCGTTCATGGAATCTTTTCTACAAAATATACATTATCATAATTACGCATGTGCGATATTGTACGATTCAACGTCTACTATATCTCGTCAGCGTTGTCAGAATTGGGTACGCGTGTTGATGGATCGTCCTACACCGCCATCGATTTCTTTGGTGAGTCGGGGAGGGGGACCAACCATGTTACCGCATTTCAACAGCATTCGGAGCTGGCTCAATCGGCTGGTTGCGCGGTCTTTTTGACGTGTTTGTAAGCTGTTCTTCAGCGACACGCTTGTGGTGTGCGCGTGTACCCAAACCGGCAGGCGCAAACACCTGCTGCTGAACGGC
>MDSZ01168599.1_pt1 | contig 14685 bp, 9 predicted proteins | sample 811201 | NCBI WGS metagenome assembly MDSZ01 (sample SAMN05326647, study PRJNA326480) | marine metagenome | isolation source: seawater | place: Indian Ocean: North | collected 2010
GCATAAGAAATTTTGCGAAATGCATTTTTAGGCTTTTGCTTAAGCATGTCCACAATCTTCTTGTGCAGTCCTCCTTCAGTTTCTAATCTTTCTGTATTGATAGCTAAATAATAACACAGTTCTCTCGGGCTGTCAAGCTCAAAAAGCCATTTTTCTTCAAGATTTTTCATATTAAGGCCGGCAATCGAGCGAATACGATTGACATCATTGGGCCTTGAAACTTGACCAATTTCAGGCTCAGAATGAACAAAATAGTTCAGGTGATGAACTGCTGAAAAAATAAAATTATTAAGAGACTTGTAGTAGGTCTTAATATTAACGTCACTCAAGGATTCTTCAATCGACAAATTTGAAATAAGTGTAATTGAGTTAATTAGACCAGAACGAGCATATTCCTGTAGCACGCCAAATGTAGTGTTTTCAACAAGCACTGGAAGCCCAGTTAAAAGTTCTGTGTCTGGCTGTACATAAATAAGATCTACCTTTTTGCCTCTCAGTTGCTCAAGAATCCCAAGAGAATAGTTTGAACTCATGGAGCCGCCCATCACGACAAACTGTATATTATCATCTGTGCTTTCAAAGAACTTTTTAAGGTTAGGTATATTGTACTCATATTCCTCTGGCTTGTCAAACTTTTTTAATTTAAATTTGTATTTTGAATTTTTTTCAATTTTGGAATTTAACTGAAATACCTTATATTGGCTGATCTCTGAGAAAAGGCCAACGATTGCAGATGCAGCATTTCCAAGTCCTATAATAGAAATCATATATTTAACTCTTTTAAGTTATAACCGTCCTTTCCGGCGCTTACAGAAGCTACATAACCATCTTCAAATATTTCTTTAATCATCGGGATCATATCTCGGTCCTCATCACAGTAATCAAGCACAATCTCATCATGAATAATGTGCGATACATAGCTTTTGTGATCTTGCAGCACATCATCAATCTTCACAGCCTTTTCAAGAACACGATCTGCTGTTGTGCTTTGAATCAGGTAGTTGAAGGCCTTTCTCTTTTCAACTTCAATACGACGGCCATAAGGCGTCTTAATGTGAGTGCCGTCGTACCACGTATTTAGCAAACTTGCACGATCATATAGCTCAGTATTAATGTCGCTCGATTCGGGATCATATAGCCATGCAAAAAACCTAACTTTACACTCATCACGGCTAACCTCCTGTTCAAACAAATGCTTGGCATTCCAATCGTGGATGTCCTCGCGTGGTTGCTCTTGCCCTTGAAGCTGCAGCAACGTGCGAACCTCAGCGCCGTTATAATCAAGCGCAACAAAAAGATCGTTATTTGGCTTCAACACCTGTCTCATTTCTTTTTTCAAAGTCAATACAGGAAATGAATTTGATTTTGTTGTTAGGCGCCCAGTGACAGTTCCGAAAAGATCGTAGTCAATATAATTAAAGTTTTTCATTTGACTGATCTTGTTTCTGTGTACAGTTGAAGTCAAAAGATGCTTGCAATCAGTGATGTCAATATTCAACCTTTGATAGCGAATTTTATGAAGCAATTTTTGCACTAAATCTAAATGTGCATAGTTGCTTGGTTTTTCATAGTTGTCGAAAACATGCTGAGTGACCTTGTTTTTGATTTCACAAAATTCCAGTAGAAAATCATGCGGAATTAAATCGTAAATACAGTGCTCTCGTAAATTAATTTTAGCTATCTCAAATGATTTAGCATAGGCGCGCGCCTTTTTTTGAACACTGTCGAGTTGTTCATATAAATCTGAAGGACAGCACTCAATCAGTTCTTTGCCGCCACAGTAAAGCCATGCATATTCTACAGAATCATCTTTGATTGAGCCACTATACTTCCAGGTTTTTGTAAGTCCTGTTGGTATTGTTTTAAAATCAAGTTTTCCGTTGGCATAAACGCCGATGCATTCGCTTTTGTCGTCAATAGCTTGAAATAGCACTGGACTCCCCGCTCTCAAAGTCAGATTCAGCAATTTCTGTTGCTTGCTTTATAATATAATTGAAAGAACCAATTTTGTCAACCTCTTTATTGATTAAAATTTCAAAATTTTCAAGTTTTCCTTGTAGGCTTGTTTTTGAGTACCCCATAACTTCCCGTGTTATTTGATTTATATAGTTTTGTTCAGCGTTGGGCATCTCTTCGATAATTCTAAGATTTATATACAAACTTAAAAAGAATTCAGAACCAAACTCCTCATACAAAGAGAGTTTAGTGTATTTTTTGCTGTGTACTTTTTCAGTTTTTACTGTGCCATCTTCGCATACATAAGTTTTGGTATATGTTTTGGACCGAACAATATTGTACAATTCTAACAAATCATCAATAAAATAGAAAAAATGATGACTATATGCTGTATTGAAGCCTTCGGTCAATACAGCCTCAACATTGCCAAAACCATAAAGACCCGAATACTGTTTCATTATTTTAGAATCTAGATCTGCCACAATTCTCCATGGAGTATTCATATCTATCATAAATCCATGAGAATTGCAAGTTTGAACATAGAAGGCCCAGTTCGGATCTGTTATAAACTGATCAATCTTGTCTTGATCATTGGCGTATTTTAAATTGGATGCAATTTCAATAGCTAAGCCGCTGTTTAATGGGGAATTACTTGTAGATTTCACAAATCCTGGAAGAGTGAACCTTACATCTTGTGCTGTAAATTTTACTACTTCAAGTAATTGTTTAACAAAAGTCTCAAAATTTTCAGGTTTAAAGTTTGTGCTTTTAAATGCTTTACTTAAAATCTTGTTGTATATTGTACGATAATCGTTGTATGCTGACACCGGATTGGTATAACCTTTATACGCATTGATAGTTGTTAAAAACTCTGAGCCGTTATATATTTTGCCTTCCTGGGCTTTTTTCTGAAATTCGAGGCACATCAAATCAAAAACATCGATTACAAAGTTAAATGCACTAACGGGAGACCTATTCGAGTCCGATGAGTTTTTAGTTTTTTTCAAATTACCTGGGGCGATCATTATAATTGGTACTCCATCGCGAGAAATCTTGCCATATAGAGCCTTTTCGGTCATAGAAAAATCAATTATATTTTTTACATTTAATTGTGTGGCTGCATTTTTATAAATTATTTTTTTATTGAACGCATTCTTTGTTGATTCAGAATTATTTTTTATATAAAATGTCATTGCTTCGATGCTTCCTTTCTACCTTTAAAGTAGTTGCACTTTCTGTTTCTTCTAGTTTGATTACCACCAGCATCAACACGTTGCGCGCACTCGTCCGCTTGAGCCGCGGCTTCGATAGAGTGAACCCATTTGGCAGTTATTCTGCTATTTGCCAAGCCAGGACCAAATTCATGCTCTGAACGTATAACCATATAATAGCCACCAATACCAAGCTTGGTTATATCATAATCCTGTTTTGGTGCAAATCCATTAGGATCAACATAAATATACGTACCCGGAAAAGTACCGACATTTGCATATGAATCAATTTCAACATCATAAACAACCCTTAACTGCTCAAGGCCTTGATATCCACTTGTTTCAAATCGAACTTCTGCGAGGCCTTTTGTTTCAGTTTTATTCAACTTAATATTTTTGATGAGACCTCTATCGCGCCCTAATAAGTAATGATCAATACCTATTGATTTATCTGACTGCTTGTTGCCCTGCATAAGCTCAGTAGGCTGTGTTCTCGCTGCAAAATAAACAAAATAATTATACTCATTTGCAACACCACCATTATTAACTGGTTCGCCTGTTGGGCCTCCAATGTTTAGTGTTGGGTATGGTAATTGATCGCGATGAAAGCGCCTTAGTGCACCACCAGCATTTTCTTCCGTAGTAATTAATTTAGTTAAATTGTCTCGTGTGGAAGACTCATAGCTTGAAACCACTGTCTGATTTACTCTTGTTTTTTGCTTAATTGAGAACTTGAAACATTGATCATTATTTAAAAACTCTCTCGTTAAATTGTTTAACAAGTCATTTAAAAATTTTGTAAGAGTATAAGTCACTTTAGATGACGCTAGCATTTTGTCGGTCAAAAATTCTAAGAAAAATTTAACTGATATTGGTATGTCCCCTAAATTAACAAATACGCTAACTCTATCATTTAAGTGTTGTTCGGATCTACGTGTAAATAACTCTGCTGGTCCCAGCAAGATTCTCATTTTTTTAAAATTATTTTGTAAGCGTTTGAACTCTGCTTGTTTTTCAAAAACCTGTAGTTCACTAACATGGAAGTTCTCACGAAAAGCTTTTTGATCATCTCCAACAAATTTGTCGTTTAATTCTTTTGGTAGCCTTTCTAATTCTTGATCTATGTTCTCTAAAATTATATCAACTAAATCACTTAAAAAGAAAAATGATAAAGTATTAATATTGGGATCTGAACCGACAAGTGCTGCTCTTATTCGTTTTTTGGATGCATCTAATGCCTCTGCTCCGCCTTCACCACCGGTACCAGTTTTTGCCTTCATAGCAGTGTCATAAGCAGCCATTGCGTCTGCAACACGAATGGCCGTAATTTCATCTTGAGCTTGACTGTTTACAATAATAGACGATGCAGGATTACCTGGATCAAAAATTGTTTTAGCAATTGCTTCATAATCTTTGTACGGGCCAAATATGTTGTAGTTTCTCACTTTGTTGTAATCTAAATTGACGTAATATATTTTATCTCTCAATATCAGACTTGATACAAGGAAGGACATACTAGACAATGATTCTTTTTTGAGAAGATCCAAATCTTTTTCTACTCTATCCTTCACGTCTTCCTGATCGCAATCACTTGTTAAGGTTTCAATACGCAAATCTCTCGCATATCTTGAAAGCGACACAAGGTGATCGCCACCAAATACTTGTGAATTCATTTCAGCATTAGCGAATATATTAAATGCGCTTTGATCAAAAAATTGATCAATATAAGCAAGATAATTTATATTAAAAATTACTCTCCCTTGATCGTCGATCTCAAAATTATGAACAGTGGGTGTTAAATTTAATGTAACGTATGAGTCGTCAAGTGCGTTCCATGTTTCTTGACTTAGCGGGCCGGCCGCTTCAAATCTTTTCGGTTTTGCCCAACCAACAACTGCTCTTAACCTAAAATTGAGTGGAGATCTTGTTGTGTTTTCTTTATCAACATCTGCACAATATTTAGCATCAGCCCTTTTAATTGATTTGCCTGTTTTCATCGCCAAATCTGTGTATCTAAAAATCGTGGGGGCGCCTGCACCTGTGAAAGCTGCTCTTTGCGATAACAGTTCATTCATGCTGTTAGCGAATATTTTTAAATTTGCTGAAATACTTTTCTTGATAGCAAAGGGGTTTGTTCCATCAAAAACAAAATTGAAACTTTTGATACCCACACCGGTACCACGAGTTCCGTTTTTTAAAAATGAATTTATAGGTGTTCCAGTATAAGATGAGCCTCCAATGCCTGTAAAGTGTGCGTCAAATGGTATTTCATACTCAAACGCATCATTCCCCTTATCATCGTACTCAACCTTAAACAATCGTATTTTTGGCTGTAAATTAGAAATCTCTTGAGTCGTCATATCCATAAGATTTTGTCGACTTGGGGCCGTAACTAATTGATTCAAAAAGCCATATGGATCGCCATCAACCAACAAAGTAGCGTTTGCAGCGTCTAGTTCACCTATTGGTCTGCTTTTTTCTGCTGTGTATTTATCATCAGTCTTAACATAGGGCAATCTTTTAAGTGCGCTTTTTTCAACGTTGTTTACAGCGTTGTCTAAAAAAGATTTTTTATATTCTGCTATTGAATCCACATAACCAAGTAGCCAGCATTGTTCTTTAAAAATTACCTTAGATTTATTAAAGTAGTCTGCAGAAAGTCCTTCTTGATCAAGTGCATCGATGGCAGTTTGAGCAGCAGCAGCGTTATAAGGATCTGACATATCGAGATCTTTATCCTCAGCCAATTGACCTCTCGCGGCATCCAGCTCATTTTTTTTGTCTGCAATTTCTTGAGCATTATCAAAAAGACACTGTGCATTGTCTTTGATCGTGCTCAGTGAAGATTCAAGGGTAGGTAAATTTTCCTGTAGCCACTGTCCTTGTTGTTTTGCAACAGGGTTTGTGCTTGAACTTAATTTTTCTGCCGCAACGTTTAATATTCTTATTGCATCAGTGGGAGTAAATCCGCCTTGTATACTGTCAATATCCCCTCTTTCCAAAACTGTTATATCGTAAACTTTTCCATAGCCTCCACCACTGCGCATAATATTGTGAATATATGCATCGCTTTGATAAGACTGGTTATATCCATGTTGAACACCATCTGTGTCTGTGGAGTCTTCGCCGGCGGCTCGGGTGCCGGCTGGAAATAATTTGTTTAGTGCAGGTTTTGCTTGTGCTGAATCTGGGCCGGCTGCAATTGTTTGAGCATCACCCTCTGTAAAATTAGGGCCATCAATCGCCTCTATTCTGTCGAACAAAAAAGACAAAACAGTAGCCCAGCCAACTGGATATGAATTAAGACCAGATTCTGAAGCTCCGTTGCCCAAAGGCCCATTATAAATTGATATATTGGTCGCTGAATCATAATCTGGAATTCCTGCTGGGTTAGGGGTAGGCAATAAACCAAAATTATTGGCTGCTTCTGTTCCCATCCAACCAAGATATAGTGTTGAATCATAACCTGTGCCGCCAGAATCTGTTGTGCGGCTCCAAGCTTCGTTAGGGGTTATGCTACCTGGCTCAAGCAACGCAGTAGCAAACGCACTTTCTATGTTTCCTGGGAAAAATCCAAGACCACTATTAACATTGGCAAGTATGTTGTTGTAATCTTCCTGCAGTTTTTTAAGGCTATCAGCTAGCTGTAGGGCACAGTCGCCCATTTCTTTAAAATTAGGCGCTAAATCTTGTGATGCTTTTTGGACAAGCGCGTCAAACTCTTGATCTAATTCATCATTTTTAGCCTCATCACCTGTATCGCACGCTTCTTTGCCAGCTGTAAAGATCGCACTGCATCGTGCTTTTTCTGCTAATTCTCTGTTAATACCGTCGCGACCGGAAGTTTCTACTACTTGCCTTGTTCCATCACGAATTCCTCCACCTTCTTCCGAAACAGCAATATTTGAGCCGGCTTGAATGACAGCTAAAAAGCCCTGATTAGCGGCGCGCCGACTGTATATTTTGGTATCGGCTTTGACTTCAGGAGACTCTGCTCTAGCATAGCATTTTCGAAACTCTGCTTGGAAGGTTTCCAAGCATTTTGCTTTACGTTCAGTGCCTCTGTTGGCCTCTGTTGGCATGCTACTGTTTGACATATCAGATACTTCTTAAAACTCTTAGTGCTTCTTCTAAATCCGTTGGTATTGCTATCAGATCTCCAGGCTGAACATCCGCCTCTGTAGGCATGCCGTTATACCATGCTATAATCCACCAATACTGTGGTTGTCCATAATACTGTGCTGCAAGGCTGTAATATCTATCACCAAGTTTCCAGATATGGTTGGCCGTCATGATAGAGGCGCGCTCTTCAACACTTGGGTTGTGCATAATTGGAGTCTCAAACATACGTATGGCTTTCGGACTGTTTCTCTTTTTTCTTAGAAACTTGTAAAACTCTTCGTCATTTGTAAAAACTCTTGTATTTCTGTATCTCGACATTGTTTATTTCCTAATCAATTATTTCGCCAGTTGTCTCGTCGTATTGCGCTGGTTCATAAAAACCCGCTGATGTCGCGGCTTCTACCGCTGATTCATAAGTAACGTCTTTGCTACGCCTCGCCCTTTCTCCCGCCACTGCTTCTTGAATATAGCGACGTTTTTCAGCGTTTTTAAAGTCTCCAAATATTGTTTTGCCCTCAAGGCGTTTCTGGTCTCTTCTAAAGCGCATAGGACCTAATAATCCAGAATAACGAGCTTCTGCATTTGCTTGTGCTTGATCTGCCATTTCTTGGCCGCGCTCGGCTTCTCTATCTGCTTGCACTTGTAGATTATAAGCAGCCACAATATTACTATATTCTTCATCAATTTGTGCTTGCGTATTAAATGTTGGATTTGTTATTCCATAAGGAAAGGTATCGGCATCATGTGGAACTCTTGCGTGGCTTGTTTCTGTCGCGATAGCTTGTCTAACGGTCGATTCGTGAATCGCCTTGAATTCTAGCTGTAGTTCAATTAGTTTCGGTAAGATTACGCCGTTTGCAACTTCAAATACACCAACTGCAGGGTTGTCGAGGTTGTGATTGACGTTTAGATTTGTTATCAGCCCTAGAAGTCCGGGACCTGTTGACACAGTTGATTGCATAAAAGTCTCAGCACCACTAATATTCCCTTCTAATCCTACCATCGATTTATATTGATTTGTCATATTGATCATTTTTAATCTTATAAGTGGCGACTGGGCAATTGTTTGAGCACCTTGAACTTCAGAATATGCTGGATATAGCATTTTGATTAAATGTTGAAGTTTTATCAAGTTCTCTTGTGCTTCGCCTTCGGTTGCTGCAGGAAGTAGAAGACCCAGCGTGATACTTCTTGTTGTATTTCTAAACATATAAATTGGATCTGTTCTTCCATATACTTCTTCAGCATTCCAATTAGAGTTGTAAGATTCATTAAAAGAGCTGATAAACGCTTTAAAAGCAGTTGTTTTTGAAGTAAGCGCGCTTTGAAAAGAAACTGTAAAGCCTTGATTGGCTAACGCATCAGAGCCATCGGTGTAGGAATTATCAAGTACAAGTTTTTGATTCCGTAAGCCCGTGTTGGGATCAAAACCGCCCACCTGCACAACTCTTGTTCCTGGATTTTGAGGGCCTCCCTCTAGAGAAGTAAATGAGTTTTCACTCACGCCACCGATTTTAAATACGCTAAAATAATTGGTTCCTTCGCCATTCTGATCATTGTTAGACATTTACCTATTCTCCATAAAATTAAAACGCTGGCGATTCGCCATAGCCTTCCATCGCAGCAATAAATTCATTGCTCTGCTTATCTTTAACTAGCTTTAAGACATATTTCTTAAGGTTTGCGCCGCCAATATCTATATGAATTGGAATATCTGCCCTGATTACCATGTTTTGCGTTGTGTCTCCACCACCTGCAGCAGCAGTCTCAGCACCCATGCGACTTGTAAGAACTTTTGCAATTGCAGGAGCAACAATGCCGCCAAAAGGACTCGCTGCTATCTTGTAGGTTACACCCATAGAATCTTCAAGAGCCTCTAACTTATCTATATCTATTGAATTTACTGCGTCCTTAATTCCTGAGAATGCTTGCTCTGCTGCTTTGAATTGAGTCTCGCTAATATTTCCGACAGACTGCATCATTGGGACCATATCTTCAAATTCTGTTTGTTTACCTTTAAGCAAGCTAAACGCATAAGCTAAACCACCTACGGCGCCGCTGATTAATGTCAAAGCAGCAGCACCAGCAAGTGATATGGGGTTACCGAGAACCGCTAATGCCTTTGCTAAAAAGAGCACGGCCGTACCAAAGCCTACTAGTGCTCCACCAACCGCTAATATTTCAGTTGCCGTAAATCCTTCAAACGATCTTACTAGTTCAGCCATACCAAGGGCTGCAACGCCAATGCCAACGCCAACTAATCCAACTGCAACGCCCAATCCCATAAGTGCTGGACCCGAAGCAGTGGCACTAAATGTAACCGCCGCCAAGCCCTTAGCCATAAAGAAAGCGCCGGCTCCAATACCCATAAAAAGTGCGCCGGCCATGGCAATAGAACCTATAGATGCTTCATCAACCGCGGTGATTAAATCTGCAAGTCCCATGGCAGCCAAGCCGATACCAGCAGCGACGGCACCAACAGCAAGTGCCATTTTAAAAAAGCCAACAGATGCTCCATCTGCAGCCTTACCACTTTTTTTCATTCTTTCAGGGCCACCTTCTTCCGCATCTCTAAGCTCTTCAGTTGCTTCAGTCTGGGCTTCAATGGCCTTTGTTTTCATTCCGGTAATAAAGATGAATGCATTCGAAAAAGCTTTACCGATTGCTTGGAGGGCCATTCCGCCCTTTTGTATAGTTTGTAAACCTATGTGTGCTAATTTTAATAAACCCAAAAATTTAACTACTTTTTTAATTGTGTCAGCATTATCAAGCAACATTCCAGTAAATTTGTTAAGACCGTTAGCAAAGTCTGCAAGCTGATTTGCGTTATCCCTAATAATGTTTTGAAAAGCCTCCTGAACATTTTGGACTGCCTTTGCGCTCTTACGCATTTCTTCGTATGAAGCAGCACTTCTATTTACTGAATCACCAAGAGCAGTCATATCGCCTGACATGATGGCTGCTAAATCGCCAACATCGCTAAGCCCTAATGACTCAGTGTAGAACAGCTTTTGGTAGTACGACATTTCATCAAATGACAGACCAGTCTGCTCAATTGCATCGCGAATCATTTCAAAACGTTCTGCAGGATCTGTTGCTGTCAAAAGATCCATGGCGTTAACAAAGTTGCCACCTAATGCAGCATTTAATTGACCTGCTTGTTGGGCTGCACCTTCAAAAGTGTCGAATCTATTGGTTATTTGGAAAATTTTCTCCATCTCAAAACCAGTGATCTTGGAAATTCTGGCTAGATCCTTAAATACTCTACCGCCTTCGCTTCCAAACTTAGATAAAACTGGAGTTAGCGAAGCAAACTTCTCAAGAAGATCTGCAGGCACAACGCCAAGCGCCTGACCCGTAGCAAATATTTCACGAGTCGTCATCTCTGCCGCGGCTGGGGTCATTGATAATTGCTTGATTGCGCCTTGCATGCCTGTTTCAAAGACGCCAGCACCTACACCAAGTTCTTGAAACAGAGCAGAAGTTTCTCTTAGCTGTTTTTGCTGTGCAGTGTTCATCATTGTGAAATCTGTCACAGTTTGTACTAATCTAAGTTGTGCTTGGTAGGCATCTTCTGCAGTTATGCCGTATATATCAAGTTCAGTAATCGTTGATTGAACTGATCTATTGAAACTCTCGCCAAATATATTTCCAGTAGATCGTGCAAATGCCTTTTCAGCCACGTTGATTTCTAAAATGGCATTTTTAATTGCATCGCCAAACTTGAGAAATCCTTGTTCAAGCTTTACATTTGCACGATTTAAAAGCAACGCTCCGACACGGCCTTGCTCCATGGCTTCAGCCATTAGTACAGTGGATTTTGCAATTCCGGCAGATATAGGCCCTTGCTCTTTGAGCATGCGATTAATATCGCCTTGGGCCTCTTGTTTAAGTTCAAGATTTTTGAGTGCCCGATCAAGCTGTTTTATATTTTTGCCTTGGGCATCAAACTCAAGATTTAAACTTTTTAAAAATTCTTTTTGCTGTTCATTAAGCTCGGCTCCCTGTAAAACCTGTTCTTTAATAAGTCTAAGGTTTTGTTCTTGATATTCTGCTTCTGCTTCTGATTTAAGAGCTAGTGCTTGTTTTCTGGCCTCAATATCAGTAAGCTTTGATTCAATTTCAGCGTATTTATCAACTTCATCTTTAAGGCGCTGAATTTTTTCTTCGCTAAGCTCAGCTTCTCTTTCCAATAAATCTAATAATCTTTGTCTGTCTTCCGGGGTCATAGACATTGAAACGCACTCCTACAAGTCCAATAATAATTAGTTATTAAAAGAAAAAGCTATTTTAATAAGTTAGAAGGCGTGGGTGGCTGATTGTGCGCACCCAACGTTTGAACTCCAGAAGAATTACCTGAGCTATTAGAGGCATTTTTATAGGCTTCGTTTTCTTGCTCAATTTGTCTTATCAAGCGCTCAACAAACCACCCTCTAAGGCCTATTGGTAAATTGTATGCTTCACTAAACGACCAGCCTCCTCTGTATTTCAAGAAGAAAAACTGCTCATACACGTCTTCCATGTATTTATCGGTCAGGCCAAAAAAAGTCCGCGGTTAGCGGCACCTCCATGTTTTCCTCATGGCCACACTCTATGCACTCAAAATCTTCAGTTAAATTAACATCAGGGGTAGCATTCGCAAACAAATTTCTAAGGTATCTAGAGTCTGTTGACGGCACATTATTAACCAAGTAATTGATTGTTTCCTGGGAGCTATCTCCATTGACAGCCACAACAAGTTGTTTTAACTGTCTTGTGATGTTATTTTCGCCTTGTTTTGATTTTCTAGCGTTTTCAATTTGTTGTAGCAAGTTCTTTTCATCATTTCCAGTCATAAGTCTAAAAGTGACCTCGACCTTTGTAACGGGTAATGTAGCTACAAACGTACCATCACCATTATCAACGACTTCATTCTCGCTGACTGTGGAGTGTCGCACGCTAGTTGCACCAATTAGATTAAAAGTATGTGTTTGCTTGGTGCCGCAGTTTGGACACCTGATATTGGTTGCATAATCAGCGCCATAACCGGAGATTCTTGCTGCAATTAAAATTGCATTTCGATCTCCGACCAAAAGCGAGCTTGCATTAATACGCTTATCAACAATAATGCTTTGCATAACTCTGTCGAGGGCAACGCCTTTTTTCAACAGCGTTCTTGATGTAAGAATATCTTCTTCTTTAGCGGTCATTTGCTTAATCTCGATTGTTTCTTGATTCGCTAAAGGATGATTTTCAGGATAGTATCTACCCTGGGACGGGATCTCAACAAATTCTGTTGGGACCACAAATGAAAAGCCACCTTGATTAGAGTTGTTTTGCTCTAATACTTGTGGTGGCGGATCAGCAGGCATAGGTGTGTTGTCTGGAATACCCAGCCTATCTTTATTACGGGACAATGTTCACCTCTCTATATTTGAATATTGTGTCTTGGTAAATTTTATTAAGAACCGATTGTGAATGACTTGTCTGAGCCAGTACCACCCTTTCTAGCGGATTGACCATCTTTGTGGGGGGTTTCAATAGTAGCCCAGTCATACTTAAGTGTAAGCGAAAGCTCTGTTAAGTCATCTGCGCCATATTCTAAATCACCATACTTAATCTCGGTAATAAATGCATTCCAAAGTCTCCACTCTTCAAGATGATTTCCATCTGCATCAAGTTGAGTGATTCTAATAACACCAAGAGCGTTGGTAGCTTTTGCTTTGGACATGCTAACTAAATCATTAGCATCTGCAGGAGGACTGTATCCGCCGGCAACGATAATATCAGAAAAGGTTGCAGCGACATCTGGATTTACAGGATCAACCAAAGTCATGGATACATCTTGCCACTGAACAGCACCGGGGTAGTAAAAAGTATGGTTTAAATACTTGTGCTCAGTGTTGGTGATTTGGAAAGACGGCTTTGTTACAGTCTTGGCATACCAAGCTACTGGACCTCCCGGTTGGGCATCTATTCCGTCGAATTCAATTTTAAATCTAAATTTTCTTTTTGGATCGTTGAGGGCCGCATTGGCGCTATAATCTGTTGACCAGAATGGCATATTAAGTTACTCCTGTAGTTCTACTTTTATATAGTTGCGCGGAGAAAAATCTCCGCGACTTTATTAGTCTTCGAAAGACGCTCCTGTGGATGCGACCACAAAGTCGATAGCGATATATTCGATAGCTCTTGCGGGCTTAATCATAATCTTCGCGTAAAGAATGTTTTGGTCAACCAAATCAGGTGTCGTTGTTGTCTCATCAAGAATTAGTTTGTAATCGGTGATACCGAATTCAGTTTTAACATTCGACAAGAATGGTTCAACAAGCGACTTGAACCTGTTCCAAGTCTCTGGAACATTTTGCTCGAACAGAACCTGAGTCGAAAGAATCGAGATTTGCTTCTTCATGAAGATAACAAGTCTTCTCACATTAATTCTGTCGAGGGCCGAACGACGATCTTGAAGAGTCTTCTGTCCGAATACCACGATTCCACTGGATGGGAACGAGGCGATTGGGTTGATGTTGTTCTCGTAAAGTGTGTCTCTATCCTTTGAGATAAGTCTTTCAGATACGTTCACAACTGGGATTCCTGCTGCGCCCTCGGTGAGGCCACCACGGTTGAAGCCTGCAGGAGCAAACCAAAGCTGCGAGTTCTTTTCAGAGCTTGCAAATGTTCCTAACATCGCGACGGATGGTGGAACCCAAAGAAGCTGACCTGTTGATTGATCTCTTGTTTGGACCCATGGGTAGAAAGTACAACCGTAGGAGGAGTCAATTCTTCTATTCCTAAGTGCGCTAGCAACTGATGTTGGGTTGTTGCCAACTCTTTCAGTTCTATCAGCAATATACTCCTCATGAGTAGGGGTGTATACGCCAGGAAGGTCGATAACTGCAAGTGCATCTGCTCTGTTCTCGCACACATTTACCATGTGAGTAGTAAGACCGTCCTTGGTCAATCCAGGCATTGTCATCAAGTTGATGTCAATTGATTCTGGATCTGCAAGTGTGTCGATTGCTCTCTTAATAGTGTAGTATGCACTGTTGTTGAGTTCTGTGACTGCTCCTTCCATACCCTTGTTATAGAAGTGGTCAGGAATTGTGATGTTAAGTCCATCAAACCCACCAAAGATTGGTGCTGTGAATCTATCATATCCTGCGTCTAAGAGGGTCTTGTAATTTCCATCGGCGGCAGATACAGAGCCTTCATCTTGACGAGAACCAGATGAGTAGTAATAGTTTCCATTTGCATCCTTAGCAACATCATCCAATGTGAAGACATATGCACTTCCGGTAATTCCTGCAGAATTTCCTGGGTTTACACCAGCGTCTGCAGTTAACATTCTGTGAATATCCATAACAGAGCGATCTGCGATTGTGGAGGAAGAATCTCTTCGGTTGTCGAAACCAAAGTA
>MDSZ01005452.1_pt1 | contig 14684 bp, 15 predicted proteins | sample 811201 | NCBI WGS metagenome assembly MDSZ01 (sample SAMN05326647, study PRJNA326480) | marine metagenome | isolation source: seawater | place: Indian Ocean: North | collected 2010
GTTAAGTAAAATTTTATATTTCTTGGTGTTTTTTTTTTTGTGTCATTTACGACACTGACATTCATTTTAAAGGCAAGTAATTTTTCAGCAATCATCTTTCCATTTCCACCAAATCCTACTATAACAACTTTTTTTTGATTTAATTCAATTGGTCTTTTATCAAATTTAACGTTTTGATCATATTTAATATTAAAATTAATTTTTCTTGTTAAACATAAAAGTAAACCAATAGCATGATCAGATATTTGATGATTCTGAATACCCTTACCATTAGTAAAAGTTAATTCTTTATATTTGAAATATTTTGAGTATTTTTCAACACCAGATCCGGGTAAATGTACCCACTCTAGATTATTATTTTTTTTAAATTCAACTTTTTCTAATGCAGTTTCAATTGATTTTCTATTTGGAGCGAGGATAGCATTACACGAATTTATTGTTTCGGTTACCACATCTTCATCAATAAAAAGAACATTTTTATTTTTAGCTTTTATAATTTTTACTTGTTCAGAATTGAAACCATAAAGATAAATTTTTTTTTTCTTGATTTTAGTCATCAATGTTTATAAATTCTAATTCCTTTTGTAAAAACAACTCCTGAATTTTTTTGTTTCTTAGAAAAAATAATTTTTTTATTTGGATTTTTGATCATTGATAAAATTTTATCAATATAATCATATCCATATAAATGTGTAAATGGATATCCTCCACCTATTCTTAAATTTATGTCTAAAATGAAAATTTTTTTATTCTTCAAAATAAAGTCAACATCTACTATTCCGATATGCTTTAAAAAAGAGCTTAATTTTTTTGCAAAATCTTCGAATACTTTATGATGTACGATTATAGCTTTATCTGTATCACCTGATCTAATTAAAATTTTTTTACGAGTGCAATGATGAACATAATTACCACTCAAATCGTTTAAGATATCTATCCCATACTCATCATTTTTTAAATATTTTTGAAAAAAAAATTCTTTTTGTATTTTTTTTGGTAATTGCCATTTTTTAAAAATAAGTGACTGGAATTTACTTCCACTACCAGAAATTTTCTTTTTTATAACAGGTAGCTTTTTATGAATTTCTGAAAATTTAAAAATTTCTGGAGAAAGGAAATTATTTTGCAATAGTTTTTTTGCCATTAAAATTTTATTCTTACAAGTTTTTATTATCGTAAGATTTGAAATGATAATTTCTACTTTTTTTTTTTTATAAAAATTTTTTTCTTCTGCTAAAGATTCCAATTCCCATTCTGACAATGGAAATACAACATTTATCTTTTTTTCAGCAATAAATTTTCTCAAAAAAATCTTAAATTTTTTTTTATTTTTAACTTTTGGGGAAATATAGTTGTTTGTGATATTTGAAACTTTAAATGAAGGGATAAACTTATCAGCATCAATTAAGTAAATTTTTAAATTATATTTTTTTTTAATATTGAGAAAAAAATTTACTATATAATCTCTTCTTCCTGGATTTACTAGAAGTATCCTCATATTTAATTATTAAATATTTTATTGTTTTTGATTTCAAACCTTTTCTCACAATATGACAGAACCTTTGAACTATGACTCACTATGATTCTTGTTTTATCTTTTAACTTTGAAATATCTTCCATTATTTTTATTTCGTTTTCTTTATCTAAGTTATTTGTAAATTCGTCGAATATTAAAACTTCTGCATTATTGTAAAATGCACGCGCTATTGCTAATCTTTGTTTTTGGCCTCCAGAAATTCTATCACCAAGTTCTCCACAATTAGAGAAAAGACCATCTGGTAATTCATCGATAAATTTAGTTAAATTTGCGAATTTTAAACACTTTTTAACCTTAACAATATCTATTTCATTATCTGGTATACCTAGTGCAACATTATTTAAAATTTTTTCATCTAACATGAATATATTTTGAGGGATATAACTTATTTTTTTTTGCCACCCACTAATATCAATTAATATATTTTTTTTATCTACAAGTATATCGCCATCATCTGGCCGTAAAAGTCCTAATAATAAATTGATTAATGTTGTTTTACCAGATCCACTTTCACCACTAATTCCAATGAGTTGATTTTTATCTATATTCATATTTACACCATCAAAGATTTTTTTTTTAGCTGATGCATACTCAAATTTTAAATTATGAATATTAATTGTTTCGTTAAATTCAAAATTAATATTTTTTTCCTCTGCATTTTTTTTATTTTCTAATATCTCTCCTTCTATTTGAAGTTTATTAGAAATATATGGGGTTATTGAGGGTAGACTAAATCTCATATCTTGTAATAAATTGGTGATTTTTGTTACTGATGGAACTATTTTGAAAGCAGCAAACAAATATAATCCTAATAATGGTATTATTGAATTATTATTGTCGACTTTTTTTACCAAAAAAATTATTAAAATAGAAAATATAAATATGGTTAACCACTCAAACCAAATCTTGGGCAAACCTACTATAAAAACATTTTTTCTTGTTAAATCATTTTCTAAGAAATTATTTTTATTAAAGAGTTTTAAAAAATTATTTTCTTGACCGAAAATTTTAATTTCTCTTATACCACCAAAAATTTCTTTTAAATTCTTTAATTTTCTCCCCCTATAATATCTACTTTTTTCTCCATAAAAACTTATTTTGGATTGAAAAATTTTAAAAAATGCAATTGCAATAACTAAAAAAAACAAGCTTATGGATAATGTTAAGCTCGGATAAATTATCAATAAAAAAATTAATATTCCAGTAAATAAAATAATTTCAGAAGTGAAGTCTATAAGTGATCTCGCAAATACAGATAATAAATTTGCATCATTTATATTTCTTATCAAAGACGCAGAATTATTATTCAAGTGAAATAAATAATCATTATAAACATATGATTTTAAAAGATTATTAGTTTGTAAATTTCTTATACTGTAAACAAAAATATTTTTTTGATATAAAAAAAAAGTAAGAAAAAGTGCCTTCATTAAAAAAATTATTAAAAATGCGCCTGATAAAATAATTATAATAAATTCCTTATTTGTTGTTTCGAAAATTTTTTTAAAGACAAAATATTCTTTTATTTTAGATGAGTCGTTAAAGAACAAATCTAAAATTGGGAAAATTGATGCAAGACTTATAGTTTCTAGTATCATTGCAATAATTGAAAAAAATATAAGAATAAAAAATTGTTTTTTTTGCTGAGTTGAAAAAATTTTTATGAATGACTCATAAAACTTTAAAATTTCTATCATAGCCAATTTTTTTAATTTATTTTTTACTATTTATAAAACAATCTAATTTATTTATATCAAAACCTTTTTTTACAGCTAAAATTAGAGAGCCAAAACTAAGATCAAAAAATATTTTTTCTAAATTATCCTTTGAAATTTTGATACTCGAAATTTTTTTGTGTTTAACAAAATTTCTACCCTCATCGGTGTTCAGGGTTCTAAAAGGCCCAATCGCATAACAATCAAATCCTGATTCGATAACATCATTTACAATCATTTCTCTTGTAAAACCTTGAGAATATTTATCTATATACGAGGGTGGATGCACTTCTAATAAAACAAAATTAACAAAATTAATAAGAGTTTTTTTAGCTCCTTTAATTAAAGGGCCTTCGCTCCCATGCACATCTATTTTTAATATATTTGGTTTAATCTGAAGTTGATTTACAACTGCGTCTAAAGTTTTTGATTTTATTGATTTTTGGAAATTTATTGAAGATTTTTCAGATATCGTATTTACTGAAGTGCTCTTAATATACATTTCTTTTTCTTTGTCAGACAATATTTCATTTATTATATTGCAATTTGTAAAATTGTTAATTTTCAAAGAAGTTTCTAAATCTTTACAATACTCCTTGTTACTCTCAATTGCATAAACAGGATGCTTATCACCTAAATATTTAGCAGCAAAAAAAGTAAAGTAACCCTGAAATGCACCTATATCCATAAATATTGGTTCTTTTTCTATTTTGAAAATACTTTGTAAAATTTTTATAGCAGGATATTCATATATATAAATATTTTCCTGTTCCCAATTCGGTTGAGGAATTTTCTTTTCAACTCTTGCCAGCACATCCAAAAATATTTCTAAATTTCGACTATACACATAGAATGAAACATCTTCGATTTCTAACTTATATTTATTTTTTTTTTTATAATATTTCTGTTCTGTTAAAATTTTTAAATCATTGAAAATTTTTATTATATATTTATAAAAAAATTGTGGTATGAAATTCAAAATTAAATTGTAGAGTTTATAAAAAAATTTAACAACATACTCATAAAAAAAATTAATAAATTTTTTCATTTTTCCTCAATTAGTTTGCTTGCAATTTCTTTAAATTTTTTATTTTGGTAATCGTAAATAGATAAACTATTGTAAAAATTTTTTTTGTATTTTTTAAAAAATTTATTATTGCTTGTCTCAAGACATCTAAGCACTATTTTATGAAATGTCTTAAAATCATTTTTTGAAGACCAAAAAAAACCATCTCTTTTTACGTTTGCTGGCCAAGCAAATCGTGAGGTATTCAATGGATATTTTCTACTTCTGTTGCCAAATACACAAACTTTGTTTTTTCTAGCCAATGTCTCATAAATCAAAGACGTATCTATAGCTAACATTAGCTCCGCTTTATCAATAATATTATAAGTTTTTCTATTTTTACTTTTAGATATGAATTCATATTTTATTCCTTTTAGATGTTTTTTAAAATATTCTTTTTCTTTGCTGGGATTTCTTGTTTTGCAACCTAAAATTCCAATCCTTAGGTTTGGCATCAAAATTTTTAATTTAGCTAAATTTGACAATATTCTTTCTTCTTGAACCAACGCCTCACCCCATGTGATATTGTATTTTTTCAGAAAAATTTCATTGTTTTCTCTACCTTTATAGCATGAAATAAAAAGAATATCGTATTTTTTCCTAACTTTATTACTTAACTTAACCTGATTTGATTTGAAAGATCCTATTTGAACAATCTTTGTTTTTAAAAATTTTTTATAATAATTTCCAAAAAAATTATTATACACAAGTAAAAAATCGCATTTATATTTTTCTTTTTTTAATTCATTTATCCTATCAAAAATATCACCTTGTGGAGACCTTAAACTATTTTGAATTGATATGGCTTTAATCTGGGGATATAATTTTTTTAATCTATAAAAAAAATCATCATTATCTATTAATGTGATCATTAGTTTTGGTTTACAAAATTCGATATAAGTCTTTACATATTCTGAAACAGAAAATTTAAATCTAAAAAGATTATAAAAGACCACATAAAGATTTATTTCAGCGTCTCGCTCTATCTTTCTTGGAAACCTGTTATAAACAACATCTATTTCTGACTTTTTAAAATTTTTGGCAATAAGATCAGAAAAATCACCATTAATTATTAGAATTTTTTTTGGTGATGGCTTAAAAATTTTTCTTTTCGAAAAAAACAGAATATTCAATATATAAAATGATAATTTCGATATTTTCAAATCTCTATAATCTTTAATATTCATGGTTTATTTAACTAATTTTGCAATAAAATGTCATTATACTCCCATAAAAAGCTGGAGATATATTTTCTAAATTAAACATTTTTAAATAATTGCCTATATTGTTGTAGTTTGTTTTAAAAAAAGGTTTTTCAATTTTAAAAACTTTTATACCATTAAGACTCAACATTTTTTTTAAACTTTTTTCTCCATATAAACAAATATGAGCCGGAATGTAGTGTCTAAACTTTTCTTTAAATAGATAGGATACAAAACTATCGATATTAGGTGTTCCAATTATTAATATTCCATTTTCTTTTAGAGAGTTCTTTATAAGTTTAATAGAGTGTGTTGGGTCTTTCAGATGCTCTATCACATGATAAAACATTATTATATCAAACTTTTTTTTAAAATTTTTTATTTTATTATAATCACCATTTATAATCTCAATGTCTTTAAAATTTTCTCTGATGTAATTACATGCAAACTCAGAGTCCTCAATTCCATATTTCTTAAAATTAGTGTTTAATGCACTTAAAAAATAACCCAGTCCACATCCTAAATCTAAAATAGAAATATCTTTTTTTTTATACCTATTAACAAAATTAATTGTATCACCATACCAGTTATCTATTTTAAATTTTCTTTCATTTAAAAAATTTCTTTTTACTCCATCAGGATCAATAGCACCTTGCCAATAATTTTCAGAATAATCTAATTTTATTATAGGATCTTGATATACACATCTACAAATATTACATCTTTTATAATTCACCTGGGAATAAGATTTAAAAGAATGTGAAAATTGTGAATTTTTACAATTAGGGCAACTCATTTTTTAAATTGTATTATAAAATTTAATCTGTTCCTTATTAAAACGACCTAAAGGCTTTTCATCTAATAAAAAAATAGTTTGATCACTAATACTATCAAAATATTCACGCCAATTTCTTTTAAAATTATTTTTAAGATACCTTGCGTTTGATGTTCTTCCATCTATCAAAATTATTGTTCCTGGGGTTAAATAATTTTCAATTTTTAAAATATCACAACTCATAGGCATCATATCTAAAGATGACACTTTAAAATTATTTATAGACCCCTTGATTTTTAAATGATCAGGCCCATCGAGATATATAAAGTCAGGGTTTACACTGGGTATTTTTTTATACTCAGTTGCGTAATTTCCTGCGTATAAAACCATTTGAGATTTTGAGTAAAGGTAATTTACATTTTGGCCAACAGAAAATTTATTTAGTCTTTTTTTTACAATGTCTATGTATTTTTTTTCACTATCGACTACGAATAATTTAAATGGATGGAAACATCGAGTAAATGGTTTTCTCTTAAATTTATTCTTAAGTTTTTTTAATGCATGACTTATAATTAAAGTAGAGTAACCACAGCCAAATTCTAAAATTGTTGTTCGTTTATTCAAGATAATAAACTGATATAGCCTGTACAAATCTTTTAGTTCTGGTGGCTGAGGATTATTCGTTAATCTTATATCAAATTTTCCAGTTTTATCTTTTTTTTTATCTTTGAAATCTTTTTTTGTTACTTCGTACCCATCAACATAAAATTTTTTTTTTGAAATTAAATCTTTTAGACCTTCTTTAATAAAAAATTGTTCAATTTTTTTTTCAGATATTTTTTTAGGAAATTTTATCTTTATCATCGTGTTTATTTAATACAGATATATCCTTTGAAGTTGATAAATTGTGCTAAACTAGAAATATCTTTAAAACCAGCTCTTTTTAATAAACTCAAATTTCCATAATCAGAGAATGGTTCTAAAATTCCTCTTAAAGACTTTTGTTTATTAAAAATCTCATGAACACTGAAACCCTTTGATTGTTTGAAATCATTATATATTTGAACAAATAAATCCTGAAATCTTGCATCAGGTCCTCTAAATTTTTCAAACATTACAAAGCACCCTCCCCAATTCAAACTTTTATAAATTTTATTAATTATCTCCTGTCTTTTTTTGGGATTTATGAATTGTATTGTATAATAAGATATAATTAGATCAGATTTAAGGAGTTTAACTTTACTTATGTCTTTATTAAAAACATAAATATCTTTTATCTTTGAATTTTTAATATTTTGTTTACTTACTTTGATCATATCTTTTTCAATATCAAAACCAATAAACTTAATTTTTTTTTTTATTTGTATATTTTTTTAGTGATATTAATAAATCTGAGGTTGAACATCCAATATCATAACAAATTGAACCCTCTTTTAAAAAAAAGTCTGAAATTTTTAATATTAATTGATGACCCTCTTTATATAATGGAACAGATTTATTTATATGGTTATAAAAATTTTTAGCTACATCTTTTTTGAAATCCCATGCACCATATAATTTTTTTATCTTTCTCATTTTATAACAACCTTTTCTACTTCTCCTAAAATGTAATGACCTAAAAATAAATGACATTCTTGAACTCTAGCTACATCTTTGGAATTTATAATTAGACTAAAATCACTTAATTGCTTTGCCCTACCACCATTACCACCTAAAAAAGAAATAGTTTTAATATTCTTTTTTTTCGCCAATCTTAAAGCTTCTAAGATATTTTTTGAATTGCCCGAAGTTGATAGACAAATGAGTGTATCGTTTTTTTTACCAATTCCTTCTAAAACTCTTGAAAAAATATTATTGAAACCATAATCATTTGCACAAGCCGTGGCTACTGGAGAATTTTGTGTTAAAGATATAATTGGTAATGAGCGCCTGTTATTTGTTGGCTTTAATCTTACTAAAAATTCTGCAGATAAATGCTCTGCCTCAGCCGCTGAACCTCCATTGCCACAAATAAAAATATTTTTTTTATTTTTTAGGCATTTTGAGAGTATCTTAATTATATTTTGAATATTTTTTTGCTGATAAGTTAGATCATTTAAAATTTTTTTTAAATTTGATATCTCTTTGATTAACATATTATTTTTTTTTAAGATGAGCTCTTAATTTTTTTGCAACTTCTTCCTCTATTGGTAATAATTTTTTTGTGGTATCACCAGTAATAGCTTTTTCAATTTTTCTTACCCCTCCAATTAATTCTTTAAATGTTTTTGGTTCTATTGATGCAGCTTGATCAGATCCATACATAGTTCTATCAAGAGTAAAATGCCTTTCTAAGGAGGATATGCCTTGAGCTGCAGCTGCGTATGAAATCGCTAATCCACCTTTTTCATGACCACTATAACCTACTTTACAATTATATTTTTTCTTCAAGACATTAATCAAATTAAGATTAGCTTTGGTATCATCAAATGGGTAGGCTGAAACACAATGCATCAATTCAAAAGGGCAATTGTTTTTTTTGAAAACATTTACTGCTGCATCAATGTCTTTCATATCACACATCCCAGTACTAATAAAAGTATATTTCTTTCTATTAGCAACAAGTTCTAAAAAATCTAAATCAACAATCATTGCTGATGCAACTTTATTATATTTTAAATTGAACTGATCTAAAAATTCTAAACTACTTTTTTCCCATGCAGAAGCAAACCAATCAATTTTATTTTTTTTACAATAATCATCAATTTTTTCATAATCTTCCTGGTCAAACTCTAATCCCTCTTTTTGATCTCTTTGAGTCTTACCCCAAGGACTTTCTCTTGGCTCACTCAATAATTCTTTCGAATATACTAAATCGACATTTCTCTTTTGGAATTTTACAATATCTGATCCACATTTTTTAGACTCTAAAATCATTTCTTTTGCTAATTCTAGGCTACCATTATGATTTATTCCAATTTCTGATATTATAATAATTGACATTTAAATTTCTTATTAGTTAAGTTAATTTGGTATTGCATTTTTTGACATCTTTCTCAATTGATTAACAACTACATTCATATATTTTTTTGGACCCAGAGTAATCCTTAAAATTCTATTACCTTCTGGCAACTTACTTTCACCTAATACTAAAATATTCTCTCTGGCAAAAATTTTTATTAATTTATTTTTTATAATTTTTGATTTTAGCTTTATTAAAATAAAATTTGTATTAGTTGAAAAAAAATCAAAATTTAATTTTTTTAAATTTTTCATTAAATAAATTTTACCATTCAAGGTTTGATTAATGTAATCTTTAAATATTCTTTGATTTTTTAAAATTTGTTTCAAAACTAAACAACTAAAAGATGTTAATTCATAAAATGGCCGAAATTTATAAAGCATTTTTGATGTTTTTTTGGATGCAATCAAATATCCAATTCGACATCCTGCTAATCCAATTTTGGAAAATGATCTTGAAATAATTAAATTACTATAACTTTTGGTATATTTAATCATAGATTTTGAATAGTAACCAAAATAACATTCATCGATCAGTACATACGAATTATACTTTTTACATAATTTTATAACTTTTAATATTGACTTTTCATCAATAATTGTTCCTGTAGGTGAATTTGGATTTGCTAATATTACTAAATTTGTTTTTTTATTGATGCTTTTAAATAATTTGGTTTTATCTAAAATTAAATTTTTATCATAATTAATTTTTATTTGTTTTGCTTGATACAATCTTGAATATATGTCCACCATTCCATAAGTAGGGTTAAGTGTAATAACTTCATCGCCAGGTGATATTAATAATTCAAAACAATTTTTTATCGCTATATCGGAGCCAGCTGTAAGAACAATCATATCTGCAGTAACCGATAATTTTTTAGCTATCACTTTATATAGCTCTTCAACTTCTGGATATGCTGAAATATGTTCTGATTTAAGGTTTAATTTAATCTTTTTTAGAAAGTTTGAATTATATTCAGAAACTCTCTCATTTTTTTCAAGTCTTATCTTCTTTAGTCTAGAGTATAGCGGATTTCTTTTTCTTTTAATGGATTTTAAAGATTTAAATTTTTTAAATTTCATTTATTTGAGCATTTATTTTAAAAAATTTGATATTGAAAACGCTAACGTTAATCTTCCATTCAAATTATTTAAATTAAGTTTTTTCATAATATCCACGCTATCAATCCCATGCATTAATCTTGGATCAAATAATAATAAATCTGAAGCTTCCATAAAATCATCAAGATATATTTTTTTTTGGTTTTTAAATCGTAAATATAATCCACCAGAGTCGTAACTAGCTAATTTTTGGCTTTTCCTATTTTTTAATCTTTTTACAGTTAAGGGTAAAAGGGCCTGATAAATTCCTTTACAATAATATTTATCGTGATCGTTATGTTCGGCTAAAAACCCACCACCAGAAGGATATTGAATCATTCTGACAAAATCACAAAATAAATATCTCTTTTCATCAAGTGAATTTGATATACTTTTCGCCTCAGGATAAAATTTAGCACCTTTTTTAATTTTACTCACATAATTTCTAATATTTATAATTGGTTCGATAAGTTTAAAAAAATTTTCATTTTTTTTTAACCACTCATTCACATATATTGTCCTAATAAATCTAGGATTTTTATAAGTATTTCCAATATCTAACCTTTGATAATCTCCTTGTTTAATTCTTCTAGGTCCTGAGAAACGTATATCTTTTTTAAAATGAAACTTTTTTTTAAAAAAATTTAAAATTTTCTTATGATGATTTAATGAATGAAAATTTTTTATAATACAAAATTTTTCTTCTTTAAGAGTTTTAAAAACTTTTTGATAAAGATTTTTGTTTTTTTCTGAATTATAAACAATAAATTTCATTATTTTAAAAATGGTCTAGCTATTAATTCTGCAATTTTAAAGTCTTTTTTACTATCAATATCACAGAAAATTTCATTAGTTAAAAATGGAAAAACTTTATTACCTAATAATTTTTTTTTAAAAATGTTTGTCGTTTTATAAATATCAACCACACCATTACCGATGTAAGTTCTTTCTAAGTTATTTCTAGGAATGTTAACTTTATCAATATTAAAATTTATTTTATCATTTATTGAAAATAATTGATTTTTTCTTATAAAGTAATCTTTCAATGAGTTATGACTATTTAGAGAAACAGATTTTAAAGATGAATATGATTTATATTTTTTTTTAAAAATTTGTATAGCTTTAGTGATTGTTATATTTTTTCTAATAGGACAAGTGGGTCTAAAATGAATAAAAAATTTTGGCAGACTTATTTTTTTGTTGATAAAAAATGTAACAATTTCCTTAAATACATCATAGTCAGTTGATTTATCTCTGGAGTTTATTGCGCTACGCTTATTGTAATATTCACATTTATATTTTTTAGCTATTAGAATATATCTATTCGAGTCTGAGGAAAAAACCACTTTATCAATCAAACTATTTTTTTTGGCAGAAATAATGCTATGAGCTATTAAAGGTTTACCTAAAAATTTTTTTATATTCTTATTTTTTAAGCTTTTAGATCCTGATCTTGCTGGTATTACAGCCCATATTTCATTCGAAATTTTCATTTACTAAAACTCATACATTCAACTATTTTTATTTTTTTCGAGTTCGGATTTTAACTCATCATATTCTCTCATTTTTCTTTTCATAAAATTGATTGTTAGTTCTGTTCTATGAATTATTCCTTTGGTAGTGATTACATATCCTAAAGATTTTATTTTATTATCTTTCTTTTTAAAATTTTGAATTTTGACCAATCCTTTATTTTTAAGAGCTTTAAGACAATAATTCAATTTACCTAAACTGAATCCAAGTTCTTGAGCAAGTTTTCTTTGAGTTCTTGTTGGAACTTTCTCAATTTTCCTTAATACTTCAAAGTAGTCTATTTTATTTTTCATTTTTTAAAATTAGATGTATATATCGTTCAATTTTTGAACAGTCAATCAAAAAATCCTTTTTATTATTAATTGAAATTAGAAAAATATTATCGTACATAAATGTATGAGTTATTATGATAAATGAGAACTTGTACAAAAATTTTGAGAAAGAAACTATTTCAAAAGTTGATAGATTTAAAATTAGTAAAAAAGATTTAAGAGATCTTAAAAAATCTTTCAAAAATAAAATTGTATTGATTTCAGGTGCAGCCGGATCAATAGGCAGTCAATTTTCAAAAGATATTTTTAAATATGATTTTAAACTAAAAAAAATTATTTTTTTAGATAAAGACGAAAATATGCTAACTGAGCTCAATAGAGAATTACTCTTATTCAAAAATTTTAAGAAAATAAATAGAGAATTTGTTTGTACAGATTTGAACTCGATAGATATAACTGATATTTTATCAAGAGATAAAGTGCAATTTTATTTGAATTTTGCAGCAGTAAAACATGTCAGAAGTGAGGAAAACATTCAAAGTATTAAATATATGTTTAAAACAAATTCTATTAATTTTATTCCCAAAAAATTAAGTAACTTAAAAAAAATATTTTCTATCTCAACTGACAAAACTGTAAACCCCTCAAGCATTTTAGGAGTTTCAAAATATTTGATGGAAGTGAATTTAAGTAAATACAAAAATAAAAATATTTTTGTATCTAGTGTTAGATTTGCTAATGTTGCTTTTTCTAATGGAAGTATTTTAAAATACGTTGTTGATAGACTAATGCAAAAAAGAAAATTTGGTGTACCAGAAAATATTAAAAGATTTTTTATAACCCACACTGAAGCAAGTAGTTTATGCTTTAAATCAATGCTTAAAAGAAATAATAGAAAAATTATAATACCCAATTCAAAAATTTTAAATAAAGACTATTTATTAACTGAATTGGTTAAAAAGATAACTAGAAAACTCAAATTAAAACCAAAGTTTTATAAAAAAGGTAAGTTTACAAATAATTATAAAAATAAAATTTGTTATATTTCGTTAACATCTATTAGTGATGGTCAGAAATCATCTGAAGAATTTTTTTCAAACAAAGAAAATATTTCTAAAGATAGAGACGGGAGTATTTGCAAAGTTGATTTGCCTACTTATAACAATAAAGTTAATTTTATTTTAAATAGAATATTAAATAGTAACAATGTTGATAAATTAAAAAAATATTTATCAAAAGAATTTAAAAATTATCAACCTCCAAAAAAATATATTAAAGTAAGTCGGACGATTTAAATTAATAAGAGAAAAATTATCAATAAACTAGCAGAAAACTTTACAAACAAACCAGATTTTTATGATTTTATGAAATAATATCTTTTGAGACTACTTATTAAAATTACTATAAACATTTTTTGCATTTTCATAAAAATTATTAGAAAGATCAATATTTAACTCTTTTTTATTAGAGTTTTTAAAATAATTTAAATCTATATTTTCAAATTTTTTGAAATTAATTTTTTTCAGTAATGTTTTTATATAATTAACTTTTGTTAATTCTTCATATATGACGAAGTAACAATTTGTATTAGATTGAAACTTGTTAAAAATATTCTTATAAAATAAAAACCATTGTTCTAACCAATAATCAATTTTATTACAGTCTTGATAGTTTATAGGGTCATTCCATGGTTTGTGATTAAGACCAAATTCATTGTGTCCAAGATAATTCATATATCGCCGAATAAAATCATCTTCTTTCTGTAATTGACTGAAATGGAGATGTTGATTTAAAAGTGAATTAGCATGTTGTAATGGTTCTCTGATAGGGATTAAAAATATTGAATTAGGTAATATAGAATTAATTAAATCTACTCTTTTATAATTAAGATTATTTTTACTTAAATACTTGCTTTTTTTATTACTAAGCAAAATAAGTTGAATATAATTGACTAATTCGTTTTTAACAAATTCTTCATCATTATTAAAAAAAACCTCATCAAATGCTTCAGGACTATCAATGTCAAAAGTAATACCATCGCCATGCACTCTTTCTTTCTTTGGAGTGTTTTTTTTATTAAATAATTTTGAGAAATTAGGTGATAGTACAAATGGCATATTTCTATATTTCAAAGATGCATATTCATCTGATGAAAATAAAAAATTTAATAAACTGGTTGTCCCAGACCTTGGTAGTCCAGTTATAAAAACATGTGATTGATTAATAATATCTTTATTTTTTAAATAAATTATTTTTTCAAGTTCAAATAATGATTTATTAACAATTTTTTTACTAAGTACAAAATCATGTAGAAATTTTTGAATGTTACTATAGTTTTGCATAAAATTTTCTTCGAATTAAATGATAAATCATAAAGACTATACCTAATTCAATAATTCCAAAGACAGATATAACTAAACTTAAATATGAATTAGATAGTAAATTTAAAATTATCATAAAAACAGAAATAGAAATAAGAGTAA
>MDSZ01099558.1_pt1 | contig 14682 bp, 12 predicted proteins | sample 811201 | NCBI WGS metagenome assembly MDSZ01 (sample SAMN05326647, study PRJNA326480) | marine metagenome | isolation source: seawater | place: Indian Ocean: North | collected 2010
CTGGAGATATTAAAAAAACAGTTTTTGAGTTGAAAAAAATTAATTTTCTTCCAGATTTTATTATGGTTGAGGAAGAAGAAATACCAATGTGGGAAAATTTATTAAACAATAACTAATTTATTTTTTTATTAATCTCAAAGGGTATTGAATAAAATATTTAAATATTTTAAATTTGCTTTTTGTGAAATCTTTAGTTGAGTGAAGAATTTTAAAATAATAAAAAATAAATGAAGAAAATTTTTTATATGCATATTTTTTAGAATCTAAATTTGTTTCACGGATTAGATCAATCCAGTACTCTACATTTAATTTTTCAAACTCGTATTTGTTATATTTTATGTTATCTAAAAAAGTTTTTAAATCTTCTTCTGTAATTTTTCGTAAATCATTTACAAAAAATATTGGTAAATTTTCTGCAGATTTATATGTCTGATGATAATTTGTTACAGGTATCGAACCAGAGTAAATTGTTTCCCATAGTCTATGAGTGTCTATACCATTTCCCCAAGGTGACAATACAAATGAATATGTTTTAATATCATGATTGTATGTTTCAATTTCTAAATTAAAATTTTTTGCTACTACCCAGTCGAATTCTTTATATATTTCATATAAACCATTTCGATGTTTGCTATTGGTATTTGGATTGAAGTTAATATATAGCTTTAATTCTTTATCCTCAAAAACACTGGTATCTATTTTGCTTTCTTTAATATTTTTTGGGGAATAGTCATTGGCAAGTCCTATAGGAATTGGGATAAGATTCTTGTGCTCAAAACCTACGTTAATTGAATACCATTCAGAAACTATACTTGGTTTTTTTAAAAATATAGATTCATTAATTAGAAGATCTGTTTGATGCGTAATCAATTTTATATTTTTTAAATTCCTGATTTTATTCATTAAGTAAAATAAATCATTTAGATAATGTGAATTGCAAAAAACTATGCTATTTTCATAAATCTCTAAATAATCAAGCTTATAGGTTATTCGGTAATCATTTTTTTCAACAATATATTTTTTATCTATTCTTAGTTCATTAAATTGGTCAGGCGTTACTGTTTCTGAATAAACAAAATCAGAATTTCTTGCAAAATTGTAACTAGTTAATTTATTTCTGACGTTCAAGAAGCACCTTTTTTATTTATAGTTAATAAATCATATTTGATTGTTTTCATAATATAAATTATTTTTTGGAAAATATTGAAATTTTTATAACGAATATGTTCAAGGGGTGCATCAATAGTCCAATCTTTGTTAATAAATAATTTTTTGAAATTTTGGTTAAAGTATATATGCTCAGAGTAATAATTCGGAAAACTTTCGTGCGTACTGTATTCATAGTCATTTCCTTTTTTTAACTTATACATACCTATTCCGCCAAATGCACTCTCAACCCTTATTGTTGCTTGGTTGAAAAAATTTTGTTTTTTTTGTTTGTTGAAAACGAAAAAATAATTGAAAAAAAATGAACCAAATTTATATTTTTGTTTAAGCTTATGTGCTTCAAATACAGCATTTTTTTCTACCCACCCCTTTTTTCTAAGAGCAAATATATCGTAATAGTATGGAATTGAAAACGGGAATATTCCTTCAGTACTTTCATCTTCTATAAAAGAGATAACTAATTTGTGGAATTTAAAAATATTGAAGTGAGTAAATAAATCTATATCCATATCCATCGGAATATAAATTGCATCCTCAGCTCGATCAATCATTCTCAAACCAACATTTCTACAATAAGATAGTTTCTCAATCCTATTACTAAATTGATTATCGAGCATATCTTTTTCAACAAGGAAAAAATTGTTATTCAATTTTTGATAGTTATTTAGGTAATCTTTTGTTCCGTCATTTGAATCTGAATCAATAACAATTATTTCACAAATGCCTTCGTATAATTCATCGAATTTCTCTAAATTTTCAATATTATTTTTTAAAGTACTGAAGCAATTCTTGGAAAGACCAACAAAGTAAACTTTCAAGTTTAGAGACCTACTACTTCGTATAAAGCGAAATTTTCAACCTCTTTGATTAATTTAAATTTATCTTGATTTTTAGCAATTTTCTTTAAAACTTCATACTGCTTATATGTTTTTGTATCATCAAGACCAAAAAATTTTGTTTTTTCGTATAATTTATTAAATTCAGCAAAAGTTGAAAACTCACCACCATCAAAAAGTATGAAATCAAACTGATCTGGAAGCTTCGTTATTATATTTTTTACTTTTCTATATCTTCTTAAGTCTTGTATATACCACTCAACATTCTTTGGATCGAACCCAAAAGAGTTAAAATCAATATCTTGAACCAATGGAAGTTCTTTAACTTCAACAATTTTGCCATACATTAAATTCACATATTTTATATCATTTTTTAAATTTTTTTTAGCATTGCGATATGCAATTCTATCAGTTTCAATGGAGTAGAAATCTACTTTTAGATTTGTTTTTTTAATAGATTCTATAATTGTTTTTGTTGAACCAAGCCCATTCCATGTACCTATTTCTAAAATTGTCTTAAAGTTATTTGATTTAATAAAATTATATAACAACTTTCCTTCTTCAGTACTCTTATTGATTTGACCAAAGTTTTTTCCCAATAATTTTTTTGTTCTAAAGTAATTTCTTAAATTTTTTAGAGTCCTTAAATTATATATTTTTTTTAAAATTTTTAACATATAAGTAATTAGTAAATATTATAAATTAATTTTTTTCTTAAAAACTAAAAATATTTTTATGAATTCTTTATTAAAACATACATTTTTTTAGAGCGATCTTTATAAAGTTCTATATTCCAATCATGGTAGAATTCACCTGTTTCGATTCTAAAATAATTATCTAACTTTCCAAGATCTTCACATTTAAAATCTGAAAATACTGTTTCTTGACCCCTAATATTCAATGTATCGTTACACAGTATGACATCAGGACCTTTATTAATTAAATTCATGATATTATTTTTGTCTATATATCCCAGCTCAATGAGTGTATCTTGTATGTAATCTTCAAAGTGATTTGTCGGGTGAATGATATAAGAATAATTTTGTTTTTCTAAGTAATGCAATACAAGCACATAGTCAATTGCCAGGATGGAATAATTCTTATCCAGAAAATAATTATCAATTTCTTGAGAGAGTTTATAAAGAGGGTAATTATTTTGTGTTGATTCAAGATCTTCAAGATTATTGTATGATTTTTCAAACATATAATATGTAATTACACCAGTTCCAATAATTATCAAAGACATTATGAGAACTCGGAAATCCTTACTTTGAATTTTATTTATGAAGAAACACACGAAAAAAACTAGATAAAACAAATGATGGTAAAAGTTATGAGAACCGACAAAATAATAAAGAATAGAAATTAATAAACTTTGAAAGTAAAAATCATTCAATAAATTTTTAATTGCTGTTAAATTTTCCAGAGCAATAATTATAAAAATTATTAAAAATGCGACAATTAAAAAATAGCTATATGCATGAAAGTCTTTTAGCCATATAGCTAGTTCCCTAAATGTACTTTGAGATTTACCAGAATATTTCAAAGGTATAGTTATGTAATTTGCTAAATAAATATTAAGCAGCCCTGAAGCATAATAAATAGATATTACAATTAATTGTGGAAGCGCTAAAAATGTTAAAAAGTACTTAGTATCTTTATAGTTCTTCTCTTTTAGATTTTTTGACACAATCCACCATAAAAAAGGAATTATAAAAATAATTGAACCTTGATTTATAAGTGAATTAATAGAGAGAAGCAAAGAGATGATAACAATATAGGTAGTCGAGTTATTTTCTTTTAGCTTTACACAGATTGCTAATATTAAAATACAATAAATTTCAGAGAATTCACTTACGTACCAACTATTGCTAACCAAGCCAATAAAGAATAAACCAGAAGTGAATGATACTAAAAATGAATTATTGTTTTCGTTTACGATATTAAAAATTAATAAACCAATAGCCAAAATTACAAAGTCATTTATTAAACGAAAATATATATAACTTTTAAATGAAATTAAGTTCAAAAAATGATAAACATAATAATTAAGTGGGCCTTTTGATTCCCAGGACGATTCAAAAGGAATGTACCCAAGTCCAATATCTTGCGAAGCTACCAAGTATGACGCTACATCCCAAGTTATTTGTTCAAAGTTTAAATCATAGTTTTGAGTAATAAAGACGATTGGTAAATAGACAAGTAAACACAAAATATTTAGTGCAACTTTTGGTTCATTCATATGAATATCTGAATTAGGAAATTTAATAAAATTATATGAAATAACTATGTAGAGGATCAAGAATAAAATATAAAGTAAGAAAAAATCTAATCTTTCAAATTGTTGAGTAAAAAAAGTATTTATTATTAAAAATAAGATTAAGGTGAATATTTGATAAAAAATTTTTTTTATAGACATCATAATTTGAATTTAAAAATCCTCATAATTGATTTTAGATTGTATAAATTTAAGTTTTTTTGAAATTCAAAATACTTTACATTTAATTAGTTATTGAACATTAGTATTGTTGTGTGAGTGGATTAAAACTTCAAATTAGAAATATACTGTACGTTTCAAAAATAACAAATGTAAATAACAAAAAATTAAGAGTTTTGACTTCAGTTGTATTGTCCAATGCTTCAGTTGCTGCAGACATTCTTGTTATAGTTATATTTTCCTCATTAATCTCTCAAGAAGTTAATACTTCCAATTTTGTAGTTGATTATTTTCTAGAAAACAAATATCTTCTTCCGGCCTTGGTCGTTTTAAGGTTTTTGTTTATGTATATTGAAAAAATGAATCTACAGTCACTTCAATTAAGTGTTAGAGAAAACCTACGAGTTCATTTGCTTAAAGAGGTATATAAAAAGGGAAACTACTCTTTATCCGATGCTACTTTTTATGTAAATGAACTTACAAATCATATTTCTTACTTTTATAGTGCTTTGACTATGGTCATCAGCGCTTCTGTACAGTTTTTGTTTTACGGTTCTTTTTTGATCTATTCTAGCTTTGAAGTTATTTCAATATTTTTATTCGGTGGAGTAGTGTTATTTTTTCCTTCAAGGTATTTGTTAAGACTTGGAAGAAAATATATTCATATTTCTTACAACAATTCTCTAAAAATTTCAAAAGATATTCAAAGGGTTGTTGATAACATATTTTTAATAAAAATTTTAAGAACCAGTAAAAAAGAAATGTCTAATTTTAAAGATATAACTAAAAAATATAGCAGTGCTCAACTTAACAACTTTAAGTTTGGGACGATCAACAGCATATTTCCAAACTTTCTAGTTATTCTTGGATTTTCAATATTAATTGTCTTCTTTGATCTACTTGAGTTTTTAACTTTAGAGTTTATTGGAGTTACATTAAGACTTGTGCAAACTATATCTAATTTTAATTCTTCATTAAATGCTCTCGTTAACTCACATGTCCATCTAGAAAAATTAAATGAGATAAAACTTAATAATGTAATTAAAAACCCATTAGAAATAAAACCTGAGATCCTAGATAAAGATCAAGCAATAATTTTTGATAATGTTAAGTTTCAATATTTTGGAGCTGAATCAGCAATTTTTAATAATCTAAATTTTCAAATTGAAAAAAATAAACACACGATAATTACAGGTACTAACGGTTCTGGTAAAAGTACGCTTATAGGACTTTTATCAGGAGCACTGGAGCCTTCAAAGGGAAAAGTTGTATCACATTCTGAACAAATTGGTTATATCGGTGCAAAGCCTTTAATCATTCCCGGGACGTTAAGAGACAATGTTCTTTACGGAAATAGAAATACAGTAGAAGATTCAAGAATAAATCAATATTTAAATGAATTTAATTTAGATGGTATTTTAATTAATTCACAAATATCAAATTCGAGCTTATCTTCTGGCCAGATGCAAAAAATTTCATTTATTAGAGCGCTACTTAACAATGTAGAAATTTTATTTTTAGACGAATCAACATCTAATCTTGACGAAGAGTCTAAAGAACAAATTACTAAAATTTTAAATAGCCTAAACATTACTATCGTTAATTCAACTCATAATCCTGACGATTTTAATTATGATATACAAGTTAAGTTAAAAAAATATAAAAACCAAACTTCTTTAATTTTTTAAATTTTTTAGGTCTCTGATTTCATCTTTAAGCAATTTCTCTATTGAGTAATTATTTTCCACTTTTTTTATTGCTTTATTTGAAATGGAAGCAAAATCTATATCTCCAACAGTAAAATTTTTAAATAACGTATTAAGTTCTTTTTCATCAGAGTATAAAAAACCGTCTTGATTGTTTTCGATTAATTCCTTATTGTTGGGTATATTTTTAGCAATTACAATACAACCTGCAGCCATTGCTTCTAGTAAAACTTTTGGATTACCTTCAAAGTCAGAAGGAAGCACAAAGAATTTATGTTGTTTGTAAACTTCTAATAAATCATGATACTGAACAATATTATTAATTTTTGTTTGCACATTTAATTCATTACTTTTTTCTAACAAGAAATTTCTTAAAGAACCTTCTCCATAAATTACTAAATTAAAATTGGTATTTTCCAAAGCTCGAATTAGCTCAATTTGATTTTTTTGCCTTTCAAGCCTACCAACATTTAATATTGAATTTTTATTCCTACTTTCTATTGAACTTTGTTCTACTGAAAGTACCCAATTTGGCCTAATGATAATCTTATTTTTATTAGTAAAATTTTTATTTAAAAAGTATTCATCTTGAGAGCTTGAAACACTATAAAGGTCAGAGTATCTTAATGACAATGCAGTTAATTTTTTGTACAAAAATCTTACAAACCATTTTTTATTGTCTTCGATACTGAACTTATACATGTCATAACCCGTTCTAAGAAACAGAGGCTTGCCAGTTAATATTTTTAGTAAAATGGATATCCAAGAGCCAATTAATTGATTTTGCTTTATAAGGTCAAAATCGATTATATTCTTTTTTATGATAAAAGGTATATAAAACGATTGGAGATACCTTAATATTCTTGATTTCCTTTTTTTTAAATGTTTATAAATTGGAAAAACATCAAATTCGTTTGAATAATTTAGGTCATCCTCTTCACCAAATGTTACGAAAGTAAACTTTATATTTCCTTCATTAGAAAGTCTTTTATAGTAAATTATTTCTCTTTCAAGAGCACCTGATTCATGCCAGAGCTTTAAAGAATAACCATATGTAAATAAAAGAATGACATGCATTAGGATTATAATAACTCATGATTAGTTTTTATTTTTTAAAATATATATGAAAAAAATTTTAGTAGTTCATAATAAGTATAGAAATTTAGGCGGAGAAGATATAGCTGTTGCTAATGAGGTCGCTTTACTAAAACAGTATTTTAAAGTTGAAGAATTGTATTTTGAAAACACAATCAAAAATCCAATTAAACAATTTATATACTTTTTGATAAATAGAAATATAGAAAGTAGAAATAAATTATCTCACGCAATCGAATATTTTCAACCTGATTTAATTTACATACATAATACTTGGTTTAAAGCTTCGATATCTGTTTTAGAAAAGTCAATTGAAAGCAAAGCTGAAGTAGTTCTTAAGGTACACAACTTTAGATATTTTTGTACAAAATCGTATACTACAAATAATCATTTTAATGAGAATGATAATTGTCATGCCTGTGGTTTAAATAAGGCATCTATGGGAATTCTAAATAAATATTTTCAAGAATCTTTTATCAAATCTTTATTAGTTTCCAGGTATGGAAAAAAATATTTTAATATATTGAAAAAAGGAGATATTAAAATTGCAGTATTGACAAATTTTCATAAAAACTTTATGGAAAAACTAGGAATCCCTAATCAAAAAATTTTTGTTTTTCCAAATTACATCAATCAAGGCAATAGTAAAGTTTCGAGTAGTCATAAAGAAAATTACCTAGTTTATGCTGGAAGAATATCTAAAGAAAAAGGAGTAGATAATTTAATTCAAGAATTTCTGTCTATTGAAGAAAATAATTTCAATCTAAAAATTATTGGCGAAGGTCCTCTCAAAAAACAACTTATTAATAAATACGATTCCCATAAAATTGAATTTATTGACTTAATGGAAAATTCCAAAGTTTTAAAATTAATTTCAAATTCTAAAGGAATTGTTACTGCGACTAAACTTTATGAAGGCCAGCCAACATTACTGTGTGAAGCATCTTCACTAGGAGTACCTTCAATTTTTCCTATGACTGGTGGAATTTCGGAATTTTTCCCGAAAGGTTATAAATTAGGATTTGAGCAATTCGACTATCTTGATTTAAGAAATAAGATTAAAGAATTAGTTTTTAACAAAAACGCTACTCAATTAGGTCAAGAAAATAAAGAATATATTGATGAGTATTTAAATAAAAAAAATTTAATTCTAAAATTTAAAGAAATGACAAATCTTTAAAATGAGTAATAAAATTTCAGTTTTAATGAGTGTTTTTAATGATGAAGAAAATGTTGAAAAAGCAATTCTTGGAATTTTAAATCAGACTTACAGCAATTTTGAGTTTTTAATACTTGATGACGCTTCTACAGACTCGACAAATAAAATAATTGGCAAATATCAAAAAAGTGATAAAAGAATAAAACTTTTCAGAAATGAAAAAAATATAGGATTAACAAAATCATTAAATGAACTTCTAAAAATTGCTGATGGTGAATTTATTGCAAGGCAAGACTCTGATGATATTAGTTTAATTGATAGGTTTGAAAAACAATTATATGAATTAAATAGTAAAGATATTGTTGGTTGCTCTACAAGAGCTATTATTAAAAATTCTTCTAGGATAACTCCTAATAAGTCATATTATTTTCCAAAAAAATTTGTAATGAATATTAAAAACCCTTTTGTTCATGGGTCTTTATTTATTAATAAAAGTGAGATTTTAAGCATTGGAGGGTATGATGAAGAATTTTATTATGCTCAAGACTATAAGCTGATGGCAGACTTATTAGCTGCTGATAAGAAAGTAACTATATTAAAAGAACCTTTATATATATTAAATTTAAGTAATAACATCTCAACAAAATTTAGAAAAGAACAAAAGTATTTTGCAGACTGTGTAAAAAGTGGAAAAACGCCAAGTAGCAAAGGTTTTTAAATGAAGATTGCTATTGGATCAAAAATTTTAAACAAGGCTTGGGGTGGAGGCAATCTATTTGTAAAAAATTTATCTGAGCATTTAACCAACAATGGCCATAGTGTTGTTTTTAATCTTTTTGATAATGATATTGATTTGATATTATTTACTGATCCAAGATTCTCTTCTGAAAATTCAACCTTTAACCATAAAGATATAAAGTATTTTCAAAAACTTGTAAATCCAAATGTAAAAGTAGTTCATAGGATAAATGAATGTGACCAAAGAAAAAATACTTTTGGAGTCAACGAATATTATATGTTAGCAAATAAAGTTGCTGACCATACAGTCTTTGTAAGTAAATGGTTAAAAGCTATTTATATAAATGAGGGCTATGAAAGTAATGATGCATCTGTCATAATGTCTGGTTCAGATAGTGCAATTTTTAATAATAAAAACTATAAGGAATGGAAAAAAGAAGATAAATTTAAATTAATTACCCATCATTGGGGTAACAATAAAAATAAAGGATTTGAAGTTTATAGTCAGTTAGATAAATTATTAAATAATGAATTTTGGAAAAACAAAATATCTTTTGAATTTATCGGAAATATTAATCCAGACTATAAATTTATAAATACAAAAATAACCAGACCCTTGTTCGGTGAACAGTTAGCCCAAGCATTAAAAAAAAGCAATGCTTATATTACTGCTTCAATTAATGAACCATCTGGAAACCATCATATTGAAAGTTCACAATGTGGTTTACCACTTCTTTACATTAAAAGTGGTGGTGTTCCTGAATTTGCTGAAGATTATGGTTTAGAGTACATTCCACAAAATCTTGAAGAAAAGTTGTTAGATTTGATGAATAATTATTCAAATTATTTTAATTTAATGAAATCTTATCCTTTTAATTCTGAGACTATGTCGAAAGATTATGAAGATTTATTTTTAAGATTAGGAACAGAAAAAAAAATTAAGATAAAATTTCCTATTGCAAAGTTGATTGTCTTTAAAATATTCTACAAAATTAGATACTTCTTTAAATTTAATCTAATTGGGAATTTAATATTCAAGAGTTACTTAAAAGCAAGACTTATAATTAGTAAGAATAAACATATAATATGAATTTAAAAAGAACTGTTTTGAATGGCTATCTTGTAATACTTTTTCTTTACCTGATTTTTGGAAGGTCCTTTTCTGGTGTTGGTATCTTTGGATTTAGGGTTGGCGAATTATTAATAGCCTCTAATTTATTGTTTTCAGTCTTATTTTTTCCGTATGGATATTTAAGTAAGTATCAAAAGTTTTTTATTTTTGACAAAAAAATATTTTTAATTACAAAAGTATTTCTTTTTTCATTCTTGATTTCCCTGTTCACAACGGGAGGTTCTTTAATTACTCCTTATACGTATAGAAGTAGTGCAATTATTTGGTCAATAAACTTTATATTTTTTGGTTATTTTATATTTAATAATATAAATGATGACAGTTGGTTTTTTAATGCACTGCCTTTAGTACCGATTCTTTTGTACACATTAAGCACACTTCACTTCCCCCAGGTTTTAATAAATTTTTTCAATACATATTCTGATACATTTGATTTTGTAAAAGGTTCAGATCTCCTTCTTGCCTATATTGTAGCCATGCTTTTTGCTCGAAATAAATTTGATAAAACATATTCAGGCTTCGCTTATTTTTTATTTATAAGTGCTTTATACGTTCCACTGTTTCTTTATAAAAGTAAAGGAGCATTTTTTCCTGCTGTATTGTTCATAATTTTTAATGTTTTCTTTTATGGAAAATTTATTTCTAAAAATAAATTAAAAGCATTCAGCATATTAATAATTTCTGTGCCAATCTTTCTTGCATCTACTTTTAATTCGTATGGTAATTTAACATTTAAAAAAGCAGGGATGGATGGTGTTTCACAACCAGAAAATTTAGTACAAGCAGTTCCCGATGCTTTTTCAGTTATTTTAAATGAAAAAAATACATCTGAGATTTTTGCCTCATTCTTTATATACGAAGGAAGACTTTACTCGCAAGAACAAATGGCTAACTGGAGGCTTCAAATTTGGCAGGATGTAGCTAGAGATTTATTTTGGTATGCTAATTATTATCAAGACCCAAAAAATTACCAATTAGTACGAGAACAGCTAGATCGAAGGAATGATGTTTTCTTGACTGGCTTTGGGTATAATGAAATACTTCCAGCAATGAACCACTGGGAAAGAAATGGGAACGACGGATCTAATCAAAATCCACACAACTTTTTTGTTTATGCTCTAGGGAGAGGCGGATTATTTTTAGCCTTATTAGTCATTACGTTTCATACTCTTACAATTAGTTTTTGGTATAAAAAATATAAAAATTTTCAAATTTTATATTTTGTTCTTCCCGTTTTATTTGCAGCTTTTTTTGATGCTGCAATGGAAAGTGTTAGATACCCTTTGATATATTATTCTTTCTTTGGATACTTTGCAAAAAATGGAATTAATAATTAATTTAAATTAACTATACTTACTAACTATGAAGATCGCATTAATAACTGGAATAACCGGACAAGACGGATTTTATTTAACTGACTATTTGTTAAAAAATAACTATATAATTCACGGAACAATTAGAAGGTCATCTTTAATCAATACTTCAAGGATAGATCCTTTAATTTCTGAATATAAAAAATCTGGAAGGTTAAATTTACACTATTCTGATTTATTAGATTCAGCATCAGTAAGTAGTTTAATTAATACTATTATGCCAGATGAAATCTATAACTTAGGTGCACAGTCCCATGTTGCAGTGTCATTTCAAAATCCTGTATTTACCACACAAGTTGGAACACTCGGTTCAATCTCAATACTTGAAGGAATTAGAAATTGTGAAAAAGATATTAAATTTTACCAAGCATCTTCTTCGGAAATGTACGGAGGGGAGGGCACCGTAACATTAGATGAGAAATCTCTTTTTAATCCAAAAAGTCCTTATGCGGCATCTAAAGTCTTTGCACATCACATGACAACTATTTACCGAGAGTCATATGATGTTTTTGGAGTAAATGGTATTTTATTTAATCATGAATCACCACATAGAGGTGAAACTTTCGTTACCAGAAAAATAACTAGAGCTGTTGGAAGAATATCTCTTGGAATGCAGAGAAAACTAACTCTTGGAAACCTTGACGCTTCAAGAGACTGGGGATTTGCTGGAGATTATGTAAAAGCTATGCATTTGATGATGCAATATGAAAAAGCAGACGATTGGGTAATTTCTACCGGAGAAACTCACACAGTAAGAGAGTTTGCAGAAATTGCGTTTGCTAGAGCTGATTTAGATTATGAAGAGTTTATTCAAACTTCTGAAAAATATTTTAGACCTAATGAAGTTGATTATCTTTTGGGAGATAACTCTAAGGCAAAAACTGAACTTAAATGGTCTCCAGAAACATCTTTCAAAGAACTTGTTGAGCTCATGGTTGATAGTGACCTTGAGTTAGCTAAGCAAGAAAAAGTTTTGTGGGATAGTAATTTAATTAAACCTACTTGGGAAAACCCGGCTTAAATATTTTCTTTATACCAACTATAAGTATTTTCTATACCTTTTTGTAAACTAATTTCTGGTTTCCAACCATAGCTATTTATCAACTTGCTATCCAAAAGCTTTCTTGGATTGCCATCAGGCTTTGAGCTATCGAAAGAAAGAATCCCTTCATAACCAATAACCTCTTTAATTATTTCTGAAAGTTGTAATATAGAAACTTCCTCACCACTCCCAATATTTAGTAAATCTTCTTTAATATCTTGTTCTATGACTACATTTATGCAATTGGCTAAATCATCTACATACAAGAATTCTCTTAAAGGTTTTCCAGTACCCCAAATAAGGAATTCAGCATGTTTTTGTTCTTTAGCTTTATGCATTCTGTGAATTAGAGCCGGAATAACGTGACTATCCATTTCTGAAAAATTATCATTTGGCCCATATAGATTTGTTGGCATAAGATTTATTACACTATGACCATACTGAATAGAGAGAGATCTACCCATTTCTATTGCTGTTAATTTAGCCATTGCATATGGTGAGTTTGTTGGTTCTAATATGCCGGTCATTATTGCATCTTCATTTATAGGGTTAGATGCATTGAGAGGATAAATGCAACTACTTCCAAGATTTATAATTTTTATTGAATTATTGTCGATGCATGACTCCAAAATATTCATATTAATTTTTAGATTTTCTAGTAAAAACTCAACCCTATTTGTGTTGTTTGCATGAATACCTCCAACCCTAGCAGCTGCAATTATCAGAATATCTGGATCAACAGTCTGAATAAGTTTTTTTGTATCACCTAAATTGAAAAGATCAGTATCTCTTCTTGTAGAAGAAACAACATTGTACGAAGGATTAGTTTCAAGTATTCTTTTACAAGAAGATCCTACAAGTCCATTTGATCCTAAAATGAGAATATTTTTATTTACCATATTATTTTTGACACATTACATTATATTTAATATTTTTTCTAATCTAGTGTTGAATGTATCTAAATTTAAATATCTTGATACACTATCTTTTGCATTTACAGAAATATTATTTAAAGTTTCATTGTCTTCATAAATATTATCTATAGTTTTTTTCCAACCCTCTAAACTATTGTCATCAACAAACACAATATTTTTTTTGTTTATAAACAATTCAGTATCCCAAAACCCTTCTGTTTTAGAAATTATTACTGGTATTCCAGATGACATTGATTGTAAACTTACACTTTGACCCGATGGCTGGAAAGTTTCTTTTAGAGGTATTATTACGATTCTAGATTCTACATAATAGTTTCTTATTTCATCATCAGTTAAAAGCGACTCATTCCAATTTCCTGAAATTAATCTACAGTTTTTTGGTACTTGAGAATTATTGATATTATTTGTGATACAAGTAAAAGGAATTTCTGGATATGATTCAGCAATTTTCAAAAATAACTCATAATCTCTGTTGCCATCATTTCCAATGAATAATATTTTTTTATTTAAGGTCACATCAACATCTTGTTGATCCCAAAAGTCTGTATCTACAGAAAAAGGTAAGAATTTAAATTTCTTAGAATATTTTGGAAAAGTATTTTCAGCAAATGTTATTTCTCCCTTACCTAAAAAAATTAAATTTTTTGAAATCTTTAACAAAATTTTTATTAAAAAATTTTGAATATTTTTAGTTAAAAACGTATCTTTTTTTTTGCTAAACAAACCCATAACAATGACGTATATCTCAATTTTTTTATAAGTCTTTACTAGTAATAAAAAAGGTAAAATTGATAAAGCCAATCTATCATTGGTAATAATTAATTTTTCTGTTTTTGTAAGTTTTTTAAAATTCTGTACAGATAAAATTTCTGTAAAGTAAAAAGGTAAGTTAGAAATCTTCCTCATTATTTTGTCAATTATTCTAAGTATATTTTTAAATCCAGCGACTTCTGCCTGTTCTTTAGACATCTCTATTATTTCAACATGATTTCCTTTGTTTATAAAATGATCAACGCCATAAAAAAACTCTTTTGCTTTATAGTTTTTATGAAGTAACTTATC
>MDSZ01263029.1_pt1 | contig 14678 bp, 14 predicted proteins | sample 811201 | NCBI WGS metagenome assembly MDSZ01 (sample SAMN05326647, study PRJNA326480) | marine metagenome | isolation source: seawater | place: Indian Ocean: North | collected 2010
GTTGGTGAAAAAGTGTGACACTTTATTATTTATAATTTTTCAAATTTTCAGTTACATCAATTGGGTCTTTCTATTTGTATTAAACCATTTCGAATCTTAAAATTTTGGACACTCTAAATTTAAAAATTCTAGCAATTTTTTACATTTTAGAAGTTGTTCTTTCGAAATTATTTAAATTATTTTAAATCATTTTTTTCTGCAATTTCAGGGCATGTGTAAATTAAAATAATAGCTAATTTTTTTGTTTTTTTGTACCGTTGATTATGACTTTTATTATTTTTTTTCATATGCTTAAGCACGTTTAGATTCATTTCTTTAAAATTTGTCGAATGGCATTTTAAAGATGTTTATTGACAATTATAACCCAAAATTTTCGCTATCTTGATATTTATTGTCCAAAGCAGCACCTTTACAATTGAAACCGACCCATGCAAACTAATGACACATAGCTAATAAGTATCTTGGATTCTAATTTTTGGGACTGTTTGATAATTTAATCCTGGAAAAAATTTGCTAAGTTTGAAAGTGAAGTAACGCAACTAATTAAGGCCTTAGGTTATGTAAATTCTTGAATAGAAACCATTCTAGGACTTAATTTTTACTTGCTGATATATGATAGTAATTATCATTATCATATATTAGTGGTCCCAGAACTTTATAATAGTGTACAATTAAGAGATTCCACTAAAGCTTAAGAAAATGTGTATTTATTTTTAATGGAGTAAAAAACATGAGAGTAAATTCAAAAAAGTCGCTAGCGGCGCTGACTACAGCGGCGCTGGTTGCCTCTCCAACAATAGCGTCTGCTGCAGGTCACGGTGGTAACTTGCGCGCAGATGATCCTGTTGGGATCACCTTCTGGTTGATCTCAATAGCTATGGTCGCTGCCACAGCCTTTTTCTTCTTAGAAACCCAGAGAGTTTCTGGAAAATGGAAGACATCCCTAACTGTAATTGGTCTTGTGACCTTAGTTGCTGCAGTTCACTACTTTTATATGAGGGATGTTTGGGTATCTACAGGCGAGACTCCTGTCGTTTACCGCTACATTGATTGGCTAATTACCGTTCCACTTCAAATGGTAGAGTTTTACCTAATACTTGCAGCTGTAGGTGCAGCTTCGGCTGGTATTTTCTGGCGCCTTTTGATTGGCTCACTAGTTATGCTACTTGGTGGCTATGCTGGTGAAGTAGGTGCCCTCGCAGTTTGGCCTGCGTTTATAATTGGAATGGCTGGCTGGTTGTTCATTTTGTGGGAGATCTTTGCAGGAGAAGCAGGTAAGGCTTCTGCAGAAAAAGCACCAGAGTCGGTCAAATCAGCGTTTAGCACAATGCGCTTAATTGTTACAATCGGTTGGGCGATCTATCCGATTGGGTATTTCTACGGATATCTTGCAGGCGGAGATCCTGCGAGCGCCGCAGATGCTTTGAATATAATCTACAATATTGCTGACGTACTCAATAAAATCGCATTCGGTGTGATTATTTGGGCTGTTGCAGTAAGAGAAAGTGAAGCAAATAGCTAAATTTGATAGGGGTGGCTCTCAAGGTCACCCCTATTTTTCTTAACTTATTAAGAAAAACTGTTTGCAAAAAAACATAGAACCGAATGTGCTAATTGGTAATAAGGGATCAACCAATGAAAAATATGTCGACATTGGTAAACGCCTTTATCACAGATGACGCTGATACTCAGCTTACTAATCAATTAAATACTAATAACCTTATTGACTTTATTGAGTCCCGTCTTCCAAAAGTTAATCAACCCTTGGAAGCAGCCGCTGCCCATCACTTTAGAAATCCGGGAAAAATGCTTCGGGCTAAAATGGCACTGCGTGCTTCTCATATTCTAAATGTTGACAAAGCGGCAGCCCTTCATTGGGCTATTGCTATAGAGGTTTTACACAATGCGTCGTTGATACACGATGATATTTGTGATGGTGATCATTTGCGGCGTGGTCAGCCTGCAGTTTGGTCTAAATATGGACGAGATATAGCACTTGCACTTGGAGATTGGTTGATTGCATTATCATTTGAACTAGCAGCAGAAGCTGCTCAGAGATCTAACACGCTAATTTTATTGAAACTCCTAGCAAGGCATATGAAAACTACAACCACGGGTGAAGCCCGTGAGTTCAATGTTCAGGGTACTTGCAGTTGGAAGAGTTATTTGGATATTTCTGCTGACAAAACAGCTCCACTTCTTATCGCCCCTCTTGAAGGAGCTGCTGCAATGGCCCTTCATGATGTAACGGCTAAAGCTATTGGTTCTTATTTTCGTTGTCTTGGAAATGCGTATCAGGTAGCCAATGATATTTTGAATTTTAAGGGAGATGATGGAGCATTATCAAGTGGTTCAGACCTCATTCGTAGAGCTCCAAACGCAGTAATTGTAATTTTTCGTGAAGGATTAGACGACTTTACAAAAGCTCGTTTTGATAGTTGGTACGCATCTGGCAGCAAGAACGGTTATTTGCAGTGGCAAAGTGAAATTAATAATTCAACTGCTATCGGGATTGCGGGGGTCAGGATGCAATCCTTGATAGATGATAGTGAACGCCTTGCTGAAAAATTACCTGCTGAACTCATTGAAGTAGTTATTCCTATTCAACAAATGTTACAACATCAATGCCAGAAATCTACTGGTATGCTAAAGAGTTTATGATGATTATAGCTACAGAACTACAAGCAGAATGTGCAATCGGTCTTCAACACGTATAGACAATTCCGAGACCTCACAATTTCACCTTAACAGCAATATTTTAGTAATTGGTGCTGGATTTGGTGGAATTGCTGCTGCACTACGTTTGAAAGCAAAAGGTTACTCGGTCACTCTAGTAGACAGACTGCATGCTATTGGTGGGAGGGCTCAAGTATTTGAGAAAGGTGGATTCCGTCATGACGCAGGTCCTACACTTATAACGGCTCCTTTTCTTTTTTATGAACTCTTTGAACTATTTGGAGAAAGCCTTGATGACTATCTTGAATTTAAACCACTAGACCCATGGTATAGGTTTTACTTTCAAGGAGGGGAGGAATTTAATTATCGTCCTTCAATTGAACATACTTATGAAGAAATAAGGCGTTTCTGCTCTGAAGACGTTGAGGGTTATGCTAATCTTCTGCAGGCATCAAAAGCAATTTTTAAAATAGGTTATGAAAAATTGGCTGATAAGCCTTTTAATAATTTCTGGACAATGATAGCGCAAGTGCCTTCATTAATGAGATTGCGCAGTTATAAAACGGTTGCTCAATTAGTTAATAGTTACATAAAACATCCGCTATTACGCCAAGCGTTCTCCATTCATCCACTCTTGGTTGGTGGTAATCCTTTCAAAACTACGTCAATTTACAGCTTGATTCACTATTTAGAACGTCGTTGGGGAGTTTTCTTTTGCATGGGTGGCACGGGAAAATTAGTGGAGGAACTGCATAATTTGGCTGAAAGGGTTGGAATTCAAATCATTTTGGATACTGATATTGAGGAAATTACTATTAATAGTGGTAAAGCAACTGGCGCACGTGCTGTTAGTGGTCAGGTGTTTACAGCAGATAGAGTAATTTGTAATTGTGATCCTCCAACAGTATACAGCCAAATGCTTGGACTTGGTTATAGGCGTCGAAAACGTGCTCTTCCTGAGTCCTCTAATCAGTATTCAATGGGTCTTTATGTACTTTTTTTTGGAGCCAACAAAATTTATACAGATATGGCCCACCACACGATATGGATGGGTATGCGTTATAAAGAATTACTTTCAGATATCTTTGATAAAAAGATCCTAGCTGAAGACTTTTCACTTTATATACATCGACCGACAGCAACGGACTCAAGTTTTGCACCTACAGGCTGTGATAGCTTTTATGTTTTGTGTCCTGTTCCTAATTTGCTTGGAAATATCAATTGGAAGGAAGAGGGGCCACGTCTTCGTGATCGCATCGTCACTGCCTTGAGTAATACCATCATGCCAGAACTTGAAACTACTATAAGAGATGACTTTTGGATGACGCCTGAAGACTTTAAATCCGATTATAGATCTATGCATGGTGCAGGTTTCTCCATCGCTCCAATCTTCTCTCAATCAGCCTGGTTCCGTTATCATAATCGTGACCCACATATCCCAAATCTCTATTTTTCAAGTGCTGGCGCTCATCCCGGCGCTGGTATGCCGGGAGTGCTTTGTTCAGCCAAAGTGGTAGAGGCCCTCATTGAAAAAGAGGAGCAGGTTCACCGAGCAAGTTAAGAAAGTACTGCTAAAGAAGTAAAATATTTTTTATACGATACAGATATGGTTCGAAATGAATTAATAAAGTCGCATGAATCTTTAGCTTTAAACGGAAAGAGTTTTTACTGGGCAAGTCATTTTCTTAGTGCAAATGTGGCTCACAATGCTGCTCGTCTCTATACTTTTTGTCGACTCCTTGATGACATGGCTGATGGTGAAATAGCTGATGGCCCCTCACGACTTAAAAGTATTTATGCAAGCTTGCGATCTGGTATACATTGTAATGATCCAGTTTATGCTAGTTTTCAGCCTTTAATTACAGAAATGGGCTTTCCCAAGACAGTTTTGCTAGAGCTTTTAAAGGGTTTGATTCAAGACCTAGATGACCAAGTATGCCTCAATACTGAGGAAGATTTGCTGCGTTATTCATATCGGGTTGCAGGAACTGTTGGATTACTGATGTGTAAAGTTCTAGAATCAAAAAACTCGGCGGCAGATGCGTTTGCCATTGATCTTGGTATCGGGATGCAGCTGACCAATATAGCACGTGATGTACTGGAGGATGCCCGTATGGGGCGCCGTTACATTCCTGCCAACTGGGTCAATGGATTATCTCCAAAAGCTATCTGCATGGCTTCAGAAGATCCTGCGGGAAAAGAATCAAAAATGATCAAAGCTGCCCTAGAACGCTTGTTGGCACTAGCTGATAGGTTTTACCATAGCGGTGCAAAGGGTTATACCTTTCTTCCTTGGAGGGCTCATCTTGGCATAGCCATAGCTGCGCAGGTCTATCGTCAGATTGGAGTGCAACTTAAATCTAGGGGATGTGCTTGGCATCAGGGACGTCAAGTTACAAGTAAAAGTACTAAGCTTAAGCAATCACTATTTGCTCTAGGCAGTCTCTGTGGACGGTTGCATTTTTTTCAGGAAAGTTGTCATGACTCTTCACTTCATGACTCTCTCAAAGGATTACCTTATGTTAAATAGCCCTAGGACCCTCATCCCTAAAAGGGAAGTCCATATTATTGGAGATGGCTGTGCTGCTCTATCTTTTGCAGCACGGGCTGGTGAATTACCTCTACATCAATTAACTATCATTCAACCCGATGGGGCCCCAGCCCAAAAAGAACATGTATGGGGTTTCTGGAGAGTTGATGGTCTTGATAATGCTGCAGAATTAGCAAGAAAAGGTTGGAATTTCTGGAGTATAATCTCAGCCAAGGGAAAAGTTGTATTGTCATCAGACACACACACTTACTATGCTTTGAGTAGAAAAAAGTGGGAAAAAAATTGTATTCAGCTTGCAAGGGAAAATGGAGTAAAGTTTATAAATCAGGCTAACTTGGTTGTCTCTCCTGATGCCCAAATTCTAGATAGTAGACCTCCAATTGTTTCAGTAAATCAAATGTTTCAGCATTTTATTGGATGGGAAATAAAAGCAAAACCCGGCAGTTTTAATGCAGAGAATGCAATTCTAATGGATTTTAGATGTGATCAATCCAGAGGAATTCATTTTATTTACACTCTCCCATTTTCAAGCAGTAAAGCGCTTGTTGAGTCAACAATGTTCTCTAAAAAAAGAGAACCGGATTCTTTTTTTGAAACAGCTATTAAAACCTACGTCAACCGGCATTTTGGAGTAGATGATTTTACTATAGAGCGGGTTGAAAAAGGTGGTATACCACTTGGCCGTCTACCTTCTGTAAAAAGTGAAAACATAGGCATTGGTGGTAATGGCAACGCTATTCGACCATCTAGTGGCTATGCTTTTGCTTTTATACAAAAACAAATCTTGGCAACCATCCAAAATGCCAAAGGTAAAAATAAAAATTCAACAAATCCACTAGTTATCAAGTGTCCACATAAACTTGTTGATCTATGGATGGATGAGGTGTTTGTGAATGTTTTAAAGTTGAGACCTGATATTGCGCCAGAGCTATTTCTTAAGATGGCAAAAGCCTTAGATGGAGATGCATTTGCACAATTTCTTAGTGGTGAAGCAGGTTGGTTGGTTCGCTTAAAAGTGGTACTAGCTATGCCAAAATTTATTTTTATATATGCTTTAGTTTTGTTGATCATTAAACGATCTGCATAGAGGTGATGCAATGACCTCAAAACATCATAATATGCGTAGGATAATTGATGGTTTTTGAAAATCTGACCGCCAGCCTTGGCCTTTTCAACATATTAGCACTATTAGCTGTGGTTGTGATTGGTTTACCTCATGGTGCTTTTGATGGCGCAATTGCGGTTCAACTTGGTTTTTCGAATCGACCATATTTTTTGTGCAGGTTTTTACTTTACTACGTCTTGATGACGTTATTGGTTGTAGTTTTGTGGTTTTTGTTTCCCATAATATCATTAATTGTTTTCCTTTTAATTAGCGCACTCCATTTTGGATTTGGTGATGCTCGATCTGAACGTGGCTGGTTTAGGTGGGTGCAAGTTATTGCCCATGGTGGCGGGGTAGTGGCAGGTATTAGTCAATTTCATAAGTTGGAAGTTGACAAAATTTTTAATTATATAACTGGTCAGGATACATCTGTTGTGTGGTTAGCCATGGATATAACCACGATATTTGTGGTCACTTGTTTTGTGATTTATGGATGTCAGGCACTTTGGGACCAACGTTGGCGACTTGGGTTCATGGAGCTAAACTTATTACTATTTACCCTTTTTCTTTTTTCACCGCTAGTTGGATTTGCCTTATATTTTTGCTGTATACATTCAGTACGTCATTTGCTTTGCCTGAGGCGTTTTTTGCAGGAAACAACCCAGAGTAACTATTTTTATATTCAGGCCATATCTTTCACGATAGCTAGTTGGTTTTTTGGTGGGTTTGTATACTGGTGCTTATATGAACAAGTGCCGGTAGAGACTGCATTATTACGGGTGATTTTTATCGGGCTTGCTGCACTTACTGTTCCGCATATGATATTAGTTGATGGGTTTTTAAAAAGACATCTGAAAGTGGTATAAATTGCAAACCATATATGATTTATCTGCAATTAATTAGTCGTTTTAAGTAAATTACAATTTTGTAAAAAGTCAGTAATTAAACTCCTAATTGAGTAAACTTATACCTGCCAGCATCCAAGTGGCAATAAAGAGTGTTTCCATTAAAAGAACTGCTACTGGTTGATATCCTATAGTTAACATTGCTTTTAATGAGGTTTTGATTCCCAGCGCAGCTATTGCCGTAACTAAACACCATTGAGATACATCTATTAATAGTTTGTGTATAAAGTTTGGTACAATTCCGCTGCTATTAAGTGCCACCATTGCGCAAAAACCTACAATAAAAAATGGCAGGGGAGCTCTGCCAGTACTTTTATTCTCACCGTGAAAAACAATTGAAAGTACTATAGCTACAGGAACTAGCATGGCGACTCTAAACAATTTGGTAATTGTGGCAATATCACCTGCCTCATCAGAAACTGTGTAGCCTGCACCAACTACCTGAGCTACATCGTGGATGGTACCACCAAGAAAAATACCAGATAGTTCATCTTCTAACCCCATAAAGGTTGCAATAATGGGGTAGAGCACCATGGCGATAGTGCTGAATGAAGTAACAGCAATGACAGTAAAAATTGTATCACGTTCTCCATTCGCTGATTTAGGTAAAATTGCTGAAATTGCCAGGGCTGCTGAGGCGCCACAGATTGCTACTGAGCTCCCTGTTAGTATGCCAAAGCGTATTCCTCGCCCGGTTATTTTGGATGCCCCAATGCCAGCTATAATAGTTAACACTAGTCCTCCAATGAGTAGGGCTACTGTATCAATCCCTAAGTTAATTACCTGTTCAAATGTGATTCGTAGGCCCAGTAATGCGATACCGAAACGTAACAGTGTATTGGCTGAATAATAAATACCAATCTTACACGGCCCTTCTTCTGAAAGAAAATGGAAGGCCATGCCAAGTAGTAGAGCAAATAGCATTTGGGGCGCCCCATAATGTTGAGCAAGAAATTGAGCTGCAGTAGCTATTGTCACGCAAATCAACATTCCGGGTCCCCGACAACGAAAATCATGAATGATATTATAAAAGCGGGTTCTTGTTATATTAGCGAATAATTTCATTATTTTTGATCAGCCATGGCACAGTAATTTTCAAAGTGTGATCTCGACTCAAATGTAAATATGGGTCAACTATTTTGAGAATAATCTACATACGTAGATTATTATCATCTAATTGCATAGGAGCATTGTTTAAATTGTTTTTATAGTGATTGAGCTCTTTAATTTTTATAACTGAAAAAATTTTCAAAGATTTGAATTTTGATACTATTTTTAATTTTTTTTATTTTGAATAAAATTATCAATCAATTGACAGTAAGTAAAAGAGAACTCTATTTTTTTAAATAATATATGGTTATTTTTTAGCCTATCATTCCAATTAACAGGACCAAAAATCTTTTGCGATGATAGGTTGATAAAATAGTAAGAAAAGTTACAAAATTTCTTTAAGTATAGTTTGGTTCTTACTCTTAACATCGTCACTTACAAATAGATAGATCAGTAAGGTGGATTTTTTATACTTTTGAAGTTATAATTAATCGAAATACATTATATCCATCCAAAAAAGCTTTTTTTTTTATGGAGACACCAATGTATCGAATGTTGCATACCTTAATGAATCTCGTAGTTGCATTCATAGCTATGTGGGCAGTTGGTGTTTCTATCCTCACATTTTTTGGTATGACTGTCTATTTTCCATTTACGATTTCTGATGAAGGTACAATTCCTTACCATCGTTTGCAAACTATTAGGATAGCTGTTTTCATGACAATGGCATACTTTACCGCTCTGCATTTGTTTAGAGGGAGCAAGGAGTATTTTCCTATACAATTTTTAGAAATATACTTGAAGGTACTTACCCTAGTTGGAATGGTTATTTTCTATCAGGCTAAAGTTGAAAAATCAGAGTTTTTTATTTTACTCTTTTTCGGCATCAGTTCGATTATTTTGCATTTAGCGCGGAGAAGCAAACACAAATATTTTTCAAAGAAACATAATCACTTCAAGTAGATTTTTTAAATAACTTAAGCTTCTAGGCGAAAGTAGTGATAAATGGTTAACGAATTACCACACCAATTTCAAACTTGAGAAGTAATTTCGCAGCATTTTGTTAGGAGACCTGGTTTTCAAACATTTGTTCTTGTAAATAGTTTTGTAGACCAGTTTTATCTATTAGTGATTGTTGTGTTTCAATCCAATCTATATGTTCCTCAGTATCCTCTATTATACTTTGAAAAATTTCTCTTGAAACAAAGTCTTTATTTTCTTCGCATATGCCAATTGCATCTTTGAGATCAGTTTGATTTGTTACCTCTGACTTTAAATCAGATGATAAAATTTCCGGTACGTCTTCGCCTATTCTTAATTTGCCAAGATCTTGGAGATTGGGCAGTGCATCAAGCATCAGGATACGTTCAATTAATAAATCTGCGTGTTTCATTTCGCCGATAGATTCATTATAAACTTTGTCAGCTAATCTTAGTAAACCCCAATTCTTTAACATCCGTGCATGCAAAAAATATTGATTAATAGCTGTTAATTCATTTTTGAGAATTGCATTAAGTTTCAAAATAACTTGTTTATTACCGACCATCTTATCCTCATTTATAGTAAATATTAATTAAGAAGAACTTTTTTAATAGATTTAGTCAAGTAAATTCAAAAAAATAATCGTTATAAATCAATGAGTTGATAGTAATTATCACTTGCAAACAAGATTTTTTTTCAATAAAAAAATTAGTTGAAATCGTTTGAGCTTGATAATGATTATTAATTACACTATTTACAAAAAGTAGAGATAATGAGAACTGATGTATTTATGTAATTGCAATGGATTGACAGTTACCGACATTATAAAAGCTTGTTCAAGCGGGGTCACCAAACCAGGAGAAGTTTTTGCTTTTTATAAAGTTGAAAAACAATGCGGTAAATGTGTGCCAGAGATTGAGGAATATTTTCTCAACTCCAAAAAAATGTGATCACAAAGTTGCATTTTCAATATAATTTATTACAAGTACGACTGAATCTAAATTTCTTAGCTCATGAGCAATTGATAGTTTTTAATTTATTAAGGCTAACAATTTAGCGTTGCTTTATTGTTGTTATTGCAGAAAAATTATTCTTTATTTGAGAAAAATAGAATTGTTCATTCTAATGGTTCGCTTTAGCAAAATTAAAAGCGAGAATTCACCGTATTGACGTTTTTTAAGTTGAACGAGACAATCACCTCATCGTAATACCCGAGTTTGTTGAAGCTCGACTACTGCGAGTTCTGGCGATTAAATATCACATCTTTAATTTTACACACCATTTGGAATAGTGAATTTTTTTTTGAAAGCTGGACCATTACAGATTTTTTTTTGTAAGGCTTATGTCAAAGCAGGTGGAAGCAAAAAGGATATGTATCCAGGGCCACGTAATTTTAAGAATTCAAGATAATTCAAATAATTGGAAATCAGAAAAGTTGTAAATAAGTTTGATTGTAGAAAAAACTAAATTGCAATTTATTAAGAATTAGGGACTGTGGGGAAAAATTCTCGAAAAATTTGACAATTCTACAAACAAATCTTTAAGTAGTAAAAGGAGCGCATCAAAGATGCGCTCCTTTTATTTATGTTCAAGTATGTTAGGCAGCTTTACCTTGAGCGTTGATTGTTTTATTTGACTTGTTAGTTAGAGGTTTGACTTTGTGTGTATTGATAGAAATTTGACGTGGCTTTAATGCTTCAGGGACCACTCTTTCAAGATCTACTGTTAACACACCATTTATTAGGCTAGCGTCAATTACTTTTATATGATCTGCCAAATTGAAATTTAAGTTGAATGATCGACTAGCAATACCACGGTGTAAATATGTTACGGTCTCTGGTGAAGCATCTTTTTCACCAATTATCTTTAATTTATCATCTTCGAGCGTAATACTTATCTCTTTTTTGTCAAAACCTGCGACAGCAACAGTCACTCTATATGAGTCGTCTCCATCAGTTTCGATGTTGTAAGGCGGGTATGTTGCTTCTGTTCTGGTTGATGCTAAGTTAAGTTGACGTTGCATACGGTCAAAGCCAACAGAATATCTCAACATTGGTGCAAAATCGAAAGTGCTCATTATATATCCTCCATTAAGCGATATGAATTTAAAATTTACCAATTAGGCTAAATTTAAGTTGTAAAATGTAATGATCCATTTTAGGCATCATCAATAATATAAATGTGTTGGTAGAATAAATTTATCAAGGGGTGTAATCGTTTTCTTTGACTTTTGGGTCAACTATTTTTGAAGTTATTAATAGTAGCGCTCAGAAATAGGAAAACAACCATCCACCCATCTAAAAAACAAATTGTGTTAAAAATAGGGTTCGTTTACATCTTTTGTTCAGTGAGACTTTCACAAATTTAAATAATATACAAAATGACTTTTATTAATCAATTCTAGGACTGAATTCAAATGAGACACAGGGTAACTATGGCAAGAGTTATTGGTACGTCAGTTACTTTGTTAATCTTTTTTGGTGGATTATGGTGTTCCACAAATATTAGAGAAAACGAAGTTAGTTGGTTTGGTCTATCCCCTGAGTGGACAGGTCGACTAGGTGCAGGAGTTTTTCTTGTTCTTTTTATAATAATTATGAAAAACTTTGGGGATATTTTCTTCTATGGTTGGATTAAAGATAAAAAGAAATAAAATCTTTTATTTTTGTAAAAAACAACAGGTTGCTTAAAGTTTTAGCACTTTCTGTTCAAAAACTGAAATTAATCCATTGTTTAATCAACTAAAGGCCATTACTGCATTGCTTATTACGTTAGATTAACTAATCATTTGAGGCGATAAATGAGTTAATTAGTTCATTAATCAACTTACCAATTTATTATTCTTATCTTGCTCGTAAAAATTGCTTGAATTGTATTTACTAAAAAATGACTGTACATAAGTTGCAGTTTCAACAAAGCCCCCGAAAGGATAGAAATGAAAGTTATCTATTAAACAACCCCTGTCATTTTCTATTCCTTTGGTCAGCCCCAAAAGTAAATCATCCGGTGACTGTATAGTGAGAAGTTTAGTAACATTTCGTGCTTGCTTAGTTAGAAAACTCATGGAGTTACCAATGCCAGATAGTCGAGCAAATCTGAACAGTTCCTTTATTGTTGCAGGTCCAGGAATACCAACATGTATTGGTAACTTATTCCCTTCATCACGGATTAGCGATTCCCATTTTAAAATAACTTCATGATCGAAGCAAAATTGTGTCTCAACATACATGTTGAGACCTTCAACTTTAGCAAGTTCGTTCTTTTCAAGAAGGGCGGTCTTTAATTGTTCTTCACTTATGTCAGCACTACCTTCTGGGTGTCCAGCAACACCTATTTTAGTAATGCCATGTTTTTGCAAAAGTCCACTCTTTAGTACAGATAAACTGTCAGAGAATTGGCCTAATTGTTTTTTGCCTCCTCCCCCTATTACTAGAACTTCGCTCACAGACGCTTTCTTAACAAGTTTCTGTAGTAGATAATCTAATTCTTCTAGATCAGCAAGTGATCGAGCAGCTATGTGAGGAACTGGATTCATTCCACTATTTTTGAGTTTCTCTGCAGTTTGTATGGTATCGTTTGGGCTAGTTCCGGGCAAACAAGTAACATTCACCGTTGTGTTAATCGGTAAATGTTTTGCAAAATTCTCGATTTTTAATCCTTGTTTAGGTGTTATTTCAATGGACCAACCAATATTTGCTTTTTCTGTATGTTGAGTATTCACTTCTTAAAACGCCTCTATAAATAAAATGATCAGCATAGATTAGTCTATGCTAATATAAAACTAAAAAGAAACATGTAACATACATGGGTATGATTTCATGCCAATTCTACTGATTTTTTAAAATTTAATATTAACTGTCTGAAGTTGATAATTGGATTTGTAAAATAATTTCTCAGACAGTCTGAGGGCTGGTGCGAAATAAATGCTTAAGAGAGCCCACTCAACTTGTTTTTAGTGGCATTATATATAACTGACAAGCCACACTAATAAGACGCAATAAAAATAGTATTCCAACAAAAATAATTACAGTCAAGTACATTATATGGCGGTACTACAATGTGTAGATCACTTACTATTCAGGCAGACTAAGAATAGATTCGAATTGAATTCCCTTAAAATTATATCAATTTGGCACAATAACAATGTAATAATCAATAGATTATTAAATTGTTATCGTGCTACAATAGGCATATGATAAGTCAAAGAGTAGATCACATGAAAAATAAAAGCCAAAATTCAAGATATGCGCTGGGTATCAAAACAAATATAGGTCAATTTTGTCAGCAATTATTGCAGGTCTTTTTTGTTGGTCTTACCATTGGTTTGCAACGCAACGTAGTTCCTATTTTAGCCGAAATAGAATTTGGGGTTCCTGCTGGAGCTTTTACATTTTTTATGGCGTTTATCATAAGCTTTGGTTTTGTTAAGGGACTGATGAATTTTGTTGCTGGTCGACTTTCAGAGTATGTAGGTCGGCGAAATGTTTTACTTTGGGGTTGGCTTTTGGCACTGCCAATCCCTTTTATTTTCCTGTTTGCACCATCCTGGAATTGGATTGTAGCTGCAAATATATTACTTGGATTAAACCAAGGATTTACTTGGTCAATGACGGTCACTAGTAAAGTGGATATTACGCGGGCGGAACAAAGAGGTTTAGCAACAGGAATTAATGAGTTTTTTGGGTATGGTGGTGTTGCGATTGCTGGAGTCGTTATTGGTTACCTTGCAAACGATTATGATCCCCGATGGAGCCTTTTCTCTTTTAGTTTAATTGTCATTTTGTTGGCACTATTAGTTGCATTCCTCTTCATTAAAGAGACGCTACCATGGGCTCAAGCTGAAGCTGCTGCGCACAAGGATGGTACATATGAGGGGCCGACACCACGCTTTGCAAACTTAAGTGAACAACCATCAGCCACAGAAGTATTCAAGTTTGTATCGTTCAAACACCGTACTTTTTCAGCACTTTCTCAAGCTGGTCTTGTGGAGAAGTTTGCCGACTGCCTCGTCTGGGCATTTTTTCCTATTTATTTTGTTAAACAAGGGTTGACGGTCATCGAGATTGGTTGGATTGTTGGGATTTACGGTATGGTATGGGGTGCAAACCAGCTTTGGACTGGTCCACTTTCAGACGTCATCGGCCGAAAGTGGTTGATAGTCTCTGGAATGTGGTTATGTAGTTTAGGGGTCATAGCGACGTTACTTGTAAAAGGGATTTTTCTGTGGTCAGTTACTGCTGCTCTGATGGGGATTGGGATGGCTATGTTGTATCCAACGCTTATAGCTGCAGTTGGTGATATCTCTCACCCCAATTGGCGAGGTTCTAGTCTTGGAACATACCGTTTTTGGAGAGATACGGGCTATGGTGTTGGCGCCTTGGCTATTGGTTTTACTGCTGAAATAGTAGGA
>MDSZ01038599.1_pt1 | contig 14677 bp, 18 predicted proteins | sample 811201 | NCBI WGS metagenome assembly MDSZ01 (sample SAMN05326647, study PRJNA326480) | marine metagenome | isolation source: seawater | place: Indian Ocean: North | collected 2010
ACAAATGGCACAAACAGTTATTGTCATCACATGTGGGCTAGGAACGGCAGTGTAACTATTTCGCCAAGCAGTCGTAGGCCATATGTGATCAACATGCATGGAAACACAAACAGTCACGATGACGGTGCGTGTTATAATACTATCATGTACCTAAATGCAGGACAGTATTGCAGTATTTACAATTACTTTGCAACAGGAAATTCAAGATTACATGCTGGACATCAAATTTTCAGCGGACAATTAATAGGATAAATTATGGCAACTTATAACAGTTTTAAAAGAATTACAGGTGAAGCAATAGTAGATGACTCTATTACTGTTGGAGATGTTGCAACAGATGCGGTGGCTACAGGTAACATAGCACCCAATGCTGTTGAAACAAGTGACATAAATGATGGTGCTGTAGATACAAATAAATTGGCAAGTAGCTTGGATATTTCAGGAAAAACTGTTACATATAGATCTATTGTAAATAATGATTTTAACAATTCAGCAATTACAGGATCAAAATTAGCAAGTGGAGCAACTGTTGACAATTTAGGTTTTACACCAATCAACAGAGCAGGAGATGCAATGACCGGAGATCTTGTAATGCAAGACGGTCAATTAATAAGGAGCGGAAATTCAAACAGTGGTATTGTTTTCAGTGGCGCAACAATCAGTTTACGTGAAGGTGGAACTAACAGATTATACTATGACAGTTCTGGAAGACCAGTAGAATCAGCTAAGCCTGCATGGATGGCATCAGGTAGGGGTGGTTGGAGATATGGAAACTCATATGGTGGCGCTTGGAGTTGGAGAGAACTTGACGACATGGGTTGGAATTATTCAACACAAGGAGGAATAACTACTTCTAACAACTGTAGAGTCACAGTGCCTACAGCAGGTTATTATTATTGTTACTTGCAAACATATTGGTATAATGATTCAAATTCAACAAACGGATACACACATTGGAACATAGCATTGAACGGCGGTAATGGCCAAATGGTAACTGGACGTACACCTCACTCTATGTACGCATATGGACTAAGAAATAATTATGCTCCAGGCATCATGGTAGCTTATGTGAGATATCTAAATGCCGGACAGTATGTAACACCTAGACCGTATTTTGGAGGTAATCAAGGAAGACATCATGGTAACCACAGCTTGTGGGCAGGATATATGGTAGGATAAGGAACAGAAATGGCAACATATGACAGTTTTAAAAGAATTACAGGTGATGCAGTTATTGACGGACAAGTGCAAAATGCTGATTTAGCAACTTCGGCTGTACAAACAAGTGAATTAGCCGCAGGAGCTGTTGAAACTGATAAAATAGCCGCAGGTGCAGTTGGTACTAATCAACTGAGCAGTACTTTTGATATATCCGGAAAAACTGTGACATATAGAAATTTTGCAAGTGGTGACATAAGCAACTCTGCAGCAATAGCAGGTTCAAAGTTTGCTACCGGAGCAATGGCTGATAATTTAGGAGGAACACCTCTTAACAAATCCGGCGGCGACGGTGTAAATTCTATGGTAGGAACATTGACATTACCAGCAGGTAACAGTGGCAGTGCCGCATTGCAAAGAGACGGAGATTCAAATACAGGAATATCTTTTAGTGGCAACACAGTATATTTGAGAGCTGGAGGTACAACTGGTTTACAAGTTAACAGTAATGACGTTGTTCAAAGACCTGCATCTCCAGCATTTCATGCAGCTGGCACAAGTGGATGGAGATATGCAAACTCATATGGTGGCCTTAGATGGAGATCACTTAACGGAAACATGAGTTATGCACACGAACAAAGAGGTGGGTCTAATTTCAGTAACGGTAACGGAAGATTCACAGCACCTGTTGCAGGCTTTTATCAATTTAATTTCAACACATATGCAAGAAATGACAGAAACAACAACCAAGGATATTATCACATGAGTTTTGGTATTAATGGTGGTAATGCTATGGTTGGAGGAAGAACACCGCATGGCATATTTGGTCACAGTAATGCTCAAAGATACTATCCAAACGGAACACACATGAGTTTAGGAACATACCTAAATGCAGGACAATATGTTGACGTGAGAGTTTACTGGCATAACAATCAAACAAGATTCCACGGTGCTCACACTCACTTCGACGGCTTTCTCGTTGCATAAATACTATGGAGGAATAGATGAGAAATATTGTTTTTGAAATTACAGATAACGAAGAAAAAGTGCTAAGGCACTATTGTATGGATCCGCAAGACTGGATTGAAAACGCAGTTGGACATCTTGTTGAACTTGCAAAAGATAAGTTATATCAACAAGAATTGGATAGAATTTTAGATGATCCTGCAGAAACACAGCTTACAACTAGCAGAGAGGATATAGTATCTAATTACAGGGGTCCATTAATGGGCAATCCAAACTTATAGGAATAGAAAATGGCAGTACAATACACAGTTCAAATTTCAGACGCAGATTACAGAGCATTATGTTTTGTAACAGAAAATCCTAATGCATATGTAGACGAGCATGTTACAGAATATATTAGACAAATGAAAGAAGATTTAATTAAAGTTATTATCAAACAGGAAATGGCAAAACCAGGTGTGAGATCTATTCCGGCTGACAAAGAAGCATTACTTACATCTGCGAAAGTAAAATCTTGTGCTCAAATTGAACAAGAAGAAACAAGAAGAATGGAGCATATGGTTCAAAATCCAGATGCAATAGATGAAACAACTGAAGAAGCTGTTCAACTTCCAGAAGCTCCTTAATTATTTAGATTTTTTAGATTTACTTTTTTTAGCAGGAGGTGTTTCTTCCTGCTTTTTATTTACAGCCATATCAAAATCTTCACCACCGTAGATTTTATCTTTCAAATATTGATAATGTGTAGGCGAATCATTAGCAAGAGTTTGGATATAATCTTTTTTCTGATCCCAGTAATCTTGCAACTGTTTTGTGTAAATTTCTGGAGCTGATCCATTCCTTGCAATCATTAAATTTTCCAACACAGTTAGTTGTGTTTTGTTAGATGGAATACACCTATTTCCAACAAAGATATCTGGAATACCACCCATAGAAAGATCTCCTCTCAATTCATGTGATTGCAATAATGCATTTGCCATTACAGCTGGTAAACTTTCTGCTGAATTATTAAACTTAGGATCATCTAGTCTTGCATCCATTCTGATGTATTCTCCTGCAGCTCTCCAAAACTCTGTGTCTCTTCTTGAGCTCAACGTGTAATGATACGCTACAAAATATTTAAATCCAGTCATAATTTGTTTTACAACATAATTAAAATGATCAACATGAGCTCTATTAACTTGTGGGTTATGTAGTGTTTCACATAATCTTAAAAGTATTTCTTGTACACTAAGCAAGCCAGTAGATTCTAAAGGTTCAATAAATCCATAAGAAAGTCCAACTCCTACTACGTTTTGTGTCCAGCATTTATGATATACACCATTCCTAATCTTTATATGATCAAATTTTTCAATTTTTTTAGATCTTTCAGGATCATGATGTGCCATTCTATCACTATCTAAGTATGCTTTAAACTCAGCTTCTGCTTCTTCTTGTGTTACATATTTTTTGTCATATACATATCCTGCACCAATTCTATTGTACAATGGAATGTTCCAACACCAACCGTGATCCCACGCTGTACAGTTAGTTACATTTTCCATTTCCTTATCTTTGTCGGTATAAGGAACATGACAGGTAATAGCATCTTTGTTAGGCAACCAGTCTGACCAATTTTCAAAATATTGATCCATTGCTTCACCAAGTAGTAAAGATCTAAAGCCAGTGCAATCAATATAAAGATCTGCTTCTAGCTCATCGCCGTTATCAAGTTTGATAGATTCAATATTGCCTTCCATTTCTATATTTGTTTTTACAATATTAGCTTTTACATGAACAACACCATTTGGTAATGCAACTTTATCTCTTAACATATGACCAAACTGAATAGCATCTACATGATAGGCAACATCAGATTTCCAACTAAAGTTTGGTAACTGACCATCTTCGTTATCATAAATTTTATTGTCATAGATAAAAGGCATACTACTATAAAAACTTTCATAAAAATCATTAGTAGGTATATCGGGATTGAGAGTTTTCTTTACGTACCAATCAGTGCAGCCAGCTTGTGTATTTTGATGATCTTTTATACCAAAAGGGTAATAATATGCATCACCTTTTTTATAAAAATCTGTAAATTTTATACCTAACTTATATGTAGCTTGACACTCTTTCATCCAATCTTCGTCTTTTAGATTGAGCATATCAAGGTAACTGTTAATTGTACCTAATGTAGATTCACCAACACCTATAACAGGAATGTCAGGTGATTCTACTAAGGCAATTTCTTTCTCCGGAAATTGCTGTGATAATACAGCAGCTGTCATCCAACCAGCAGATCCGCCGCCTGCAATAATAATTCTATTTATTGGTCCTCTCATCTTTTATCAATCCTTTTCTTAATGTATTAACGGTAAGCCAATTAAATGCTACTGTTATTCTTGTATCTTCTGTTTTATTTACCTGGACCCGATGGTCCATCCATCCAGGAAAGAGTAAAATCATCCCCTCAACAGGTGAGTAAAAAACTTTTTCTGGTACCTTTTTTCCCGTTGGAAAAAAACCTCTTTGAGCAAACTGATTTGTATTTTTGAACATTAAATCACCATCTTGTCCGTTGGTTTGATAGTAATATACACCACTTATAAAGCTATCTGTGTGTGCATGCCATTCTTGGCTGTGTCCTGCCTTGTTTAAGTTAAACCAACTATGGCTAAGAAATATATCATTATTCATAAATGGTTCTAACTCATTTCTATAAATGTCAGTATGTTTTTGTATATATTGTTCTAAATTAGTCAATCCGTAGTCTGCAATAGAATGCCATCTGTGTCCTATATTTGTTTCAACTTCATCTTCCCAACCTTCTGGTTTATCCCATGAATCATTTTCTATAATTTTGGGTAAATTCGTTTTAATTTCGTTTTGAACAAGAAAAATTTCATCGAATTTAGGTTTATGACAATAAACCGGCATTGGAAAGAGCCACTCAATCATTTTTATTTTCCTTCTTAAATTTTTTTGATTTATAGTAATTGCCTGAAAAAGTAAAATGATAATTATCTGTTTTAGCAAATTCTTCATCGCTTACAACATGCATCTTAATTTTAATATTTTTATCTGATATAGGTAAGCAATGTACAATAGGTTCTCCAGCATTTAACTCGAATCTTTTAGGAAAGGCATTTTTATTTACGACTAAATTTACATTTGTTGCATGTTGATATTTGTAATTAACAATACCGTTGGGTATAAAATATTGATGTGTGTTATTGTGCCAAAATGTATTTGTAAATAAAAACTTACATCCTGTTTTTTCTTTTATTCTCCAAGGACTTACTAATTTGACATGAGCATAACCTTGTAACGCTTCATCACCCCATTGTATTGGATTATGTAAATCTGCTGTGTTTTCAGGAAGCACGTTAGGTATACCACTGTTTACTTCAATAATAAAATCCCTCCAGCATGTAATTATGAAACCTGTTTTAAAATAATCTGTTACTCCAGGACACATTTTTAGACTGCCTCTGTTAATTCCTTTGTATTCAACAGTTGGTTTTAAATTTTTCCACCAATTAGGCACAATTCCAGATGCCTTTTTTAAAGGAAATAATTCTGGTAAATCTGGTATAGGAGTAAAACAATCTAAAGTTATTGTAGGAGTTCTATTAAAAATACTAAACATAATTATTTAAACTTCTTTCTACTATGAAATAGTTTTGCATAATTTCCATGCCATGCTTTTTTTATAAAAAATTTAAAACTATTCTGTCTTGAATAATCCTTATATTCAGTCTCCATTTTCCAATCTTGTCTTTTAAAAGGATAAACAACCATTAAAGGTGCTCCTGCAGGTATTTTAAATTGATGTTTTATACCAACACCTACAAAGTTTACAGCATCATCGTGTGTGTCTGTGTCAACAATAGCAGGAAACATTCTATAATCTTCTTGTAAATGAAAAAAAGGCTGATAAAAATGACAACTATAACCAGGAGGTGTAATTACTTTCCATACATTTGCCACTTTAAAATAATGATTTTTTATGCCTTGCATTATTGTAGGAGCTTGTTTCCACGGATGCTGAGATATGTATTCATCTACAGGACACACTGTAGAAACACCCACAATACCTTCTTCGTCAGGTTCGTATTTTATATCAACTTCGTAAGGATTTCTAATTACATATCCACAAGTTAAGTAATCTCTTACAGGAACACATTTTCTTATAGTGGGCACAACTTGATCAGTTGCTCTATGCTCACATTCTAAATCAGTATCTTTGTACCATTGTGGAACCATTTTACTCATAGGCAGCGGAGGAAAAAATTCTTCTGCTGATTTATCATAAGATACAAATTTTATTAAATTATCCATTATTTGTATACCTTGTTTGCTCTAAAAAGTTTATTGTATGCTCCTCTTATGTAATGAAATAGTTGGCTAACATACATTTCATTACGCACTTCCATTTTCCATTCATCTCTTTTAAATGGAATAATTTGTAAAACTCTATCACCAGGCCACACAACTGTTTCTTTATCATGTGCAACACCCATTGTACTTATAACCCAATCATGTTTATCAGTATCAATAATGCCAGGAAATAACGTGTAATTCTTATTGTTAAAATCATAAAAAGGTTGCATGACCATACAGCTATAACCCGGAGGTGTAACAACTTTAAAATCTGTTTCAAGCCTAAAAAAACTGTGCGGGCCATTTGGTATAGGAGCACACAATCCAGAATATATAGAAGGATTAATTTTTCTTATTTCTGGTCTTGGATTTTGACTTTCAATTTCTGTACCTTTTCTAAAATTTTGTATTTTTTCTTTAAGTGTATATTCCCAGGCATTATAAATTATGTAACCTGCATTGATCCAATCCATAGCTGGACCGCAATTTTTTATGCTAAATTCATTCTCATCACTGTTTGTTTTGTCTAACCACTTTGGATAATCCTCGCAAATTGGTTTAGGACTAAATTGTTTTACAATTTGAGGATCTTCGCATACAAATTGTATAGGAATCATGTATTTTTAACCTCTGTTAATTTTGCTCTAATGTTACCCGAAACAGTAATCCTTACATCATCTTCAAAATGAGGATAAACTTGGTGATGTAATCCTGCCGGAAATACACAAATTTTTCCTTCCCATGATTTATCTTGAGCTAGTCTAATACTACGCAAACTGCCTAAAATATCAGGATACGTAAATTCAAAATCGCCTTGATATCCTTTCATTCCGTTGTATGGTATATTTTTCTTTACTTGTATGTCTGGTAAACTAACCCAAACTACAAAGCTGAAAACACCAGAATGTTGATGTAAAGGTACAAACTCTCCAGGTAATTGGTAATTGATCCAATACCTTTCTACGTACAAATCTACTAAACTATTTTCCTCCATATAGTATCCTATTTTTGTAAGATACTCGGGATATTCGTCCATTAATTCGTTGCAAATTTGCAACAATTCTCTAGTTAATCCGTCTCTACTTTTGGTAGGTTGTTTAAAGTACATTTCTTTTGGAGCATCAATTTTAAACATCTGTAATAAATCGCCTGTGCGATCTTTTAATTGTTTTTGTATATCATCTATATTTTCAAAACAATCTTTTTTAAGTGTGTTAAAAACAAAAGGATTTAATTCATTTATGTAAATTCCGCTATTTTCCAGCATGTTTGTGCCGGGCACAACGCCACCTCTACCTACCATTATACATCACCTTGTAATTCCATCATTGCTCTAGCATTTTTAATAATAGTTGCTTGCGTAATTCTCCAGTTATCATAGTATATATCGTTATTTTTAATGTATGCACCGTGTAATTGGTTACCATTAAAAATAACACACCGATTAGGTTTTCCGGGAATAATTTCCTTTATGTTGTATTTTGATACATCTATAATTAAATTAGAAGCTTCTTTGTTTACGATATCTACATTTTCATATAATGCTGTACCACCATTTTCACTGTGTTCGTCTAGATATACAAGTACGTTTACCATATCTGTATCATAATGAGGATGATGTTGCATTTTTTCTGTCAAACCAGTTTTATTATGTTTAAAAACATTGAAAGAAAGATTGCGTTCTATAGCAATATCGTTAATGCCCAATTCTCTACCTATTAACTGATTCATGGGTTCCATCCTTGCATTAATTTTATCTTCATCAGGTTCCCAATTTGCAAAACAAGGCCTACAATCGTAGTAATCTCGAAAATTTCTACTCCATTTACTCATTTTCCACGACTCAACATGCATTGTAGAAAACACTTTCTGTATGTCTTCTATGTTCTTGTAGTAATTGTCAATACACATAAAATTATCATGGTATGTCATTTCGCTTTCGGGATTTAATTCAAATAAATCTTCAACTACAAACGGTGTTGGCATGATATCTCTCCTTCATATTCTGTATAAAATTTTGGTAACTTTTATTTTGTTTGTGATCAAAAATTACTTCATTTTTATATTCATCCATAGCATGGTGATTGAAAAACGTCTTATGGTTTTGTAATTCTTTTTTGCATAAATCTTGTGTTACTAGTCCTATACCAGCTATCACAAATATCCAAATATCATAACCTGCTCCACCGTCTAAAGTGTCAAAGTCTTTTTGGTTAGGTATACGATGCTTACAAATTTCTATGAGATCTTTTACTTTGTCTGTTTTACTGTTGTTACTTGACATATATTTCCAAAATTCAGTGTCTGAACGTCCAGACATATAATGGATATTTAAAAAATCTCTATAGTTTTCAAATATTTTAGTCGTATAAGAATTGTAGTTATTGACTATCCCCTCATTATGAATATATTTTTTACCATATCCGGAAAGCCCGTTATAAATTAAATACAAAAGTTGCATTATAGTTGAATGAATGCTAGTTGCTTCAAGCGGCTCTGCAAAAGCACTTGATAATCCTATTGCAACACAATTTTTACGCCAATTATATTTTAACTTACCTGTATCAAATTTAAGTATTCTTATAGGATCAATTTCGTGTCCTAAACTTGTTTCAATTTCTTGTTGAGCTTGTTCTGGCGTAGTAAAATCATCACAAAAAACATATCCGCATCCTCGTCTATCCATGGTTGGTATTTGCCACATCCAGCCATTGTTATGAGCATGTGCAAGTGTGTAAGGATTAATTTTTTCTTCGTGTGGGAGCAAAAAAGGCATTGCACAATTTACTGGCAAATATTTAGAATAACTTTCCCATTTGTTATCCAATTCGTTCATTAAAACTTTAGAAAAACCACTTGCATCTATAAAAAAATCTGCATTAATAGTTTGACCATTTTCTAAATCTACACTGGATATAAATCCTTGTTCATCTAAATAAACTTTTTTAACAACACTGTCAATAGATTTTACAAATTCAGTTTTAGATTTAAAATATTGTCCTACTTTGTGAGCATCAAAATGAAATGAAAATTGCAATTCACCTTCTGGAGAAACACTAAAGTTATCATCTTTGTAGTCAGATAAATCATAATCTACATACAATCCTTCTAATGTTGTGTGATGTATTTTTTTAGGATTTAAAACCATTTGATTTAAAAAGAACCAGTCACGAGCATGTCTAGCTGTAGGAGTTCCACCTAGCGGACCAAAGTAAGAATGGTCTTTTGTTTTACCCCAATTCTTATGAGTTATTCCATATTTAAGGGTTGCACCAGTTTCTATAATAAATTCTTCTAAATTTGTACCAATATCTAACACAGTGTTGTTTAACAATGAAGTTAATACACTTGTACTTCCTTCTCCTGCACCTATTATTCCTATTTTGCTTGATTCTATTACTGTAACAGTGTGTTGTGGGTATGCTTTAGATATCATTAATGCCGATAACCAACCTGCTGTTCCACCTCCTATAATGCAAATCTTCATTAAAAGCCATCCTGATCATTATCTTTACATCTCATCATGATGTTTACTGCTGTTGTTACTCTTAAATTATTTGTTTTGTGTTTTGGAGCAGTATGATCTAACCAACTAGGAAATAAAACAATATCGCCTTCTTCTACTTCCACTTGGTATCTATCATTAAAAAAACTAGAAGGCAAGTAATTAATATTCTTTGTTGGCATTATACTTCTTATTAGTTTATAATTTGGGTTTACAAATATTGTACCATCATTCTCATCTTCAAGTTGTATGTAGTGAACAAAACTGTAATTTATATTTGTTGCACCACCAATATGATCATGCACCCATTCCTCATCATTACTTGTGCTGAAATTATACCAACCTTTCATTTTTATATCCCAAGACTCGTTAATAGTAAATCCTACTTTATTTAAAATGGTTGTTACATCTTCTCTATATCTTTCATACAAAAAAGGCCAATGTACCATAGCACCTGTACCTGGCAAATAATCTGTAAATATTTTCTGTAATCCTCCGTTAGGTCCTGATTCTTTAAATTTTGGATATACATGCTTCATAAGATAATCTTTTATTTCTGCATGACGAGTTGATTTCATTTTGTATATAAATGTTGGAAACGGATTAATTTCTTCTACCATTAAGAATCCTTAAATAAATCTTGTCCTGGATCACCAATAGTTAAATTTAATGCGATAGTAGCTCTTGCCTTCGTACTTTTTTGGTGTGGAACACTGTGTCTTACGTATGATGGAAAAAACACCATATCACCTTCTTTTACTTTAGGTAAATGCCATGGTTGATTCCAATCATCTGGCATTTCATAACCTTTGCAAGGATGCATGTTGCGTAAAAACATGTGATGCATAGGATTATAAAAAACTGTAGATTCATGTTCTGCTGGATCAAAAATAAGATAATGTATAGCACTATAAAGTGTACTAGGATATCCACCTTGATGATCATGCTCTTCTTGAAAACTTCCTTGTACACCAACATTGTACCATAAATCTACATCTACCTTCCATTTTTTATTTTTATTAAATCCAGCTTTGTTTAAAAAATTTTGCACTGTTGGCGTATATAGTTCTACCCATTCCGAACCTAGTTTATCCAAACCTTCAAAATAGTCACTGTATAAATTTAAATTGTTATTGTTAGGCGGTATTTCTGTTAATTTTTCCATAACTTCTTTAACAAATTTTTCTTTTATTTTGTCTTGATTTAAAAGTGTTGTTTTGTAAATAGGTATGTCAAATAATGATGTTTTATAAATCATGTTTCACTCCAGTCAGAGGTCAAAGATAACTTTGAATCTACATTTTCAAATTCTGCTTTGTTTATAAAAAACAACAAAGAATATCTAGGAGCAGTATCAACTTTATAAGAATTAGGTCGATGCCATTGATCCGCACCATAAGCAATAAGTCTGTTAAATTTGTTTCCTGTTCTTATAGTTTCTGTAAAATTTGAATGGTTGTTTTTCAAATCTGTTAGATATTGTTCTGTAACTTGTTGCTTTAGATTAAGTAATTTTCTCGATTCAAAGTCACCTTGTTCAAATACACCCTCGGTAGTCTTGTCAAAAATACTTGTACCAGTATCCATGTTTGATTGTTCTTGATTAAGATAAACTAAACCTGCAAAATTTACGCCGTCATTGTGTATCCAACCGTAATTAGCTTCGTCTACATCATATATATCATTCTTGTGAAATCTAATATCTATTTCAAATTTGCTTAAACCATAAAATATTTCATCTGCTATGCGTTTCGCAAAATATTTTGCAAAGTCAATGCAATCTTTATCCCCAGTTTTAAACAAATTAATTGTTCTTTTACCAGGCCAATTTTCGTCATTCTTAAATTCTAACGTATCTCCTAAGTGCATTACCTTCCAAGGATTAATAAAAAAATCATCACGCACATGTATGGATTTATAGTAATTATGCATATGTTTACTTATTGGGAAATCACTATCAGTTTTGCAATATTGGTGCGAAAATAAGTAAATGTATGATACATAACCTAGCTCATCCAAAAGAAAAAATGGCACTTTGGCCAAGTTATATTTTTGTTTACAATTACAGAGATTGGCCTTATGACAAAAAAGCTATGGTTGATTGTATAAGATCAGAAGAAGCCCTACAAAAAAAAGATATAGATAGTGATATAGCATTAGGTATAAAAACAGGCGGAATAAAAGAAAGTAAGTTTGATTTTTTAGACAAAACAGAAAAATATCCTATATTAAAAAAACTAAGAGATTTTTTTCATGAGGCAATTATAGATGTTGTATCTCATGGTTTACCTAGTGTGGATGAAAGATTTACTCTACCAATTAAAACTGAAAATCTAAGACCAAAAATATTTGAGTCCTGGTACCATATTACAAATAACAACGGTGCTCACGGGTTACATTGCCATCCAGGAGCAAGTTGGGCTGGAATATTTTATGTGCAATCTTCCGAATGTAAACTTGAAAATGACAATGGTGTAAACAGATGGCATAATTCTAACGCAAATTTGGGACCAGGTGATATAGGTGCTATGTGGGTAAATTCTAACAGTATATATAGAGTTGCACCAGAAGAAGGCACACTTGTTATGTTTCCTGCATGGATGTGGCATGAAGGTACTGCTTACAAAGGCGAAGAAGATAGAATGTTAATTAGTTTTAATAGCGTAGTAGGTGGTACAGGTAATGATAGAAAAAGTGAAGTTATAGAATGATAGATGTCATCGATAATGCTTTTGGTGAAGCCACAAGAAAAGAAATATTTACCTTTGTAGAAAATTTATCATATACAGTTGGGGAACAAGATAGAGAAGATACACCTCCGACTGGTGCTGTAAGTGAGTTATGTAGTGATGATTATGATTTGCCTAAACTAATAGAACAAAAAACAGGAAGAAAAAGCAACCAAGTATTACGCTATTATGTCAACAGCTACAAACAACAAGAATTTCCTTATTGGCACGATGACGGAGAGTGCATTACAATACTTTATTATCCAAACAATGTTGATAGTTTAGACGAAGGAGGAGAAACACAGTTTTATATAGAAAATAAAATAATTGGCATTCCATACAAACCTGATAGACTAATTACATTCGATGGAAGGATACCGCATAAGGCAACAGCATTTAGAACCCAAACAAGATATACGATAGCTGTAAAATACAAACAATCCCCTTGGAGTTAGCATGAATAAGTTTTTATGGAAAATAGAAGATACATGTATAGATTATACACCTGTAACGGTTATAAGAAACGCAATAACAAAAAAACAATGTGTAAAAATTGTAGAAGAATTACATGAATATGTTGATAGTGAGCATGATTTAGAAAGTAAAAAATTTAATGAAGATAATAATCCTGGTTGTTGGAGAGGTTTTCCTACACTTGCTCCAGATGATGTTCCTGGCTTATCTGCAGAAAATAAAGATCTAGTAAGAAAAACTATAGAGGAAGCTGGAAAACACTACTTAAAATCCTGGCCACAAGCTGAAAAATTAAGTTTTACTACTTGGCAAGCAGATATGTTTAGTGAAGAATTTAATGTTCAAATTTGGTTTAACATCAACCAAAAAGGATCAGCAAATATGATACACAACCATCATGGCGCACTTTTTAGTGGTGTATTTTATTTTCAAGCTGAAGGCACGGGTGCATTACGCTTATATCCCGAAAACTTCTTATTAGGAAACACCCATCCTTGCTGGCCATACAAAGGAACAATGAATCACCAACCTCAAGACGGTGATATGGTGCTATTTCCTGCACACCTTAATCATGATATACCTGCTAATCCTATCGATACACCACGTATTAATTGTGCATTTAATGTTGCATTAGCTCCAAAGCACAATACTCCGTAACTCGATAAATATAATATATAAGGATTAAAATATGGCATCAAACTCTGCACCTACAGTAGATAGAATACGGATCATTCCGCGACCAGATGATTTTTTAGATAGAAATTTTGGTAATAGTGGAGAAGTATTCTTTGATAAAGAAACAAAAACATTACGCTTGTTTGATGGAAAGTTACAAGGCGGATATTCTGTTGTTACAGATGAAAACATAACAAAACTTTTAGAAACTACTGGTGTATCAACAGTTACAAATGTTGTTACAGTAGTATCTGCACAAGGATCAGATGTAGGCAACAAATATGTAATAAATGGAGTGTATAAACCTGCCTTAAATTTTGTGATAGGCTACACTTATATTTTTAATCAAGATGATCAAACAAATGAATTTTATCCTAATGCAGAAAACACAACACCTAACATACATCCTATAAATTTTAGTGCTGATGATCCAAATGGGTCACTAGGAGCAGGGACTAGTTACTTAACAGGAGTTGTGTACAAATTAGGTGATACAGTTGTTACACAAGAAGAATACTGGAGTGGGTTTGTTGCGGCAACAAAAAGATCTGTAGCTATAACTGTAACTAGCAACACGCCAACAACATTATATTATTGGTGTAAAAATCATCTTAATATGGGCAATACAATAACTGTAGCACAACCAGGCACAGGTGCTGGTGGTTCAAACATAGATGTATCAGACTCTGCACCATCTTCACCACAAAACGGAAATATATGGTACAATAGTGCAAATGGAAAATTATATGTATATGTAGAAGATACAGACAGTAATCAATGGGTGCAACCTGCAATGCCTATACCA
>MDSZ01132585.1_pt1 | contig 14674 bp, 11 predicted proteins | sample 811201 | NCBI WGS metagenome assembly MDSZ01 (sample SAMN05326647, study PRJNA326480) | marine metagenome | isolation source: seawater | place: Indian Ocean: North | collected 2010
CACCAGCGTTGACTGGCTTGATATCTTGAACCAAAACATTGGCCTCGCAAGTCAAGGTCCTTGTCTCACCCGCTTGTAGAGTTCCAACCTTCCATGTTAGGACCCCACCTTCGACATCCCCACCAGAGGTGATTTCAATTGCATCGGGCACATCTCTTGTTACTTCTACATCATCGACTTGTACACTAGAGACGTTCTCAACTTCCAACTCAAGAGCAATAGCAGTAGCCTCACTATCATGGGACACTGACAAACTGCGCTCTTGAGAACGGGAAGGGTTTGTATCAATGCGTTCCCTGATAACCAACATTCTTGCACCCTTCACTTTGTAATCGACACTGTGGTCACTATCGGGTTCCAACTCGTCAACTGGCATGTGGTCATTACTGAAATCTGTAGATTCGGTTCCAGACAGGAAGACATCGATATCCCATAGCCTGTCCTCGGAACTTGGATTGTGGAGTGTCATTACTCCCTTTACATTCTGCTTCACGATATCTCCATCGCATGAAAGTAGAGCATCTTCAGTTTCATTGAGTGATGCGTATATCTTGTCACCCTGTATTGAGTCAACAGATCCAATATCTCGCAGAGATCCTCCGGCATGGACACCTGAAGGAGTAGAGGATTCATCAAATTCGGTACCCTCTTCGTCAGAACCACCAGTCAATAAGTCAGCACTTGGCGGTTCAGGAGCATCCTCAGGAGGTGCTGGAGCAAGGAGATCTACCCCCGGCGGTGCAGGTGGAGCGAGTGGATCATCGCTTGGAGGGGGCGGTGGCGGTGTTGCCAACAAATCTAGACCGGGTGGTGCAGGTGGTGCGTCCATCTCAGGAGGAGCAGGTGGCGCATCCATTGGAGGGGGAGGTGGTGCCTCTAGTCCAGGTGGCGCAGGTGGTGCGTCCATCTCCGGAGGAGCGGGTGGAGCATCCATTGGAGGTGGGGGTGGTGCCTCTAGTCCAGGTGGCGCAGGTGGTGCATCCATCTCAGGCGGAGCAGGTGGCGCTTCAAGTCCAGGTGGCGCAGGTGGTGCGTCCATCTCAGGCGGAGCAGGTGGTGCATCCATTGGTGGAGGCGGAGGCAAATCCATAGACAGAGGGTCTGCATCTTCCGATTCTTCTGAAGCATCCATTTCTGGAGGAGCAGGGGGTGCGTCCATTGGAGGTGGAGGGGGGAGATCCATTCCCGGTGGTGCAGGTGGAGCATCCATTGGCGGGGGAGGTGGCAAATCCATTCCCGGTGGAGCAGGAGGGGCATCCATAGGTGGAGCATCCATGCCGGGGGGCGGTGGTGGTAGGTCCATTCCTGGAGGCGCTGGTGGCGCATCCATTCCAGGAGGCGGCGGTGGTGAATCCATACCTGGAGGGGCTGGTGGTAGTCCGGGGGGCGGAGGGGGCATATCGTCGCTCATTTTCTTTCATCTCCAACACAAATGGTTGCGGTAGCACGCCCATTGAAGACCGCCGTATAACGCTTGCCGAGCCACGGACTCAAATTATCTAGCGTAAATGTTTCTCTGTGCATCTGTTCGCATGTCTAGTAGCATTGAAGAATGATGCAGCATCGGGCAGTTCATGGCAGGCCAAGATGCAACCTTACCACCTGTACTTTTCGTGGTCGGCACCGCAGGTGCTGGCAAGAGTTCTCTTACCACAGCGTTCCAAAGATGGGCTCGTTTCCTAGAAGTGGACACTCTTACCATAAATTTGGATCCTGGCGCAGAGAGAGTACATCATGACCCTGAATTCGACGTCAGAGATTTAGTTAGCCTTAGTGAAGTAATGGACGAATATGATCTAGGTCCTAATGGAGCACAGATACTCGCTGCAGATTTGGTCGCTGCTCAAGCACATGATATCGCTGAAGAATTGGAAGGGTTGTCTGGTGATATCATGATTATCGACACACCAGGACAGGTCGAATTGTTTGCATTCAGAGAAGCATCTAGTCACATGATTGAGGTATTGGGTAGAGAGCAAGCTGCAGTAATCTATCTTTTTGATCCCATGCTTTCTCGTTCTCCGAGTGGCTTTGTCTCTCAGATGCTCCTCTCAAGCATAGTCGAGTTCAGACTAGGATTACCAACCAAGAACTTCCTTTCCAAATGTGACCTTCTAGAAGAAGGAGAACTTGAGATGATTATGGAATGGGGCGAGAGGTTAGAGATTCTAGAGATGGCACTTTACGATGAGGCAGGTGGGCAAAGAACCGAATTTGCTATCAACCAACTTCGACTCTTGCAGGATTTTGCTCAAGCACCAGGATTAACTCCACTGTCCAGTGAACTCGAAGAAGGACTGGCAGACATTCTCTCATTTGCAGAAGCACTGTTTGGCGGCATGGGAGATGCACGCGACGGATTCGCCGCTGATATCGAACATGAGAGAGACACCATCGAGTGAAATGTTCTTCATCGGCCCACCCTGCGCCGTGCATGGCAGAACACCTGTTGGCGATAGATGACGTGGCTGAAGATTTGGATCGAATACTACGATGGGCTATCGCATTCAAGCAAGATACTGAATTAGCGGACGAATTTAAGCCCCTAGACGGCCTTAGTATTGGTTCAATATATGAGAAACCAAGTACGAGAACAAGAGTCTCTTTTGAAACCGGAATTCATCGATTGGGTGGGCAACCATTGACGCTCCTCAAAGGAGATATCCAATTAGGAAAATCCGAGACAGTAGGAGATACTGCGCAAGTGCTGAGCAGATATCTGCATGCACTAACTTACCGTTGCTTCGCTCATTCGGATGTTGAAGAGTTGGCTAAGCATTCTACTGTCCCAGTAATCAATGCCCTCTCAGACCGCCACCACCCGTGCCAAGCTGCTGCAGATTTGATGACAATAATGGAAAAAGATCCAAAATTGGAAAACACAAGAGTTGCTTGGGTTGGAGATGGCAATAACGTATTGCACGATCTCATGTTGGCCTGTGCCATTCTTGGAGTGGACTGCACATGGGCCATTCCAGAAGGCTACGAACCAGATGAAGAAGTTGTAAACAGGGCAGAAGAATTGGCTTCAAAGAGTGGTGCTGTACTCAAGCAAACCAACGTTCCTGAAGAAGCGGTCAAGGATGCAACAATAATCTATGCTGATGTTTTCGTTTCGATGGGAGAAGAGGACCAAAAGGACAAGTTCGCTGCTTTTGATGGATTCCAGATAAACATGGAACTATTAGAACATGCAGACGATGATTGGTCATTCATGCACTGCTTACCAGCACATCGCGGAGAAGAAGTAACTGATGAGGTGATGGACCATGCACAATCTATCGTCTTCGATCAGGCAGAAAATCGCATGTGGGCCCAAATGTCACTACTTACCTATCTATGTGACATAGGAGCATGGGAGACATGGGCAGAGTTCCTAGACCTCTAGGATAATGCTACGCTAGATGCGAATCCCAATAGGCCAAACAAAAGCGCCATTCGCAACGATTTCTGCGCTTTTTGATCCTGGCCTGAAGAAAGCAAACCATTTGTGGTAATAATCAACAATATTGCCGGAATCTGAAGGGCCAACCATTGCATTGGTAGCAAATCAATGTAATATGGTAGGGCAGCAGCCACAAGACCTGCAAGCGCTATGACATAGGCAATCATTCTCGAACGTTCAAGACCTATAGATGCAGGGAGAGTATCTCTTCCCTCATCAGCATGCAAATCCTGACAATCTTTGATTATCTCACGGCTGAGATTGATTAGCAATGCAGTAGCAGCAACAAACCAAACCAATTTACTGTCCAATGAACCTGTAGAAGCCGCTCCGAAGACGATTACTGCTCCTACCATGAGAGATATCGAGATATTTCCTAATAATCCTCTATTCTTACTAGAGAATCCAAGATCATAGGTGAGCATCAGAAAGGCAGCGATGCTCCAGATTACTGGCACACCCAACCAAGTTATTCCACGTTGCGCCAGTACAATACTACAAGCCACCATAAGTAACAGAGATGACAACCATGTTGAGGCTGCAAAACGTTTGGCAAACTCACTACTTACTCTTCCTGAGGGAATAGGCCGGTAAGGGTGAGCCTTCTCATCTATAGTACTATCAACTATGTCGTTAACAATGTTTCCAGCCATCATGAACGAAGCGACACTCAAACCTGCTAAAGTTACTGAAAGATAGGTAGTAGAATCAAAACCAGTCATATATCCGCCAAGGATGCAGGTCGCTGCGCCTATCAACACGTTTCCTGGCCTTGTTAGTTCGACCCAACCAGGAAGTCTTCGCGACACGACAAGCCATCGAGGGGCGGGATTTGAGGATGTCCCTATGCTGCGGCACCTTCAGATAACGACCAAACGCATACTCTTACTCGAAAACCACCTGGGACTTGCGAATTATCGAATCCCGATTTTGTAAAGCGTGAGTCTCTGGCTAGCACATTGCCCAATTGATTCATTGTAGCGCCCCAGCGGAACCTATTGTTCACGTGTTCAAATATCTCTGAAGTGTTGGCTTCGCCCCTCTCATGTAGGAAATCATAAACTGCTCCTCTCAAACGCTTGGTTCTACTCACGCTATTCCGCCTCCTCGCACTCTGTCGATCAAATGCTCCCAAGTTGCTTTCCTAGCACTCGCTTTAGAAATCGGCCAAGATGAAACTCGCCAATGCATGGCTCCAGCATTTTCAGGCATTCGCCCATCTGCGGTAACAAGGTGAACATTCACCATGCCCCATTTTGGCATATCTTGCGTTTCAGTGGTTGACGGCTTCAATTGTTCAAAGCCCAGCTCTTCGAGTTGGTCCATCCCCTTTCTCGTCATGGTTGCTGTTTCTTCCTTCCACATATCAATGGAAACAGGAGAGGGTGAGGTGAGAGTGAAGGTATAACAAGCCCTCAGTAACACATTTTCACTTTCAATTTTGAAGTGAAACTGAAGACTGAACTATTGGCATCGTCTTCCTTAAAGAGTGGGGCCGATTCGGCCGGATTACGCTCTGCTCGTGTGGTGTAGCGGCCCATCATGAAGGCCTCTCGAGCCTTCGACCCGGGTTCAAATCCCGGCACGAGCATCTCTGCTTCCATCATGCTCTGAGGGATGCTCGCGCCTTGTATCTCTGAGTATTATTTTCGTGCTTTGGAATTGGGATTGAATAGAGTCAGGAATTTAGCGGAGAAATAGATCTCCGCTAACTGCCCAAGAATGAATGCGGCGAGAATGAGACAGAGGTAGCGTTTGACCTTCTGCAGGAGCCATAATCCACCTCCATGAATTCCTAATCGAGCGAGGTAGAGATTCCCACCATTCCTCTAGAATACCCGGTAATCTAGTCTTGACAAGCATGAAATCTCCAACTTGGGACGACAACTCTCGCAAGCGATTGAAATGCTCTTCCGGTTCTTCGAGCATGTCAGCATCTAGTTCTAGCTTAACGACAATGTTTGCAGAAGAGGCATGAGCCAATTGCAAGTGTTTGACATCAGCGCGATGGTCTATGCATACGAGCGAAGAGCCAAGCATCAAGCAATCTATCAACTCTTGATGATCAAATGTGTGCGGGTCAACCATCAGGCTTTTGCAGCGCCCAGCCAATTCCTTGAGCGCCTCTATAGGTAAAATTGAATCTCCGCTTCTGCGGATTTCAATCATGCAATCCAGTCTAGACAATTGTGGTGATGAAATTCCAACCTGTCCGGGTAACAACTCTGTACCTGATAGTACAAATCTGGACCAGCGGACCTCGGGCATGATGTGGCCAAGGCTAGTCACCTATCGAAATATCCCCTACAAAGAGAATGCACCGTTGCATTCAACCGTATCGACAGGTACGAATTGACGTGGCGAATCGGAAATTGGGGTCGAGAAACAAGGTCCCAGCGGAACTGCGAGCGATATATCAACTGGTTCGCAAATACCCTGGTGTCTCCAACAAAGGCATGGTGGAGATGACCAATAATGATGAAAGAATACCCAATGATTTGTCCGATGAAGAGGGAGTCAATAGACTGTTGAAGGCGTTGCGCAAACATGCCGAACAAGGAAGCACACCGCCCGTGGTCTCGCGAGCGATAATGGTTCATGATAGGATGCGCTCTTCTGGCCTTGGAGATGCTTTCAGATACCTAGTAAGAAGTGTAGAGAGAGGAGATTACTTCGGGCTTAGGGATATCCAAAAAGAACTAGGAACAAATAGCAATTCCTTCCAGAAAAAATTCAACAACCGCATACCCAAACTTGCAGAAGAGATCCCAGAGGTGGGGGAGATATACTCCGCATGGTTGCATTTACGTTACGAGAATAACCCGATTGTACAGATGCATGCCGAAGAATGGTAAACTCATTCAATAATCAGGAATGCCGCGTGAAACTACCATCGTCATTCTGTTTCCATCTTCCACAATCAGGGCCTGCGTACCATGTTCCTTCCGCATCGTATTGATATTCTCCAGCCCAAGCAAGTCCCTGCCAATCTGCAACATGGGAGCCAATCGGAGGTATTCCCGAATTAGCCTCCTCAACAGCCTTGTTCTCAACCAATAGACTGTCTAGTGCTGCGTTTGCCTTAAGTTGAGATTGCTGAGAAACTGGTGGAGCCGAAACTAATGGCTCAAAAATCGGCTGGGCCGGAGTAACTGTTTCCTCAGGAACTGGTTCCTCATCAAACTCGATTTCTGATTCTTCAGAGAAACTAAGACGGCGAATAAACACTGCAGACAACAGCAGGACTACCAAAACAATCGATGTCCAAATCGCAGGAGTCTTGATGCTAGAGAGGAACCCTTCTGGCTTAGCTTCCAAAGACACTGTTATGGTGAGATTATTGTCGCCCTCATTCAACTCTGCAACCTCATCAAATGGATCAATAGTAGCAGTGAATATCCACTCTCCAGTCTGTTCAGGCCACAAATCAATGGTTATTGTCCAGATTCCATCAACTGCTAGGCCACCCGATCTCGTTTCACTCCATCCTGCCATTACAATACCATCTGGTGAGGTCATTGTTATGTTCACGAACAATGGAACTTCCACGGGCTCACCAACATTTTTGACAACCATAGATACTCGGAATCTATCGCCTATGACTGCACTGGATACGTCGCTGGTAAAACTGGACATCTCAAGATTGGGACCATTACTAGTCAATGGCATTGTGAGCCAAGGAGACTCATTGCTATTTCCTCCGTCCTCAATCATCAATGAGCGGCCTGATTCATCTGTAGCAGCAACCCAGCATATCAATTGGGCCGCTATAGGAAGATCAGATGGTCTACCAAGGCCGCTCATATTGAATTGGAATGAATAGACACTGCGCTCCTCGAAAACTCCCACCGGTTCTGCATTTACCGAAGCAACTGGCCATTCGATTCCATCCGATACAACTTGGCAATCAGCTGTTGCAGAGTTTCTGAATTCCACATCATCCGAAATACTGGCCGTCACCACGATGTAAGAAAGGTGGTAGCGACTTGGTGGAGTATGGCTGGCAGGAGGTAGCAATACTGGGTCTTCAGCATCCACTACGAGGGTAATGGACTCGCTCTGTGCAAGACTCTGCCAGCCCATCTCATCGAATATCTCGATTTGGACATCCCCATGACCACCGCGTGGCGGGTCCAGTAATTGTGTCAACATCTGGCCTTGAACCAATTCCACAACTTGTTCCCCGCTCCAATCCTCGCCGTGAATAGTTCCACTCCAACGCATCAAAACAAGGCCCTGCATAGCAATGCCTGAAGAACTATGCTCGATGTATGCAGAAACCTGTAAGGTATCCCCGAGAGCCAACACGTGCCCATTCTCAACTACTCCAGAAACTGGACCAGTCATGTCATTTATAGTCAAATTACTGACTACCAAGTCTGTTGCTAAAAACCAAGTTTCATCAGAATCAAACAAAACACTACCATCGATATCAACAACAAGAATCTCTACTTTACCCAACTCAATTTGAGTTAGATCTATTCGCCACGTAGGAGCAAATGAAATGTCCAAGAACATAGAGTCCTCGGAATAGGTTGCAACGCAAGAAATACTCTCACTGATTAGTCTGTCATCCAAGGAATTGCACCCCTCCCCCCCCGATAACCAACGCACTCCAAGTTGCGAATCTCCTCCAATTCTCAACTCAACCTTCTGTATGTCAGTTAGAGAATTAGCATCGCTTAACTCGATAATCCAGCCAGAGTTAACACCCGGTTCTAGCCTCAAGCCCTTACCTGCCACAACAGTCCCATTTGGTATGATCCCTTCTAGAACAGCATTGCGCGAATCTCTTGTCTGCCAAGTCAAGAAAGGAGAAGTTGCACCATTCTCCGGGAAGGGATGGTTGACAATATCATGCCCTGAAATTATCACTTCGACTCTACCGTGATCACTGTTTGAGGTATCGTCAACGGTGAAATTCAGATATACGTAATTTCCATATTGCTCTGCGGTGAACACTTTTTCGATGAATTCCTCTATCTGAGCAATTCCATCCAATGGCGAGGTGTCGTTTCCATCATTATCGCCTTCAACCCAAACGTGCACAGCAAGACTGTCTAGAGTTAAGCCACCGGGTTCCCAAAGGGTAATCGAAACATTGCGATTCATTTGGGCGTTAATGTAAGAGTTGTTTTCGGGGATGCTATCGTATAGAATAGGGCCTGAATCATCCACCATCAAAACTACCTTGTCAGCCCCGCTAGTCATATTGTAAGTTAATACTGACCGTGCCTCTATTTGGACCTCAAGAGAACCATTTTTACCAGGGGGTAATTGCAAAGTATGTTCTCTACTCGATTCAAGAGTGGTCCACTCCGTCGAAGTATTCCACCAGCCAACTGTTCCAGTAACATCTTCCATCATTAGGGAGGCGGATAATCTAGTATCTATTCCTGAACCATCGTACTCAGTACCGGTTGATGGAAACACTGGAAGTACTGTGGCCTTGATCTCTGCTCCATCAGAAATGGTTCCACCGATTGAATAATCCGACCAATCACTGCCTCCCCATCTTGCCAATAGTTCTGACATCTGCACTTCTAAATAATCATCCAATTGGGTGATATCGGTTAACAAGTGCTCCAATATTGCCCCAGTGCTATTGGCGCTACTAGTGCCAAAACGAATGGTGCTAGCGGATATTCCATCAGCCAATGATAGATTCCAAGACAGATTATATCCTCCTGAATCAACTGAAAGAAGATTAACAGTGGTTCCTGCTAACAATAGCCCATGTGGGTCATCAATGTTGAGAACACCAGCAGGGGTTCTGCTTAGATTAGCCCAAAGGGAAGGCTCTCCAGCATCGGCTGTTGACAGCCATAGCACATCATTCACAGAACCCGTAGAGATGCGGTGCCCTGTAACAATCTGAGTCGGTTCGGCGCGCGGATGCATGATAGACGGTGGAGGTAGATGGAATCCAACGTGATCTGCTTCAATCTTGATGTTATCCAATTCTGGAATTGTCCATTCTTGTAGGTTCTCTGTAGCCATTCTTACTCTATACTCAATGTGATTGGCTTCGACTGAAGGTAGAGTAGTACTGCCGGGCTCAAACCAACTAGAGATGCTACCATCAGGGCCTTGCCACATCGAAGAAGAAAGCCCAGCGGCCTGCATGTGACTACGAATCTGTGCCTCTATGTGAGTACCAGTTGGAGTATTAGCGGTTATTTCTAACAAGGTCGGACGGCAAGTGAATTCCGCCCCAGGCCTCATATCAATAGAGGCTGAATTTAGCCAGCCTTCATGCCAACTAACATTACCAGCAGTATTCACTTCTTGTGAATACATGACATTCCATGTTGAATATAGATAGGTAGAGATTTCTCCTGTTCCTGCAACTACTGTTCCATTAATTTGAGCAGCTGTGAGGTCCAATACTCCTATTGGCAAATCACCGTGATATTGCCATACTCCGGAATGAGGGTCAAAACCCCATGTTTTCTTGGAATTTGAACCATACCTTCCTCCTATTATGAGAATCTCTTCGTGAAGGACTACGCTTGCATGTCCGAACAACGTCTTGGGCATGTCTGGCAAGTCCCACCAGGTATCATTGCTCGGCTCATAGACCTCTACATCATCATATTCGACTGGTGCAATCCACCAACTGGAGGAGGTATGATTTGCACCACCCATGGCATATAACCTTCCGTCAAAAGCAGTCAATGTCAGACCCCATCTAGAACGATTCATGTCTGCCAAAGTAATCCATTCGTCAATATCCGGATCATATCGAAATGTTTTGTTGGAGGGATTCTGACCTGTATTCTTCTTGACTCCACCTGAGACATAGAGATAACCATCCATCGTAGTTACTCCAGCGTTGCCCACAGCATGTCCATCGGGCAATGATGCCCCCTGATACCAAGTCTGATTAGTCATATTGTAAATCTGCAGCATCCCAGTAGCCTCTTTAACCGGGTTACTATTTGTTGGCCACCAATCACCAAAAACCAGTACCTTGTCTCCAATCCTCTCAGCACCTGCATACTGTTGAGCACTAGGCATACCAGTTCCTGTAGTCCAACTGTCATTGATAACGTCGTAAATGTGTACAGAGTTAGATGCCTGCTCGTCATTATTTTGAATGGGGTTTGGATCTTCTCTTCCTCCGATGAACCATACTTGATTCAATTCCTCGATTGCAACGGCTGCAGAACCTGTAACTCCAATCGGCGTCCCTGATACAACTGTCCATTGCAATTCAGGGCGCTCAAGCAAAGGTTTACCCTGCTCGCTAAGATTCAAACCGGTACGACTGGCACCATTGCTCGACCAATTGTCTTCATTGATTACAACACTTGCAATTGTTTCGTATTCTAAACTCTCATCATTTGCATAGAATGGAGTCAGGACCGAAAGTAGCATCACAGACACCAAAGATACTGCTACCATTGGAAGTCTGCCCATATTTGTTGGACTAAGGTAGAAGTCTTGTTTCTTTTTGTTGAGTGCTGATTTCTAATTGACTAATTCACAACACATTCATGGCATGGGACCTGTTGCGCGCCCCCGCCGTGGTATAGATGTCGAGGGATTATGTCGCCAGACACCCCCAAACGGGTAGGCCTCTTGAAAGAGAGGAGCGGCCACAGAAACAACGTCAAGTCAAGAAGTTGACAAGAGGGCCTTGGAGTATAATGCCGGAAGAAATGATCATTCCTCTTGCAATGGCTGAAATTCCTAACTTTGAGTTGCAATACGAAGGAAGGAAGTTGAAAATCGGCAGACCCGCAGGAATCAGAGCCTTGCCTCGTTTAGTTTCAAGCGATGTGAATAGGATGCACAGTGCTTTGGTAGAAGGATTGTCTGCAGATAATCCAGAGGTTCGCTTGGCATCTATAGAAGTATTACCTATTTGCGCACAGAGGCAATCAGATAGCCTCTTCGATTTATTGGCCGAACTACTTGATGACGACATCCTCATGGTCCGTCAAGCAGCTTCAAAATGTCTTGCTGAGATGGCTCCAGATTTCCCTTCAGGCACAGATACCTTACTGCATATCGAAATTCGACATACGATTAGAGCAAGAAGAAATGAAGCTTGGAAAGGGCTACGGTCATTGTGTCACTCTTGGCCCGAAGTTGCTGCTGACCATATCGATCGACTGATTAGAGAAAAGGAGGTCAGCCTGAGAAGAGATGCGGCATCACTACTGACAAGATTGGTGAAGAAATCCGGTGCAAAGGTTTGGGACTTGATTCTCTGGTGCTTACAAGATGAGGATGACGAAGTAAGGCGGAGAGCCGCTAACACTCTAAGGCCATTGGCAGAGAATCAACCAAAGGTTGCTTTGCTCATGGCTGAATCAGCCTTATTTGACAGCGATGAAAAGGTTAGATCAAAGGTTTTGAAGTGCCTCAATCTACTAGATTCTTCATCTACTCGCCTGAAAACTCTGGTTAGCGATGGCTGCCGTGTCGCTGACGTAGCAGTACGCAGAGCCTGCATTGCGATGATTCCAAGGTTGTACTCACAGGACAGCGCTCGAGAACTAGCCACAGATCTACTGAAACAGGAGACTGTGGAAGAATTGCGTAAGGACCTCGAAGAACTGATTATTGACAAACAACTCGAAGGAGATGAAGCGACAAAGAACGCTTTCCTAGCACCAGCGGAACCTGTTCCTGCAAGGGACAAAGAGATAATTGCCAGCATGCAAGATAAGCCACCTCCAGAAGCGATAACCGATGCTAGGAAGATGTTGAAGAACAATGATTCTAGTACTCCCGATAGTCAAGATGCGATGCGGCAGGATTAAGAAAGTCGCTCAGGTCGCCGGCCCACCGAAGGTGTAGCAATGTCAGAAGATGGTGTCAGCGGCCGAGAAGAACAATTCGACAGGCTGTGGGAAGGTCAGACTCCAAAGGGAATCAACCGTGCCAAGATGCTCAAGTTCAGACAATACATCCTAGAACATGTCAGGCAGAAGCGACGTCCTCTGACCTATGAGAATGCCAAGCGCTACTGGATGGGTGAAATCCAGAAGGAAGAGGCTGAGAGCGAGAACTACTGATGCAGGTTGTTGGGCGCCCCCACTCGGCGCCCGTGAAGGAACTGGAGTGGAGGCAGGAAAATGATAACCAAACAGAAATTCAGCGACTGGGGCTTTGAAGATTCCATCAATGATGGGATTGCCCAACTAGGCTGGGAGAACGCTACATGGATTCAATTTGAGGCAATACCTGCTGCAAGGGAAGGTAACAATGTCATCGGACAAGCAAGAACTGGTTCAGGAAAAACTGGTGCATTCGGAATTCCGATTATAGAACAATGTCAACCCAAAGGGACCCTGCAGGCTCTAGTTCTCGCACCTACTCGTGAATTAGCGAGTCAAGTAAAAGAAGAATTCAGTGCTATTCAAGGCGATAAAGGATTGAAGATTATCAGCGTCTATGGAGGAGTAGATATCGATAAACAGGCCAAGAAACTTGACGCTGGAGTAGATATCATCGTCGGAACACCTGGACGAGTTATGGACATGAATAAACGCGGACACATAGACTTGGCAAGTCCACAGCACTTCATTCTCGATGAAGCCGATCGAATGCTGGACATGGGTTTCATGCCCGATATAATGTGGGTAATCGAACGCATGAGCAATCGCCAACAGACCCTTTTGTTCAGCGCTACTTTCCCGCAAGAGATTCTCGATGCGGCCAATGAATTCATGCCTGAGCACATTCATGTTAGTAGTGGCGAATTCGAATTGGATGTTCCAGATATAGAACAAAGAGCCATTCGAGTTGGAAGGGCAAACAAACTGTGGGCCTTAGGAAGGATTTTGAGTCAAGAAGATGAAGGTCAATCAATCATTTTCTGCAATACTAAGAGAATGGTTGACATGCTTGTAGAGAGGTTAGCCAAACACCGCTTTACTGCAACTGGTTTGCATGGAGACATGCCCCAAAACAAGAGAGAGAAGGTTGTCAATGGATTCAAGGATAGTGAATTCGACATCATCATCGCCACAGATGTTGCAGCAAGAGGCTTGGATGTCGACAATGTTTCTAGGGTCATCAACTATGACTTGCCCGATGATTTGGATTCTTATGTACACAGAATTGGTCGAACTGGAAGAATTGGCCGCAAAGGAGAAGCCTGGTCATTCGTAACCCGAAATGATGTTCCTACAATCAATAAATTACGCTCAACCTTAGGATTGAACATTACAGATTGTGAAGCACCAGAACTTCCTGATTCTGTATCTCGAGACCCGGTGCGCCAAGTTGATGATTGGAGCGAAGTAGCTGATGTCTTTGGAATGGTTCCTTTCCGCTTGAACCTCAATAGCAAAGATGGAATCTCTAAGCGACGTCTGATAGAGCATACAATGGGTTTGATCAAACTACCCGAATTGGCATTAGGAGATGTCAGCATCGATTCTCATGGAAGTATCCTAGAAGTGCATTCCTCCAAAGCAGCTTACGTTAGAGATGCACTCAACGGTTCAGAGGTTGAAGGAAAAACAATCGAAGTTGAGATCTGATTATTCACTTTCGGCTTCATTTGAAGAATCCGTACGATGTACCTGAATCATCGTACAAGCCAAGGTAATCAGACCGATAGTTCCCAGAGACCAAGCCGTAGATATCGCTTCGTCGTGATCCCGAACAGCACTACCGCAACGCTCTGATATCTCATTCAATGAATCGCAATCCTCCATCTGCGTCATCGCAGCCTGTGCCTCTGGTCCGAACCATGAATGTGCGGCCATAGCGAAGAATACCAAACATAGAACCACTAGTCCCATATGTACGGGCTTCCAAACCTCCCTGCGGGAGAATCTCCAGCCCGTACCCGCATCGGTCTGAGTGATTCTTGAGGGGCCTTTAGCCCAGAAGAACCACGCTGTCCACATACCAACTAGAATCAACAGGAAACCCCATTCAAACATCATGTGGTGGAAATCATACATTTCTCCTGTACAATAGATTCCGCGTGGATCAGCATCACAACCCGAGCGTGCGAATGGATATAGAAGCAACAACCTAACTATGTTTAGAACAAAAACTATGGAGCATAGAACTGCGATACTCTTGATTTTCACGCGCTGTGGAACTCCCTCTGTCAGTAATACCAATGTGGTTATGAATAACATCTCGTGAATTCCAGCACATTCATCTCCAACGTATAGAGCAACGCGACCATCAGGGAAATTATGGTGCAATAAATCAACCCTTATCCACCATCCTTGATGCATGGCAAACTCGGTA
>MDSZ01046569.1_pt1 | contig 14673 bp, 6 predicted proteins | sample 811201 | NCBI WGS metagenome assembly MDSZ01 (sample SAMN05326647, study PRJNA326480) | marine metagenome | isolation source: seawater | place: Indian Ocean: North | collected 2010
CAACAAGCAAGCAGTTGGTACTGTGAAGTTAATGGATCTGAAGATGGAGCAAACTGGTTCTGATGTTCATGCTTTATGGCAGGGAACATTCATGGTGGGTTCAATGGCTCACGGTACTGGCGTTCTACGTCCTGACTGTGCAGTTGAAATCTACTGGGCTACCAGTTAACTTCTTAATCATGGGGGCTTTGAGTATTAGCCCCCTCTTTTTTTATTTATCATGGTCTTAGCTCTAACTTCTGAACTAGAAGCTGTTAATAAAGTCCTTCAAATGACAGGTGAAGCTCCTGTTAATAGTTTGGTTGGACAAGTAGGAATTGCAAAACAAGCACAAGATGCTTTGAATAGTGCTAGTAGAGAAGTTCAATCAGAAGGTTGGAACTTTAATACTGACTACGAAAGAGAATTAAAGAGAGATAGTAATAATGAAATTAAATTAGGTGTTACAACTACTAGGGTTTTTATAGATCCACATCTTTATCCTGACTACGATATTGTCTTAAGAAGTGGAAAGCTTTATGAAAGGAAAAAACAGCTCTTTACTTTTACAGAAGATTTGAAAGGTGATGTAACTACTATTCTTGATTGGTTAGAACTACCTGAATATGCAAGAAGATACATCATGGTTAGAGCTGGTAGACAATTACAAGAGGCAGTAGTAGGTAGCGCAGAATATGCAAAGATCAATATAACTACAGAAATGGAAGCAAGATCTCAATTTCTAGAAGAAGAAACAACTAGAGATGAGCACAGTATGCTTCGAGGGAATACTAATCAGACAGCTCACTTCTCTACTTATAGACCAAGTCGTGCTCTTACGAGGTAACTATGGGACTTGTTAGTAAGTCAATTCCAAACCTTATTAACGGTGTTAGCCAACAACCAGCGGCTTTAAGACTTGCTTCTCAAGCTGAAGCAGTCATTAATTGTATGCCTAGTCCTGTTGAGGGATTAAAGAAACGACCTCCTTTCTATCATAAGGCTAGATTATTTACTGGTAGTGCAGGAACAACAAGACCTTTCACTCATATTGTTGATAGAGATGGAAGTGTTCAGTATTTGGTATATATAACTGATGGAGATTTGAAAGTTTTTAATTTAGAAGGTGTAGCTCAAACTGTAACTTTCCAACAATATGATGGAAGTGGGAATGAAGTGTCTAGTGGAGGTACAAGTTGTGCTTCTTATTTTGATATTGCCAATACTTCTGAACCTGCTCAAAGCTTTCGACTAGCCAGTGTTGCTGACTTTACATTTATTACAAATAGAGAACAGAAAATCGAGATGGCAACTGCCACTTCTCCCACGTTTTCTCAATCAACTGGATTAGTTTTTATTCGACAAGGTGAATACAACACAACTTATTCAGTTACTTTAAATGCTTCAGATCATGCTGAAACCAAAAAAGAATTTACTACTCCTATCATTGGTTCAGGTGCGTCAACATCAGCTCCAAGTAATACATCAGTAGCTAATGGCTTAAGAGATTTAATTAATAATGACAGTACTTTAGGCTCAGAATATACAGCAACAACAGTCGGTGATTATCTTCTAAAGATAGTTAAAGATGATGGAGGAGATTTCACTATCGCTGTTAGCGATACGATTGCTGACATGTTTATTGTTGGAATCAAAGACAAAATTGAGGCATTACAACAACTTCCTTTGAAAGGAATCAATGGTCAGATACTTAAAATCATGGGTTCAAGTTCAACTGAATTAGATGATTACTTTGTAAAATTTGAAACTTCTGATGGAGGAACAGAAGGTAAAGGAATCTGGAGAGAAACTGTAGAGCCAGGAATTATATATAAATTTAAACCAGAAAAAATGCCACATGTTCTTATTAGAAATGACGATGGAACCTTTACTGTTAAGCGACATACCTGGAGAGAGAGAGTAGCAGGTAGTGCCTTAACTGCACCTGAACCTCCTTTTGTCGGAGAGGTTATTAAGAATATAAATGTATTTAGAAATAGACTCGTCTTCTTATCTGATGAATATGTATGTTTATCTGCTGCTGATGATTATGCAAGATTTTGGCCTGAAACAGTTCAGACAGTTGTAGACAGTGATCCTATTCATGTAAGTACTGGTGGTACTGATATTAACTTCCTTACTTCAAGTATGGCTTTTTCTAATACTTTGCTTCTGTTTAGTCCACATGGACAATTTAAATTAGATACAGGTTCAGCAGGTTGGGGTGCTCCTTTGACTCCAGCCACTGCAACTGTCACGGCAATGACGAAGTATGACTCGAATGATTCAGTAGATCCTATTACTGTAGGTCGTACTGTTTTCTTTCCAGTTAATAAAGGAGATCACAGTGGATTACGTGAGTTCTTTATTCCTGATGTAACAGGAGGTGTGCCTATTTCAACTGAAGTGACAGCAGCAGTACCAAGATATATTCCACAGAATTTAGTATCACTAGCTTCTTCAGTATCAGAAGAATTAGTAACGATGGTAAGTAAAGATGAACCTACTCGTTTATATGTTTATAAATTTCTATTTGAAAATGAAACAAAATTACAATCAGCTTGGTCATATTGGGAAATGAAAGGCAGTAAATCTATTCTTGCAAATGAGATCTTAGACAGTGATCTTTATATCATTACTGAATATAGTGATGGAGTCTATCTTGAGAAGGCATCTTTAAGACCAGAAGCTGTAGATGCTGGAACAGCATTAGAAGTTCTTTTAGATAGAAAAGCAACAGAAGCTAATTGTACTTTTAATGTTACTAATGCTGGTGGTTTAAATGCACAAACTACAATTACATTGCCTTATCCATTAGCAAATACTGGAGTAACTAAAGTGGTAGGCCGACCTCTAACAGTAGGAGGTACTAACTATGCTGATAAAAATAGTTTTCCAGCTTCACAACCTTCTACGAATGCAGTCATTACAATCGTAAACTGTGAAGGTTTAGTTATTAGTAGTACTGGTACAACAACTTCAGGGAAGAATACAAGTAATGGAACAGTTACGATTAGTGATTTCCCCTCTTATTTATTTAGTAAAACAATTCAGAAGAATGAAGCTATATCTTTTACTAAGCAAGCAGCCAATGATACTTATAAATTCAAAGCATTAATTAAATTAAAGCATGGACAAGTCTTAACTCCTACAGCAGAAACAGTAGGAGATGCTTCTAATAATGGAACGATAACTGTTAATGGAGATCTAAGCACATCTCCATTCTTTATTGGTGAACCATATGATATGACTTATGAATTTAGTACTCCATATTTAAAACAACAAGATGAATCAGGAACTGTTTCTGTTGCAAGCAACCCTTATTTGCAATTAAGAAAATGGTCAGTTGTTTTTGATAAGACTTCTGCTTTTGAATTAAAGATTACCCCATCAGGAAGAGACACCTCTACTTATCCATATAACGGTATTCAGGTTGGAGAGAATTTAATAGGAGAAGTTGGCATCCCCAAGGAAAGTTTTAGAGTTCCTGTTATGTCACGTAATATTGATACGAAGGTAGAGTTAGTAAGTAGTAGTCCATTGCCTTGTAAATTTCAATCAGCAGAATGGGAAGGATGGTTACAAGAAAGAGCACGAAGAATGTAATGACAACATATGTACGACCTGCTGTTTTAAAAGATGTATCTGCTGTAGCAGACAGGATGAGAACAGAAGATATTAATGAATTAAAGGCAGGTATAGGTGCTTGCCCTAAAGGAGGATTACTTTATGCTTATTTTATGAGTAAGCCTTGTCTCACTGTTGTTAGTCGTCATGGACATTTAATGGCAATGGCTGGAGTAGTGCCAGAAGGTCAGACAACAGGAAGAATATGGTTATTAGGTTGTCAATCAATGGTGGATGATTCTATAGATAAGCGATGGTTCCTTAGACATTCAAAACAAGTATTGGCTCAATGGCAAAAGACTTATCCTTTATTGTTCAATGTGGTAGACGCAAGAAATGAAGTGCATGTAAAGTGGATTAGTTGGTTAGGTTTTACCTTTATTAAAAAACATCTACACTGGGGAACAGAAGACCGAATGTTTTATGAGTTCGTGAGGATCTAGGAATGTGTAATCCTGCCGTTATTATTGGTGTTATTTCAGCTGGTCTGGGCTTTGTTCAGTACCAGAATCAGATCGCTGCACAAAATAAAGCAATAGAAAATCAGAATCAAAATGCAATAGCTCAATATGAGCAAGCAAAATTACAAACACAGGCAAATAGATTTAATCAAGATCAGAATGAACAGAGTGTAAATTTAGCGAATGAAACAAGTGAAGTACTTGCAAAACATGGACAAATGAAAGAGATAGCTGCTGTTAATTTAAACATTGCAAAAGTGCAAGAGGAATCAGCTAGAGAAAAACAGAAAGCAAAACTTAAAACTGTAAAGGAGAAGGGTTCAATACTTGCAACAGGTAGAGGGGGTATAAGTATTCAAAATCTTATTGCTGATGTTGACGCACAATATGGACAATTTGATTATGCTTCAGAGCGTAATCTTGCCTTTGCAGGATATCAAGCAAACTTAGACAAAGAGAGTGCAAATGTTAGGTATGCACGTAATCTTGCACAACTTAATCCATATATTAAACAGACATTTATTGATCCAGCTCGACCGATACTACGAGATAAGGTAAGAGGAAATACAGGTTTAGCATTGTTAAGTGCTGGCTTACAAGGTGCTCAAGCAGGTATGAATTGGAGTGCTAGTGTCAATAAAGCAGGGTATCAATGGAAAGGTTGGGGTGGAGGAGGCTATCAAAAAATAACTAAACCAGTTGTCATTGCTAGTGGCATTCAGTCTCCTGGGAATCTTTAACTATGGGAACAAAAGGTAGATACGGGCATGGGAAATCCAAGGGGGTTTCTGATCTAGTTGCTCTTAATAGACTTCATTCTGCTGGTGAAGTCGGAGGTCAAATAAAACCTTTTACATTAGAACAACCTCCTAATTCAACACCTGCTTTTAATGTTGGAGATACTTATTTTAGATCTTTACCTTTAGATATTCCTGGGCCTATTACAATACCTGATGCACCATTAGCACCTGATACTTCTCAAAATGAAAAGAATTTAGCTAATTGGATAGGACAAGTACGAACAGATATATCACAAACTGGAGAAAGCTTTTGGAATTTACAAGCAGCATTAGATGCTTCTGCAAGAAGGATAGCTGAAAAAGAATATTATGAAGGAAAGGATGAAGCTAAACAAAATTTAGTTAATAGTCAAAAGGAATTAAATAAGGCGAAAAATATAATAGAAGGAGCAAGTAAAAATGATGCTGAAGCTAAACATTCATATGGAGTTCTTGCTTCTTTAGATAAAAGAACAGAAAGAGAATATGGAGTTGTTAAAGCTAAAGATGAAGCAATGTCTGTAATACAAGGCTTAGGTGATTATATGAAAGGTGAATGGAAAAAAAGTACGCAAATCGACGATGGTAAGGGAGTTATAGCACCATATTCTTTACCAACTCAAGAAGATTTGTTTGGGATGAAAGCACTAGAATATATAAATGCTTCAATTACTAATCCGCAAGCAAAAGTTGAACTTCAACGTGAAATACAAGCGGCTATTTATTCAGCAAGAACATCGGTAGGAGCACTTCATAGTACTTGGGTTGATGGTAGAGCTAATGATACATATAAAACAGGAACATCATTACTTATCAAACAATCATTAGATACTGATGCTTCTAATGATTTAGGTGATGGAAAAAAAGGAACAGAATTAGTAAATAACTTTGTTAATGGTAGTTCTTCAAATGAGAATTTTCAAACTCTTAAAACAAATATATTAGGTATTTGGGTTAAATCTTCTATTGTTAATATTCCTGCTGCAAACTTTGCACATGAAATTCAAAATGTTAGGAATGAATTGCTAAACACTAGAATAGGGCCAGGTGAGAATGATTTCTTATGGAAAGCTTATGGTGGTCCAGACGAATTGATCGAAGCTTTTAATTTAGCAGTTAATAAAGCTAAAAATGATAAAGGTAATATAAACGATGCAGCTGCTAAAGATAGAGGAACGACTAATGGTAATACAGATTTTCAACAGAACTTAAATAACCATGATGATGGTGACTTGGATTTAGAAGGTACTCAAGATGTTTTAATAACTTTACCTAATAGTGATGTTGTTTTTAAACAGAAAACAAATATACAAATGATGAATGATAGCGCACTTAAATTAAAAATAGATGCGTTAAAAACAATGCCTCCAGGGCCAGAACGAGATGCTTATATTCAAGCTATTGATGATAACTTAGCAGTTTATATGGGTAGTTATGGAGTTTATCAGCAGAAAGAAAATTACGAATGGTTATTAAAGACTATTGATAGTTCAAAGCCTGTTTATTGGAGAGCAAGAATTAAAGAGATGGAATTAAATAATCAAATTACTAGGTTCCAATCTCAAGATCTATTACAGCATCCTGTCTATGGTCTTGAAGATAAGATAAAAATTCAACAAAGTACTTATGCAGAGGGGAATAAAGCACCTTTAAAACAATTAAAAACAGCATTAGATGGTTATTATAGAACTTTAGGAGATGAGAACAGAACAACTTCTGACGAACAGGTATTAATTCAACAGCAACTAGGAGAAGTTAATGAGGAATTAGGGAGGATTTTAGGAGATACAACAATAGATTTCAAAACAAAACAAGAGAAGGCTTTAACTTATATTAATAGTGTTAAAGATCAAATTAATACTCGAAATATAGAAGCACAGAAAAACAAACAAGGTCTAAATACTGATACTACAAAGCAAGAGGGATCTAATCAATCTTTAACAATTAACGATTCAGGAGCTGTTAATACTATAAATAATAAGGGAGGAGCTACTAATAATTTTGTAGGTACAACACCACTCTCTATTGTGAAAGTACTTGGAGGGAAAAGAGATAAGCAAGAAAATTTAGCACTTTCTAATTCAATTACAAGAGCACCTTTATATTCAAAAACTATTTTTAAAAATCAACTCTTAGCATTAGAACAGGAATTTGAAAGAAGAGAGGAAGCAGGTATAACTGGAACTTTAGACTGGGAGGTACTAATTAAACAAACAAGAATAAATAACTTACGGATAGCAATGCAAAGAAGAAATGAAGGGAAAGTACCAATAGTTCAAAGTAAATTACCTCTTCGAGTAGATACTTTATTTGGTAGTCGATATCCACAAGGAAGACAACCAGTAATTTCTTCTGAGCGTGTAAATATAGACCTTCAATCTACAGCAACAATCTTAAATAAAATAGATGAACATCAAACTCCTAAGGAATATTTTATAAATCAAATGAATGTACATGGTATAGAAGTAAATGAAGATATGATGGAAATGTTAGACAATCTTTGGCCTGAAGAAAAAGTATCTTCAGCCTTAGATGAAGGAATATTAGTAGCAGGTACAAACTTAGAAGGTGTATTACCTAATCCAAAGAAAGAATTAGAGACAAATATGTTGAATATTCTTTATAGGGGTGAGTCAACAGTAGATACGAAACATGGTGGATATGAAGCTTTTAATCAAGGTGGAACAGATGAAGGGAAAACAGTTCTAGGTTTCAGCGGGACTTATGGAGATCATCCAGCAAATAAAGGAAAGAAGCTAACTGAAATGACTATTCAGGAAATTTTAGACATACAAGATAGTGGATATAATTTTGATATATATCCAAAGGGTGAAGCAGGAACTAAGAAATGGCATGATTCAGGTGGTATCCATGCAGCAGGAAGATATCAACTTTTAAGAGGAGCAATAAGGGATGCAATGCGTTTAACTGGAATCAAACCTACAGAGAAATTTACTCCTGAAATACAAGATAGATTAGGTCTTGCGTATCTACTTCAGTTTGGGCCATCAAAATGGACAAGTATGGAGAAGAAAGAGAATATTAAATTGAGAAAGGAATTAGATAAACTTCTTGAACAATATAAGAAGCCTGAGAAGACAGAATCTAGTACCATTAATTCAAAGTCTGATATTGCGTAGTAACAATGGGATTCACAACCGTTATTGATCCTGACACAGGTGAAGAGAAGGAAGTATGGCAGAGGGCTGGTAAAGGTGATAAAGAATTATATGAAGAACAAGTTACAGATAAAGCAGCCATAGCAGACTTAGCGACATCATTATCTGCAAAAGAGGCGATTGTAAAGACAGGTCAAGCAATTCCTCGCATGTTTGTTAATGCAGGGATCAATGCTGTTCAAGAAGGTAGTGACACTATTCGTGATATTGGTGGGGCTTTAGGTTATGGAGAAGGAACTTCTGCTGAAGAACCTGATAAACCTATTATTGGACTGGGAGGTTGGCGACCAGAGCCATTAGAAAGTGAAGGAGCTATAGAAGATTTAGGTACAGGTATTCTTCAATTTGGGTTGGAATGGATGCTCCTTAGCAAAGTATTAAAAGGAGCTAATTGGGGATTAAAAGGGTTAGCTAAAGCACCTGTTGTTGGTAAAGCTTTTAAACCAATTAGTAAAGGTGTTACAAAAATTCAGAAAACAACTAAAGGAATAGAAGTCGGAGCAGCAAAAGCTGCATCAAAAATTCCAGTTGTAGGGAAGTTAGCAGCTCCAGTAGCAGCATCAGCTGTTAATGCGACACTCAATCCAAAAGGAATGATTGTTGACTTTGCAGGTTTCGATCAATATGAAGGTCGTCTTTATGATTTAGCTGCTAATACTCCTGCATTCCAATTCATAGAAGATAATGCAAATCCTTGGCTTAGAGAATTATTAGGTCAATTAAAGAGTGATCCTACTGATTCAGCATTAGTAGGTCGTTTAAAAAATGCTATTGAAGGATGGGGAATTGATTTTGGTGTAGGTACAACAGCCTCAATGGTTAGGCTTCTACAAGGTAAATGGGCTATAGAGAATCTTGCAAAACAAGTTCCAGGTACTCCAGAATTTTATAAGGCTGTAGATGATGTAAAAACAATCGAAGCTAAGAATGCAAAAGATCCTGTAATTCTTAGTCATGCACAGAAGATCGCTAGAGCTGATAGAGCAGTATTTGATAAAGCGATGGCTCATATTCCTCCAAATAAGAGAGCCTTACTTTGGAAAGAATTAAGAGAAAAGAGTGGCAAGATTGTTGACAAACAAGGAGTTAAAACTATTAGTGGTGATCTTGATTCAGTTAGAAGACAAATCCAAGAGTTAGGCCCAGAACCAAAGAAACCAAAACCTTTCTATGAAATGGTTGATGGTAAAAGAAGAATGACACCTGAAGCTAAAGTTTGGAATAAATGGAATAGAACTAACAAGCCATTACAAGAACGATTAGAAGAATTAGCTGGAAAGCAAGTGGGTGAAGTTCAGATTACTGAACGTGAAAAATTTATTGCTAAAGGAATGGAAACAGGTGATATCCCTATAGATGATGAAGTGTTAAAGATGGTTCAAGACGGTGATAGTTATGAGCAAATTATTAAACGTGTAACTTCAAGAAAACCAAAACCTTTTGCAGGGATACACGAAGATCCTAGAGGACTTTCTAAAGCTAGAGGAGCAGAAAAAATCAAGCAAAGATTGATGAAAAAATTTCCTGCTGATGGTCTTGATATTGATGAAGCTGAAGCAATAGAAGAATTTATAGATGTTATCGGTCATCATATGTTTGATGATGTAGCTATAAGTATTCGAAACTCTATAGGAGATAAAAAGGGTGAATTTAATTTCTTAGACAATCTAGTTTCAATTAGAAAAAAAGTTATAGAAGAGGGGGAATTTGAAAGAACTGTAGTACATGAATTATGGCATAGTTTATCAAGGTTCTTACCTGAAAAAGATTTAGCTAGATATAGAAAAGAGTTTATACGTGAAAGGACAAAATATTTAAAAGAATGGGAGAAGAAAAAGAAGGCTTGGATAAAAGAAATGACTCCAGAAAAACTACAATCTAAGATGCAAGTTGAGGATTGGATGACTGGCAGAATGACTAAAGTTAAAAAAATAACAGAAAAGAATTTTGTAGAAGAAGCTTCTAAATATTTTGATAAAGCTAAATTTAAAAGTGAGGCTGATTATAGATATACAAATATGGATGAATATTTTGCAGAAAATTTGACAGATGCTTTCTTTGCTAAATTAGATGAAGGTTTAATACAAGGGCTTAAAGGTAGAGCACCAGGCAGTCAGTTTATCCAAACAGATACTTTTAAAGGTTTAATATATAGAATTGGTGTCTATTTCCAAGATTTAATTGCAAGTATTCATGCTCGTCTTGGTGGCCCTCAAACTAAAAAAATCTTTAATGATTTCTTACAACAAAGAAATACTATCTTAGAGAGAGATCATCCACTTCACTGGAGTGATGAAGCTGCTGCTGAATTTGAACTACAAAAGAAAACTGGTCAAGCACAAATTGCTGCTGTAACTGAGCAAGGAAAAATTATTCGTGAGAGTCAATTTGTTCCTGAAGATTTTGTTGTAGCAAAAGAAGAAGAAATTGCTGATGATTTCTTAGAACAACTTAAGAAAGTAGACGAAGGAGAAATTGATATTGATGATCCAAATTTATGGAGAGATCAAGATGTAGGTGCTATCAGAAAAAGAAGCAAAGCTTTTACTGATGCAAATCCTGAAGAAAAAATTTATGTAGATACATCTCCAGAAGTAGAAATGCTTTTCGATTCTATTAGTCGCAAGATTGATCGAATAGCAGATACTGGCCTTCCTGTTTTACAAAACAAAAGAACAGTAGAAAGATTACTTGAATCCTTTAGAGAAGAAGGATTTCCTTTAACTGAATTTATTGATAGTGATGGCTTTAAGAGAGCTAGTCAATTCATGTCTAATAATGTTGAAACTGTTCGACAGTTATTGACATTAAGAATAGGACTAGATGTTACAGCAAGGAATACAGCCAAACTTGCACGACAAGTTAGAAATGTGCAGGTAAATAATCTTGGTCAATTTGACGAGATAATGCAAGAGTTACATAAATCATTAGAAAAATCATTACGTTATTCAAGTGAATATAGGAAGTGGACTAGAGCAGCTGCACAACAATTACAATCCACACAAACTCGTATAGATACAAGTGGCATTGAAATTACTGATACTCAAATAAAGGTAAATGTTGATGCTGATCAAGCAAAAGAAGGATTAAAAGAATCAGTTCAACCTGGGGATAGTTTTAAAAACCTTCCTGACTCTTATAGAGATGCTGTTGAAAATGGAAACTGGACACCTGAAGCTGAAGCTATTGCATGGGAACTTTCAGGACATGCAATGGATATTGATAATGGAGTAAGGACAGTCGAAAAATATATTGGTGGCCCTAGTCCAATAAGTAGAGCACCTAAGAAAATAGATGCAGAAGAACGTATTGGAAAAGGTTTCGCAACTTGGAGAGTAAGCCAGATGCTAAGTGCAATGAAAACTTGGGGAGTTCAAGCTTCAGCTTTTGTAAGGATGGCTGGAGAACCTTTGATGATGGGTGCAATAGAAGCTGGTTCTGGAAATCTTCATAGGGCAAATATGGCAATGCAACAATATAGATACATCATGCGATATGTAAGAGGAGCCTTACAACTTGCAGAAGCATCTTTAGAATCAGGAGTTGCTTTATATGATCCGAAAAGGCGAGCTGGTGCTTGGATTGGTGATGTTATAGAAGATAGTTATCAACAAGGGAGGGCGTTTCAAATAGAAGAAAGTCATCCTGCTTACAACTTAAATCAATTTCCTTTTCTTAAAGAAGCGAAAGATAATCCTTATCATCGAGCTTTAAATGTTCTATGGAAAGCTGGAACCTTAGATATTAGAGGACAGCAAGCTTTAGAAACATTCCAGAAATCTTTAATGGGAAATAGCTTATTACATACAATCGGTTTAGAAGAAGGATTAGCTCAGGCAGGAAGAATAATAGATGACACAACAGGTAAAGCTTTAACAAGAGAACAGCAATGGGAGTATGCAGAACGATGGGCGCAAGCAAAAGTTGATTTTTATACTTCTGATGCAGTTGTAAATGGTGTAACTATTCAAGATGCAATAATGAATGATGAAACTGCATTAGCGATAGGAAGAATACTGACATTTACAAATGATATTCGTGCTCGGATTCCTAAAAGAACTTATGCGTTTGGAGAACAATTAGCAAGAGAAAGAGGTATTACAGAACCACAAGATATAGATAAATTTGCTTTGGAATATAGAGATGGAAAAGTAAACAATCCTGTTCTAAAGGCATATAACCGAACGATGAGAGTAGGTGGTGCAATTTCTAATAGATTAGGAGATAAGAATTTAAAAGCAGGTCAATCTTTTGCTGATGTTCCTGAAGTTGGTGAAGTCACACCAACACTTACAGGAGTATGGTCAGCGATACCACAATTCTGGAGTGGCCTTCAATCAAGTAAACGAGGATATATTGCCAGTGCAATTCAACCCTTTAATAGATCACCAGGAGATATGACAAAACAATGGTTAAGACATACTCCTCTTGCACCAACAGTTGATACTTTTTATAGGGATCTTTTCCATGAAAGCGGCAAGATCTCAAATAGATGGAAAGGAGAATTAGCAATAGGAAGTCTTGTCTCAACAGCTTTTGTAGGTGGTGTTTTATTTAATGATGACTTTCCTATTGAATTTACAGGCTTTGGCCCACAAGGAGCAGACATGAGAAATATGTGGGATCAAGCTGGAAGACGGCCTTTATCTTGGAGACATAAATGGAGAGATGATGATGGTAATTGGCATTATGGACAATGGCGTTCTTATCGTGCTTTTGAACCAGCTACTACTCTTATTGCAGGATTAGCTGATTATAAAATGTTGTATTCAGAATTAAATCAACAACAGAGAGATAATTTTGGAGCAGCTTTAACAATTTCATTAGCAGCACAAGTTATACAAGGAAGATTCCAGTCTAGTTATTACCAAGGTATTAGTAGTTTTATTAACACTTTTAGCCCTTCACCTTGGGGAAGAAGAGAATTAGAGCCTGGAGAAAGAGGTAGATTTGCTAGAGGAGTTCAGAGATTTCTCTTAGGTTTTGTTCCTAGATCTTCTCATCTAAGAGAGATGAGACAAGCTTTTGATCCTGCTAAACGTTTTGTTTATGATGAGGGGATAGAACCAACAGTTACAGTTGATTGGAATGAAATTGATGAACTAAATCAATCAGATATTACTTTTGGGAAAGATGGAAGCGGTTTAGATATTCCATATATCAGACCAGAAAATATGCCTGAAGGAGATATAGCGCAAGCACTTCATAATGCTTCAACTTTTTCAACACAAATATCACATGAATTACAAAATATATTGCCTGGTTTCTCTAATGATTTACCAATAAGAACTAATTGGATAACAGGAGAACCATTACTTAATCCTGGATTCCTTGGATCTGACCAAATTCCTGGTGATGATGCTCCTTGGTTATATCGCTTAGGAGTTAGTGGAGCATTAAGTGTACCAGGGAACTTGTTAGGAGAATTTGGAATAGGAACTAAGAGTCCAAAGACTAAAAGTGGTTATCCACCAATGACTAAAAAGAATGTTGTTCTAATGGAAGAGATGTTAAAAATCTCGCAGGCAGGACAAGCCTTTCCTCCACCAAGACCTACTGATATGGGGAAAAATATTGAATTAAGTCATCAAGCATTTAAACAATATAAAATGTATATTCACACAATTACATTAGATGAATATCAAGTAAAAGATCCTGATGGAACTATTAGGCCAGCGAATCTTGCAGAAGCATTGCATTGGACTATAACAAAAGATCCAAGATATACAGGTTTGGGATATATCAATCATCCAATAGGACCAAATGATACTAAGAAAGGATATGTAAAGAAACAAATATTAGATGAGATAATTACTAAATATAAGAATGCTGCTAAAGAAGAGTTTGTTAATGATCCTAATAATCCATATAGAATGGAAGTAACTGTGATAGAGCAGCAAAGAGAGCATAATAAACTGGAGTTTCAACTACTAAAAGATGGTGGCCCTCATCCAGATCAAATGAAGTTTCAAGATCAAAGCGTTAATATGAACAAAGAAGATCTCAATGCCCAGCAATTCGTTGCTCAACTCAATCGGTAACTGACCTATGCCCTACGCCTACGACACTTATACAGGGAATAATTCCACAACTGATTTTGCAATCTCATTCCCTTATATCAATGAAGATCACGTAAAGGTTTATGTGAATTATGTTGATACATCATTTACATTTGAACCGAACAAATCAACAGCACGATTAGCAACTGCTCCTGGTTCAGGTGTAAAGGTAGAAGTAAGACGAATCACACCAGTTGCAAGTGTTCTTGTCGATTATGCAGATGGTTCAACTCTGACTGCAAATGATTTAGATACCAGTAACCTTCAGCATTTATATATAGCCCAAGAGTTAGATGACACACAGAAGCAAGGTATATCTATTGATGCTGCTACTGGTCAGCCAACTCTAAATAACCAGCGTCTAACTAATGTTTCAGATCCTAGTGCAGCACAGGATGCAGCAACAAAGAACTATGTAGATACAACAACTCAACCAGTAGATGCAGAGTTAACAGAACTCGCAACAATGGCTAGCGCAACTGCTAGTTCATTAGCTGATCTAACACAGGCAGAAGTTCAAATACTAGATGGAGCAACAGTTACTACTGATGAATTAAATAAGTTAGATGGTGTAACTGCAACGACAGCA
>MDSZ01119438.1_pt1 | contig 14672 bp, 19 predicted proteins | sample 811201 | NCBI WGS metagenome assembly MDSZ01 (sample SAMN05326647, study PRJNA326480) | marine metagenome | isolation source: seawater | place: Indian Ocean: North | collected 2010
CAGAAGAGAATACAAAGACACGTTCCTGCTAATGGTACTCCAAGTATGAATAAGATGAGAGCAAGATTTGAAGAGTTCTTAGATTCTTGTTATGATGAGTCCGGGCAGGTTAAAAACATAGAATACAAAAAATGTGTAGGAAAATGTAAAGCATTTACAAAGTGTAAAGATTTATGATTAAAACAAAATTTAAGACTAATAAACGAACATTTATTAATGGTGATGTTATTTACTTTATAATAGATGATGAAGACTCTTTCTTAGGTATGCGAGCAAGAACTCTGATGACTAAAGAACCTGAAACTATTACTTGGTTAGATAGAATGGAAGAAGACGATGTGTTGTGGGATGTTGGAGCTTGTGTTGGAAGTTATAGTATTTATGCTGCAGTTAGAAGAGGTGTACAAGTTGTAGCATTTGAACCCGCAAGTTATAACATTAATGTTTTAGAACAGAATATACTTTTAAATAAAGTATCTGATAAGATTACATCTTTTCCTATGGGGATAGGTAGTGAGTTTTCTTACACTACTCTAAATCATTTAAATAATGCAGACCCAGGAAGTAGTGCCAATGAAATAGAAGTAAGTGCAATGTCTAAACATAGATTAGGTGCTTGGTATAAATCGGGATGTGTAGTTGATAGTATCGATAATTTAGTAAAACAAGGTTTGACATATCCAACACACTTGAAAGTAGACGTTGATGGTGCTGAACCTGATGTAGTAGCAGGTGCTTTAGAAACTATACCTAATTTGAAGTCACTATTAATTGAGTTGTTCCCTAACCCTCAACATAAAAATTCTTCATATTATAGATACAGAAAACAACATCAGCAAATAATAGAAGATATAAAATCTATGGGTATGGTATTAGATGAAGAATTATATGAAGTATCAGCAAAACGTATGGACAGACCTAATTCAAGGTTTAAAGGTCAGAGAAACTATATATTTTACGGAGAAGATTATGCAGTATAGAGATGTTAAAGTTAGTATCAGAATGTTTTTAGATGACTTTATTGATGATTCAAAACCACTCAGAGATTATGTTATTTACTATTTACAAAAAGTAGAACAAACTTTAAAGTTAAGAGTACATCACGTTTTTGTATATGATAAAGTTGAAACAATAAAAGTCAAAGAATTTTCTGATTTTATAACAGATAAATTAACACATAAAACAGAGATAATACCTATAGAAAAAGTTAGACCGCAAGACCATATATGGATGAATTTATTACCTGAAAAACATAGAGACTTAGGTCAATATACATATGCTTCTTATTATAAAGAACCTGCAGATATATTTGTTGGCTTGAAAGCATTCAACGATGCGGCCGTTTTTGTAACATCACCAAAGCCGGAGAAAAATGTCAAAGATTAAGTGTGCTATTATTGGTAGCAGAGAATACACAAACAAAAGAAAGATACAAGAGTTTATTTATAAACTAAAAGAAAAGTATAATGGAGAAGTTATAATTGTTTCAGGCGGTGCAAAGTATGGTGCTGATAAATATGCAAAGAGATATGCTTTAGATTTTGATTTAGAGTATCACGAGTTTCCACCATATCACGAACCATATAATTTACATTGTGTATTAGAAAGATTTTATTATGGTAGACCATATAACGTTGGTAACTATCATAGTCGTAATAAAAAGTTAGTTGAACATTCAGATATGGTAATAGCATTTGTTCCTACGAATGTAACTAACGGAACAAAATCTGCTTTAAAGTATGCTGAAGAATTAGAAAAAAGTTTTGTAATAATCTCGGGTTAACATATATTTATATATAGATATATGAGAGAAATGTTATGCAAAAATCTGAATTAAAATTAACCTCGGTCAAAATATACAAACCACTTTATCATAAATTCAAAGTAAAAGCAATGGATGATGAGTTCACTTTACAAAAACTTGTAAACAGATGTATGGATTTATATATGAGCGACAATTCCTTTAAAGAAAAAATATTTGAATATAATAACTTAGCAGTATCAGGGAGTAGAAATCTATGAGAGATGAATTAATACAGGCGAGCGCTTTACAATTTAAAGCACATATAGAAAGACATAGAATGAACGTAGAAAATCTTTTAAATAATCCCGCAGGAGTTGCCGAACATCCTGATATAATGGAAACTATTGAAAAAGAAATTGATGTTATGTCTGAATACAATGACAAGTTGGAAATCTTAGAAAAGTTTTTTCCACTTAATAAAAAGATGAATGATAAAGAGGTTATAAATGGCTGATATAAAATTACCTAAATTAAAAAAGGTATCTGCTAAAGCAGAACCGTTATCTGATTTAAGAGGAAAGAGTCCATCAGGTAAGAAAAAGATATTATTATTTTCTGATGATTGTAGAATGGCATCGGGTGTAGGAGTTATGTCTTTAGAAATGATAAGACAAACTTGTCACAAGTATGATTGGATACAAGCAGGTGGTGCTATTAAACATCCTGAAGAAGGTCAAATATTTAATTGCTCTGACGACTTGAGAACAAAAACAGGTGTAGAAGATGCTAATCTAATTGTACATCCTATATCAGGATACGGAAGTGATACTTTAGTTAGAGAACTGATGAATCATTATCATCCCGATGCTATAATAATTTATACTGACCCAAGATTTTGGAGATTTATGTTTGATATGAGTCACGAGATTCGTTCAAGAATTCCAATTCTTTATTATAATATTTGGGATGACTTACCATATCCAATGTGGAATGAACCTTTCTATGAATCAGTAGATTGTTTGATGAACATAACAAAACAAACTTGGAATATTGTACGTAACGTTAGAAAGAATGTTCCTGTAAAAGATTGGCAGAATACACTTGTACCTCATGGTATTAATGAAAAAGTATTCTTTCCTATTGATTCTAAAAACAAAGAATCGTATGATAAAATGATGAAATGGAAAGACGACAATATCAGAAATAAAAATACTAAATTTGTTGTGTTGTGGAATAATAGAAACATACGTAGAAAACTGCCAGGTGATGTAGTATTAGCATATGCACATATGTTAAATAAATTATCAGACGAAGAAAGAAAAGATTGTTTGTTGATAATGAAAACAGCACCTGTTGATAATAACGGTACAGATTTAGTAGAGGTCGTTAGACATAATTGTCCAAACGCTGAAGTTATGTTTATACCACAAAGATTAGATGAAGATGATATGAATATACTTTACAATATATCTGATGTTACAATTAACATAGCATCTAATGAAGGATTCGGACTTGGTACAGCAGAATCATTAATGGCAGGAACACCGATTGTTGTTAACGTTACAGGTGGAATGCAAGACCAATGTGGATTTAGAAAAGAAGATGGTTCACTTTTAATGAAAGAAGATTATACAAAAGAGTGGGGTTCTAATCACGATGGTAGATATACAGAACACGGTGAATGGGTAAAGCCTGTTTGGCCTACATCTCGTTCATTACAAGGTTCACCACAGACACCATACATATTTGATGACAGACCTAAATGGGAAGATGCGGGTGATAGACTATATGAGTGGTATAAGCATTCAGCTGAATACAGACAGAAAGCAGGTAAAGCAGGAAGAGAATATTGTTTGTTACCTGAGACTTCTTTATCAGCAAAGAATATGGGAAAAGCTTTTATAGAATCGATAGACACTACATTTAAAGAGTGGAAGCCGATTAAACAATTTCAGTTATACGAGGTTTAAGATGAGTAAATTAGTTTCAGTTATAGGACCTGTAGGTACTCGTAGTGGTTATGGTTCACACGCAAGAGATATAGTAATTTCACTTTTAGATTTAGGTTACCAAGTAAAGACATTACCTATCAGATGGGGCAACACTCCTCAAAATGCTCTTAATTCAGATGATGAAAGAGATAAAAGAATCATAGAAACATTGTCTATAGATGGTCGTATCGAAAGACAGCCTGATATACATTTTCACGTTAGTGTACCAACTGAATTTCAAAATATTGGTAAAGTTAATATAGGTGTTACTGCCGGAGTTGAATGGACACTACCTCATCCTAATTGGGTAGATGCGATGAATAGAATGGACTTGAATATAGTCCCTTCTGAATTTGTTAAGACGGTTATGGGTTCATCTTCATTTGATAAAAAAGATGAGAAGGGAAACAAAGCAGGTACAATTAAATGTAGTAAACCTATCGAAGTTTTATTTGAAGGATATGATGAAACTATATACAAGAAGACGGATGAGTATAGTGAAAGCATAGCAAATGAACTTGGTTCTATAAAAGAAGATTTTGCATATCTATTTACAGGACATTGGTTACCTGGTCCATTTGGACACGATAGAAAAGATGTTGCAAGTTTAGTCAAGACTTTTATAGAAACGTTTAAGAATACTGATAATGCACCCGCATTAGTATTGAAAACTTCAAGAGGCACACATAGTCCTATAGACAAATATGATTTAATGAACAGCATTAAAGAAGTAAAAGAACAATGTGTGTATAAGAAAGCTCCTTCTATTTATTTATTACACGGAGAGTTGTCTGATACACAAATGAATGAATTATATAATCACCCTAAAATAAAATCTATGGTTAGTTTTACTAAAGGTGAAGGATTTGGTAGACCCTTATTAGAGTTTAGTACTACAGGTAAACCTATCATAGCACCTAATTTTTCAGGTCACGTAGATTTTCTTGATAAAGAAATGTCTGCTATGTTGCCAGGAGCTTTAGTTGATGTGCATAAAGATTCTATACCTAAAGATTATATGTTTGAAGGTGCACAATGGTTTCAGGTAGATTTTGCGGCAGGTTCTCATTTTCTAAAAGACATATTTACTAACTATGATAAGTGGTTAACAAAATCATATGCTCAGAAGATTGCTAATGAACAATTTACACTAAACGGTATGACAGAAAAGTTGGCTAAGATAATTAAACCTTACGTAGAAAACATACCTGAACACGTAGCAGTTAATTTACCCAAGTTACAGAAAAAAGAAAATAGTGTGAAATTACCTAAACTTAAAAAGGTGAAATAGTAAATGGAAAAGAAAACAACTTGTCCTACTTTCAATGGTGATAATCATTCTTGTTTTGTAGAAGTTACGGACGAAGGATTCGAATCTTATATTTGTTTTGATTGTGGTTATACTTCTAACTCAGCACTTAAATTAAATGAGTGTGATGAAGAGACACAAAATTATACATCATTGGTAAAACAATTAAAAATAGAAGACAGAGAACGAGGATTAGAATGGTATCCTTCTTTAATTAATATGGGAGCTATGGGTATGATTTATCCTGAAGGTGAACCTGAGTTATGGTACTACAAAGTTGCCAAAGTAAAAGAGATACCAAAAGACCAAAGAAAGAACTATCCTAAACCTGATGGTGGTTACTATGAAACGTTTCTTGATGTCGATGGTGCAGAATCATTTAGTAAATATGAATTTCTTGATGCTTGTAAATCATTAGGAATAACACAACACGTAGATAAATCAAATGGCAAGACAACCATATAGTTGGGGTAAAGTTGAAAGAGGAGATATAGTATCTTTCAGATATCAAGGTAGTGATGGTCGTTCTACAAAACGAAGTGTTATTGTACTTGAAAAGAAATTGAAACATCCTAATTCAAAGAACCTCTTACTACACGGATACCAATTAGATGTAAGAAATGTTCCTGCTATTCGTTCTGAATCTGCATTGATAGATTTATTTGAAAAGATTGGTACTATAAAAGAAGTAGATAAAAAAGATAATATTATAAAGATTTTAGTTGAAGGAAGAAGTCCTCAAGTGTACTCAAGAACACGAGCTTTGATTAAGAAATATGGGATTTACAGAACATATTATTATGATAGAGCATCACGAGGTCAAGTCTTTCTCGAACCCGTAAAAATAGAACCTGAAGTATTGGATGCGATATTATGATTAGTTATGCGATAACATCTCACAACGAGACTTATGAATTAAAAAGATTGCTTGATGAGTTAATGAATTGGAAAATTCAAGATGAAGATGAAGTAGTTGTACTTGATGACTTCAGCTATGATAGTCACTTGGATATGTTGAAACCTTATATTGATTGTGGATTTATAGATAAATTTGAACAAAAAAAATTAAAAAAAGATTTTGCTTCTCATAAAAATTACTTAAATTCTCTATGTACAAAAGACTATATTTTTCAATTAGATGCAGATGAGATACCTCAAGACACACTAATAGGAAATATCAAGGCTTTGATAAATGCTAATCCTACGGTAGAGATGTTTTGGATACCGAGAATAAATACCGTAGAAGGAATAACAGAAGAGCATTGTAAAAGATATGGATATAGATTAGATGATAAGGGTAGGATAAATTTTCCTGACCCACAAGCAAGATTATACAAGAATGATAAAAGAATTAAATGGGTAAAACCTGTACACGAAATACTGACAGGTGCGAAGGTAACTACAGCATTACCATTTGAAGATGAGTTTTGTTTATTACATACAAAGACTATTGAAAAACAAGAACAACAAAATAAATTCTATAACGAGGAGATAAGTGGAATAAAAGTATGAGAATATTAATAACAGGAGTAGCAGGTTTACTTGGTAGTAGATTAGCTGATTGGTTCGCAACTAATACAGATGATATAATCATAGGTGTTGATGACTTGAGTGGTGGTTACATTGATAATGTACATAGAGCAGTTCAATTTCATCAATTTGATTTAGCAGATAATAGTAAGTTAGAAAAGTTATTCGAAACAGCAAGACCTGATATAGTTTATCACTTTGCCGCATATGCCGCAGAAGGATTGAGTCCTTTTATGAGGTCTTTTAATTATAAAAATAATTTGATGTCTACATCAAAAGTAATAAATGCTTGTATAAATTATGATGTACAGAGACTTGTTTTTACTTCTACGATGGCAGTTTACGGACACGGAAATCCTCCGTTTGATGAATCACATACTCCTACTCCAATAGACCCTTATGGTGTAGCAAAGTATGCTTGTGAAATGGATATTCAAATCGCAGGTGAACAACACGGATTAGATTGGTGTATTATTAGACCACATAATGTGTATGGTGAGAAACAAAACATTTGGGATAGGTACAGAAACGTATTAGGTATTTGGATGTATCAATATATGAATGACCAACCTATGACTATTTTTGGAGATGGTGAACAAAAGAGAGCATTTAGTTATATCGGTGATTGTTTAGAACCTTTATATAAAGCAGGAGTAGATGAAAGAGCATCTAAAGAGATAATTAATCTTGGTAGTGGTACGTTCTATACTATTAATGAAGCAAACAATGTATTGATGGATGTTATTCAAGGTGGTAAATCAGTTCATCTTGAACCAAGACACGAAGTAAAGAACGCACATCCTACGTGGGAAAAGTCTATGGAACTTCTTGACTACAAAGACACTACAGACTTAGAACTTGGTCTAAGTAATATGTGGTCTTGGGCACAAGAACAACCAAATAGAAAAAGACAATCTTGGGAAATCTATGAGGTCGAAAAAGGCATTTATGATTTTTGGAAAAATTAGTAGGAGACTTTGATGGTTAGTATAGAAAATTTTGAAAGTAAATTTAGACAAATAGGAAACTCGGCTAAGTGGAGAGAACTACAAAAAGCATTTAATGAAGCTGAACATATATTCTTGTTTGGACACGGCGGTAATCTTGGAGTAGCAGACCATGGTGCTATTGATATGTCAAGACTAACTGATAAGAATGTAATTGCACCGGGTAGTGGTACTTTAGTTACATCTATTATTTCAGATGAATCTTTTGAAACTTGGCTATCAAAATGGTTAGAGTTACGTAGTAGAGGATTAGATAAATCTAAATGTTTGGCAATAGGTATAAGTTGTTCGACAACAGGTGCGTCTTCTAATTCATTAGTAAATGGACTAAATTGGTCTGTGGACAATGATATTAATAGTTGTTTATGGAGCGCACAGCCGAAAGAAGGATTAGACGAAAGAATTATTCCTATTAGTTTTGATGTAATAAATTATCATACATCAGAAATAATATCATTAGCATTGATTTATGAATTGATACACGGAGCAGGATTTAAATGTCCGACAATAGCAGGTAAAGCACAAGACAGACGATTTGAAGAATTAGGTATAGAATCAGAAGTAAATACAGATATTTCTAATTTAAATGTTCCACCAGGATTTGAAAATGAATTGAAAAATATAGCTGTAGATTTTGATGGTGTGATTCATAGTATGGATAAAGGTTGGTACGATGGAACTTGTTATGGTGAACCAATACGTGGTAGTTTAGAAGCACTAAAAGAATTATCAGAGAAATGGAATATAATAATATTCACAGCAAAAGCAAGACCTGATAGACCATTAGTTAATGGTAAAACAGGAGTTGAATTAGTTGAAGAATGGTTAGAAAAATACGATGTTAGACAATATGTAGATTATGTTACTTGGGAAAAACCAAGAGCAGAATACTATATTGATGACAGAGGAATTACTTTTAGAGATAATTGGAATGCTATTTTACAGGAGGTTATGAGTGAAAACAAATAAACTAACAGCAGTTATACCGGTTAGAAAAGGTTCACAAAGAGTTAAAAATAAGAATTTAAAACCATTTGCAAACACGACTTTATTAGACATAAAAATTGAAACTCTAAAGAAAGTTGCGGGGTTGGATGAAATAGTTGTGACGAGTGATTCAGACAAAATGTTAGACATAGCTCGTAAACATAATGTAACTGCACATCGTAGAGAAGATTATTATGCGAGTAGTGAAGTGAACAATAGTGATTTTATGGTAAATTTAACTACTGCAGTTGATAGTGAATACATTATGTATTCTCCTTGTACATCACCATTACTTAGTAGTGAAACTATAAGTGAATGTGTATCAAGATTTAGAAATGGTGCAAGAAATATAGTAACGGTAACATCACAAAAACATCATATGTGGTTAGATGGGAAACCACTAAATTACAATCCAAGTGATGCACCAAACTCACAAGATTTACCTGATATTTATTCTGTAAATTATGGATGTTGTATTCTATCTTGTGAAGACTTACACGAGTTTAGAAATGTAGTAACTGATGAACCTACGTTTCACGTTACGAATGAAGTTGAATCAATAGATATAGATACTGAATTTGACTTTATGATTGCAGAACACATTTGGAGAAAATATGGCAAATAAGTTATTGAAAGAATTAAAAGATGTACATTCAGGTGAAGACATTTGGATAGTTGGTGGTGGCTCTTCTATGAATTTTGTAGACCCTTCTTTCTTTGAAAACAAAATAACAATGGGAGTTAATCAAACTTATGAAAAATATCCTTGTGATTATATTGCCGGAAAAGATTTAAACGTAAAAGTACGATGGGATAAAACTATTGTAGATTTACACAATCATCCAAAGATTAAATTTTTATATAGTAAATACTTTAAAGGTTATGTAGACAAAGGTGAGAACGAGTGTCCGGATGGTGATAATTTTTATATGTGGGAAAACGGACCCGCTAATGAACAATCGACACTTGATAATATAGGAACAGACTTAATGATTTGTATCAGGACTACTATAAACACTTGTATGAACATCGCTGCTTATATGGGCGCTAAGAATATAATTGTTTGTGGAAATGATGTTGGTAAGATTGACGGAAAATTATATTATGATGGTTACGTTAAACCACATTGGCCTGATGCAAGTAATTGGAGTGGAATAGAACGTTGGCTTTATCTAACTGACCAAAACACGATAGATATTAAAAATAGAATACAAGAGGTTTATGGATGTAATATACATTCTTTAAATCCATTTATTAATTTTAAATTAGAAGGTCATAGATATGAGCCTACCAACTAAAACATTAGCAGTTATATACAATCACAATCTTCCCGAGATGACAGATAAATTATGGGAAGAATTAAAACCATATGAAAGAGATGATTATGATTTAATTCTGATTGATAATGGTTCTCGTGAAGATGGTAAGTCAAAGTATACAACACACGAAACAGGTCAGAATACATACTTTGGTGGTGCTCTAAATATAGCATTAGATTTCTTCACAATGTCTGAACAATATGATAGTCTTTTATCATTGAACAATGACTTAGTCCTTCAAGGAAATAACTTTGTAAGAACACTCAGAGAAGAAATGTTTTACAAAGACTCATTGACTTATAAAATAATATCTCCTTCTGTTCTACAAGTTGAGAATCAATGTAAATGGAAATATATGCATTGTTGGAATAGTAATGAGATTCGACAAGTAAAATGGGTAGACTTTCAAGCACCATTAATACACAAAGATTTTATTAGAGTGTATCCTCAGTTTCCTGATGAGTTAGTTTATGGTTGGGGTCAAGATGTTTTATCAGGTATCTTATGTGAAAAACAAGGATGGAAAGTTGGAGTAGTAGATAGATGTCCGTTAATACATCATTCAGCACATACTTACAAAAGTGGTGTTAGTGATTTAGATTTACAAACTTATTGTCAAAATGCTGAACAAGGAATGTTTGGATATATGCAGTCTAACGGATTGATGGAAAAGTTTTTAGAGTTTAGAGAGTTATCAGCAAACTATGTCTATGAATAAAAATGTAGTTGTAATTACAGCAATGAAAGGTCTTGTAGATATTGACTACAAACCCTTCTGTTTAAACACTTGGAATTATTGGTGTAATAAAAACAATGTAGACTTGATGGTATTAGAAGAACCATTAATGGATACTACTATATTGAAACCTACTTGGCAACGATGGTACATTTGGAAGATATTAGAAAATAGTGATTTGGAATATGATAAAGTTGCTTTAGTTGATGTTGATACTATGGTCAAATGGAACGCACCAAACTTCTTTGATTTAGTTGATTCATTTAGTGCCTGTCCTGATAATGATAATATTGGTTGGGTACAAGAAAGTATACAAGGATATAAAAAGTTTTTTGATAGAGAGTTAGATTGGGAAGAGTATTTTAATTGTGGATTTATTGTTATGACCAAAGAGCATAAATCATTATGTGATAAGTTCATAGAATTTGAATCTGAAAACAGAGAAGAACTTATTAATCTACAAAATACAATTAGTAAAGGAACTGACCAAACACCAATAAATTACTTGACAAGAATAAATAATAGTGTTAAATTCTTACCTAAGAAATACAACCTTACCCATCTTTACAGGAAAGAGTTGTTAAAAGATTTTATGTTTGTTGATGCCGGATATGTTTGGCACTTTAATGGATTTGATAAGTCTATGCGTTATGGTTTAATGGAAGAGACTTGGAACAGGATAAAAAATAATTATGAAAACTAAATTTGCGATAGGGTGTCTTGTACAATGGTATGAGATAGAGATAGTTGGAGAGTATATAGAAAGTTTAAAAAGATGTTTGAATCATCAAGACGGAGAACCTGTTGATGTACACTTTACTTTTAATATCAATCAGAAGTTAGAAAAGATAGATACTTCATTGATGACGATTGATAAATTAGTAGAACGATTTGAAGATATGATGAGTGAGTTCCAAGAGTTGAATTGTTATCTTACTTATGAAATAAATGAAGATTTTACTACTATAGCATATTACAGAAGATGGTTCTTAGAAGAATATTGTGATAAAGCTGAAGTTCTTATACAGGGTGAAACTGATGCACTTATGCCTAAGTCAATGTTTACAATATTAGATTCTTTACATCAACAAGTTAAAGACCAAACTCCTAAATACATTTCTACATTTGGTATAAATAAGATGTGGGATGATTCTTGGAAACCATTAGAACACGTAGAGTTTACAGACAAACCATTCATAGAAGCAGATACAAAAAATTGGTGGAGTATACCTTACACAATGAATATAGAAGAGATGGATGCTTTCAATGATAAGGTAGAAGATTTACAAGTTACTAATATCAAACCACATAAGTTTAATGGTTGTGGATTTATAATAAGTTCAGAAGCAGTTAAGGCAGGTGTTAACATACCTAAAGGAACATTCTTTATTGATGATACAGCATTAGGTCAGATGGCAAAAAGAGTATTACCTGATATGCCACAATATCATTTTAAAAATATATTAATTGTACATAATAGAAAACATCCTAAGAAACGTTCTTGGGTATTGGATGAGGCTGACATAGAATACATAGATGATAAAAGACTTAAAGGACAGAATTGGTATCACATTGCTAATGAGATGTGTAAAGTAAATGATGCAAATATTTTTAATCCTAATTTTAAATGGTACACTTGGGACGATGTTTGGAGTGAAGTAAAAAAACAGGAGTCGAAATGAAACGAGCATTAATCACAGGTATTAATGGAATGGATGGAAGTCACTTAGCTGACTTTTTATTAAAAAAGAATTATAAAGTATTTGGGATGGAGAGAAGAACTTCAAGTCCTAACAGAACTAATACAAGACATTTAGAAAATGAGATAACATTTGTCAATGGTGATTTGACAGACCAAAATTCATTAGTTAGATGTCTAAGAGAATCAAATCCTGATGAAGTTTATAACTTAGGTGCGCAATCATTTGTAGGTGAGAGTTGGAACACACCTGAACAAACAAGTGATGTTACAGGAATGGGTGCATTGAGAATGTTAGAAGCAATCAGAGAGTATGGCAAAGATGTCAAATTCTATCAAGCATCTACATCTGAAATGTTTGGTAAGATGATAGAGAATCCTGCTAACGAAGACACTCCTTTTTATCCACGTTCACCGTATGGTGTTGCAAAACTATATGCTCATTGGATGACTAAAAACTATAGAGAGTCTTACGATATGTTTAATGTAAGTGGTATATTATTTAATCACGAATCAGAACGAAGAGGTGTTGAATTTGTAACAAGAAAGATTACTAATGGAGTTGCAAAAATATACTTAGGACATACAGACCATATAAGTTTAGGTAATTTAGATTCGTTAAGAGATTGGGGATATGCACCTGACTATGTTGAGTCAATGTGGAAAATGATGCAACACGATTCGCCTACAGATTTTGTAGTAGCAACAGGAACTGCTCATAGTATAAGAGACTTTTTAGATATAGCTTTTAGATGGGTTGGTATAGATAGTTGGCAAAAACATATCAAACAAGACCCGAGATTTATGAGACCTGCTGAAGTAGATGTGTTGAGAGGTGACTCTTCAAAAGCACGTTATTTATTAGATTGGCAACCAAAGACTTCTTTTGAAGATATGGTAACAAGAATGGTTGACAATGACGTTAGGAGACTACAAAATGGAGCATAAAATAACTACTACAATTTCTACGAATAATAATTTAGATTACTTAAAGTTAGCCGTTAAGTCAATACGACAAAATGCCTATTATAAAGATATGCCTATAATAGTACACGCTGAAAATTGTAATGATGGAACTGATAATTGGTTAGATTCTAACTATAGAAAATTAGATATAGAATATTATATTGACCACAATGATGACCCAAAAGGAATCGGTGGCGGTATGAATTTTTGTGTTGATAAAGTGAAGACAGAATTTGTGAATATTATTCATTCAGATATGTGGATAGCACCTAATCAAGATTTAGAGTTGTTGAAATTATACGATAACTTGAAACCGGATGAAAGATTGATAGCATCATCATTTAGAATACAACCAAAAATATTTACAAACGACCCTGACTACAGACCAGGAACGGTATTTGTAGATGTTGACGAGTTTGGAGCATATGCTGAAAACTTTGATGGGAGTTCGTTTGACCAATGGGCTACAGAATTTTCTAAGATGAATGATTCATTAGAAGTTGTCAAAGCAGGAGGAGCGGGATTCTTTTGTAAAGTAGAAGACTATAAATGGATAGGCGGTAATGATGATTTGTTTAGACCCGCATCGTGGGAAGATAAAGATTTGTTTATTCGTATGCAGTTAGAAGGTTATAAGTTCAGAATGGTACCTCAATCAGTTCTATGGCATTTCTCTGCTCGTGGTAGTCACTTTAGAGATGAAGCAAAAGATAAATTTTATATGAAGTCAAAAAGACAACAAGAAGCAGAACAAGTTAATATACAGAAATTCGTGAATAAGTGGGGAAAGTTACCTGAAGAAGATGAAGCAACTTTTGTCAAACCAATAGAAGGTACAAACGTGCCGACAAGAATAGAGTGGAAAACATATGAAGAATAAAAGAATATTAATAATAGGTGGTACAGGTGCATTGGGTAGAACACTTGTTAAACGATATTATGATAATAATGATGTGATTGTTTTGTCACGAGATGAACATAAACATCATAGACTAAAACAAGTATATCCTGATATCAAGAATATGATTGGTGACATAAAAGATAAAAATTCTATTAAAAATTGTTTGATAAGATTCAATCCTGGAGTTGTAATAAATGCGGCCGCACTAAAACACGTTCCTATATGTGAAGATGACCCTTTCGAAAGTGTAAAGACAAACATAGTAGGACATCAAAATGTTATAGAGGCTGTAACTGAAGTTGGTAACGTAAAAGATTTAATATTTGTATCGACAGACAAAGCTTGTAATCCTATAAACGTGTATGGTATGTGTAAGTCAATATCAGAGAGACTTTATATTGAGTATGCTAAACAACAAAAAGATATGAAAGTGATGGTAGTTAGATATGGTAACGTTTTAGAATCTACAGGTTCGGTTATTCC
>MDSZ01185404.1_pt1 | contig 14672 bp, 9 predicted proteins | sample 811201 | NCBI WGS metagenome assembly MDSZ01 (sample SAMN05326647, study PRJNA326480) | marine metagenome | isolation source: seawater | place: Indian Ocean: North | collected 2010
GAGAAGCCGCCGGTGGAGACCGTGGCCTTCTGGAGCCCGCGCGATGGCGTGGTGCATCCGCGCGCCGCTTGTGGTCGGCCCGACGAACGCGACCGGGCAGTGCCGCTGCGCTGTTCGCACATGGGTTTCGTGCTGACCAATGAAGCGGTCGCTGCGGTGTTGTCCGAACTGGATCGCTGAACGAGCGGCACCAGCCAGGCTAGCGGCAGTAGCTGCCCTTGCCGTATTCGAGATGGAAATGATCGTGATGCGCGCGGTTGTAATCGGGGCCGAGCACCGTCCCGAAACGCTTGCATGCGCTCTTGTGGATGACACGCAGGAATTCGCGTTCCCGGGGTGATGCGTTCCAGTCCGACAGCACCGAAATTCGCCGCCCGTCAGCCAGCACGAAGGCTGCGACATCGATCGCCTCGCCGCGCGAATGCGCGCTGCGCCGCGCCGTGCCCGCGACATTGCGGCAGGAATAACTGCCCATCGTCTCGATCTTCTGCAGCGGGCTGCCGAGGATCTGCCGTGCGGCGCGGTCGACGCCATAACGCGCCCAATCGGCGAAGCTGTTGGCCAGAGGGCAGGCGACTGCGCCCAGATTGGTAACGGCGAATTCGCCGCGGTCTCCGCCAAGGCCCTCAAGCCGCACGCTGTTGACGGTCGAACAGCCGGCGCCATAAAATTTGTCGGGCAGAGGAGCGAAGCGGGAGCCCGATTGGCCCAGTTGCGCATGGCATTGCCGCGCCTCGGGCCTCGTCGCGCTGAAAGCGGGGGAACCCGCTTGCCTCACACCGCGCTCGGCCGGTTGCGAGCCGGGTACTACGCCGCATCCCGCCAGCATCAGGAGGAGGAGAGTGGTGGCGGGATGCGGTCGCATGACCGCCACTATGCAGCGGTGTGGTTAACAGGGCGCTAACGATGGCGCTGACGGGTCAGTCGGGCGCTTCGAGCTGTTCCCACAGCTCGATCTTCACTCCGTCAGGATCGAGGATCCAGGCGAACTTGCCGTAGCCTTCATCGACATGGCCGAGCACCTCGACCCCCTTGGCCTTCAACGCCGCGACCATCGCGTCGCAATCGTCGACGCGCAAATTGATCATGAAACCCCCGCGTCCCGGTTTGACATATTCGTCATCGGCGAAGTGGCTGATCAGCGAATAGGGCTTGTCGCCGGTCTCTTCCGACCAATTCAACTGCGGTCCGTACTCGCCGTCCAGTCCCAGCACATCGCGATACCACGCGCGTGTCGCGGCGGGGTCCTTCACCACGTAAAAGACCCCTCCCAGTCCGGTTACCTTCGCCATGTCGCTCTCCTTGTCAGGCGACCTTCAATAACCTGCTGCCTGTCCATCCTTGCGCATCTCGGTCGCGCCGGTGAGGACGCCCGTATCCGGATCGCGCGCAATCGCCTGGTAGCCGCCGAACATGATGCCGTTGTCGACCACTTCGACCTTGTGCCCCATCGTGCGCAATTGCTCGATCGTTTCTTCTGAAATGCCCGGTTCGACGTAGAGCGTGCCGAGCGGATCTGCTGCAGGCCCTTCGAGTGCCTCGGTGGGTTGGCGTCCGCCATCGTGGTTGAAGCGCGCGGCATCGCCCGCTTCCTGCAGGTTCATGCCATAATCGACGATGTTCACCAGCACCTGCACATGGCCCTGCGGCTGCATGCCGCCGCCCATCAGGCCCAGCGTCATGAACGGCTTGCCGTCCTTCTTCACGAAGGCCGGAATGATGGTGTGGAAGGGCCGCTTGGCGGGTTCGTAAGCATTGGGATGCGCCGGATCGAGGCTGAACAGTTCGCCGCGGTCCTGGAACATGAAGCCCGTTCCCGGCGCGACCAGCCCGCCACCCATGCCACGATAGTTCGACTGGATCAGGCTAACCATCATGCCGTCGCCATCGACCACGGTGAGATAGGTGGTGTCGCCTTCACCCTCCAGCTCGGGAGCGATCTCGATTTGGCCCGGTGCGAACTCGGGCGTGGCCTTGGCGGGATCGATCAGTTCGAAACGGTCCGCGCCATAGGCGTCGGTCAGAAGTTCCTCGGGCAGGGCGGCGAAAGCGGGATCGGCATAGAAGCGCGCGACGTCGGCATAGGCGAGGCGTTTCGCTTCGACCATGTAGTGCAGGGCTTCCGCGCTACCGCGCTGCCATTGCGACAGATCGACGTTCTTGAGGATGTTGACCATTTGCAGCGCTGCAAAACCTTGCGAATTCGGCGGCAGCTCGCACAGTTCATAGCCATCCTTGTAGCCCACACAGGCGGGCTCGACCCATTCGCTGCGGTGATCGGCAAAATCCGCGCGCGTGAAGGCGCTGCCCTGCGCTTGCAGGTAATCGACCATGCCATCGGTCAACGCGCTGTCGTAGAAGGCGTCGCGGCCGTCGCGCCCGATCGCCTCGAGCGTGTCGGCGAGGTCAGGATTGGTGAATATCTCCCCGACTTCGGGCGCCGCCCCGTCGGCGAACCAGACCTTGCGGGCATTGCTGAAGTCGAATTCGTCCTCGCGCGCCGAATAGGCCCTGAGTGCGCGCGCCAGATACATGCCGATGACCGGTGCGATCGGATGGCCTTCGCGGGCATAGCGCACGGTCGGGGCGAGGTTGTCGGCCATGCTGCGCTTGCCGAAGCGTTCGTGCATGGCGAACCACGCATCGACCGTTCCGGGCACCGTGATCGGCAGCGCACCATAGGGTGGCAACGCCTCGGCGCCGTCGAGCTTCTCGAGCAATTGATCGAGCGTCTGGTTCGCAGGCGAGCGCCCCGATCCGTTGATGCCGTGCAATTCGCCCGTCGCGGGATCGTAGATGATGGCGAACAGGTCGCCGCCGATGCCGTTCCCGGTCGGCTCCATCAGGCCCAGCGCGGCATTGGCGGCAATCGCCGCGTCCACCGCATTGCCGCCATCCTTGAGCACGTCGAGCGCGATCTGCGTCGCGAGGGGATGCGCGGTCGCGGCCATGCCATGCTGCGCGATTACCGGGCTGCGCGCCCAGTTCGCGCCGACCGGTCGGCCGCCGCCCCCGATCTGCGCCTCGACCGAGGGCTGCTCCGCCGCCTCCTGCGCGCTGGCCGGGGTGGCAGTGAGGGCGAGGGCTGCAACGCCCGCCATGAATGCTCGCATGTCCGTCTCCTGAATGTGCGAGACGGTGTGACGAATGCGCGTCAGGCTGGCAAGGGGCGCTCGCTGGTTCCGGCAGTTGCCTTGCTGACCAACACGATAGCCAGCCAGGCGGCGATGAAACCGGGGACGATTTCATACAGGCCCTGTTCCATGCCCGGCAGCGCCGAATTCCAGCCCAGTGCGATCCACGCCATCACCACTGCGGCACCCGTCACAAGACCCGCCACCGCGCCGGCGCCGGTCATGCGGTCCCAAGTCAGCGAGAGGATGATGAGCGGACCGAAGGCGGCGCCGAAGCCCGCCCAGGCGTTGGAGACGAGGCCCAGCACCTGGCTTTCGGGATCGCTGGCGATGACGATGGCGGCAAAGGCCACGAGTGCCACGCAAATCCGGCCGACATTGACGCTTTCGCGCTCGGAAGCGTTGCGGCGGAAGAACAGCTTGTAGAAATCCTCGGTGAGCGAGCTCGATGCCACCAGCAATTGCGAGCTGATGGTCGACATGATCGCGGCCAGCAGCGCGGCCAGCAGGAAGCCCGTGATCAGCGGGTGGAACAGCAGATTGGCGAGCACGATGAAGATCGTCTCGGGATCCTCCACCACGATGCCGTTGCGCTGCGCATAAGCACGCCCGGCGATGCCGATACCGATCGAACCGAGCAGGGCGACGCCCATCCAGGTCATGCCGATATTGCGCGCCGGGCGCACCTTCTCGACCGTGTCGATCGCCATGAAGCGCACGATGATATGCGGCTGGCCGAAATAGCCAAGCCCCCAGGTGACGGCGCTGATGAAGCCAAGAAGCGTGAGCCCGTTGGTCAGGCTGAGAAAACCGTCGACGGGAACATCGGTCAGCGAACCGCCCGCGCTGCCGCCTTCGCCGAACATCACCACCAGCGGCATGACGACCAGCGCGACGGCCATGATCAGCCCCTGGACGAAATCGGTCAGGCTGACCGCGAGGAAGCCGCCCACCATCGTATAGGCGAGCACCACCAGCGCGGTGATCCAGATGCCGAGCATATAGTCGCTCATCCCGACGTCGCCGAACAGGCTGGCGAAGCTCGTTTCGAACAGTTTGCCGCCGCCCACGAGGCCCGCGGCGGTGTAGACCGCGAAGAACACCACCACGATCAGCGCCGACACGACGCGCAGCGCGACGGCCTTGTCGGGGAAGCGGTTGGAAAGGAATTCGGGGATCGTCAGCGCATTCCCGTAGCTTTCGGTCTGCGCGCGCAGACGCGGCGCGACGATGAACCAGTTGGCCAGCGCGCCGAGGAACAGGCCGATACCGATCCAGGCCTCGACCAGCCCGCTGGCATAAAGTGCGCCCGGCAAGCCGAGCAGCAGCCAGCCGCTCATGTCGGAAGCGCCCGCGCTCAGCGCGGCAACCGATGGAGGCAGGTTACGCCCGGCAAGGAGATAGCCTTCGCTGGTATCGGTCGAGCGCTTCCACGCCCACAGGCCGATCCCGATCATCAGAATGAAGTACAAGGCGAGTGAAATCAGTGTTCCCGTCTGCATGGCCGTGCCCCTAACAGATGCATGTTGTTCTGGCCACCGCGGCCCCCGAACGCACCGCCGCACCCTGTTCTGCAAACCTGCCACCGCCACGCCTGTGACAAACTTGCGACAGTTTTGGCGTTTCGTGTGGCCCCGGTGGAACGGCTTGCTTCGCCAAGCGTCATACCCCGCAACAGGGTCAACGCAAGTCACAGGATTTCCAATGAAAAAATCGACATATCTGGCAACCGCGATTCTCGCGGGCGCTCTCGCTCAGCCTGCTTTTGCGCAGGATGCCGAACCCGAGTTCTTCGACGGCTTCTATGTCGGCGGGCACTTCGGGCTCGACGGAATCGACGACAGCGCGGGCGAAGGAATCGTCTTCGACACCGATGGCGACGGCGAATACGGCGATGTGGTCGCCACCACCACAGGCGCAGACGCATTCGGCCCGGGATATTGTAACGGTATTGCGAATGGCGCACAGGCGAACGCCGGCTGCAGCGACGACAAGTCGCGCTTCGGTTATGGCGCGCGCATCGGTTTCGACCAGCGCATCGGCGATGGCCCGATCGTTGCCGGCCTGCTGGTCGAGGGCGCGCTGTCGGATTCGGAAGAATATTCGACCGGATTCAGCACCACCCCGGCCAGCTACACCTTCGTTCGCGGCATCGACAAATCGGTCGCGCTGCGTGGCCGTCTCGGTGTCTCGCCGGGTAGCGGACGCGGCCTGCTCTACGTGACGGGCGGCGTCGCCTATGCCGATATCGACCACGATTTCGTCACCACCAACACCGCCAATTCCTTCACCATGACCGACGATGACGACTGGCAGCTTGGCGGCCAGATCGGTGCGGGCGGCGAACTCTACCTGACCAACAACATCTCGCTCGGCCTCGAATATCTCTATTCGCGCTACGACGACGACGATGCCTATGTGCTGGTTGGTCCCGGCACCGCCCCGGCGACCAATCCGTTCCTGCTCGATTCAGGCGAAACGCGCTTGCGTCCCTCGGACCCGAACCTCGACATCCACTCGGTCCGCACGACGCTCAACTTCCGCTTCTGAGCGGCAGCCCAAGCCAAACGAAAAGGGCCACCCTCGCGGGTGGCCCTTCTTGTATCAGAATCAGGTGCCGATCAGCCCTGTGCTGCACGCTTGGCGCGCTTGCGCTCGTGCGGATCGAGGATCGCCTTGCGCAGACGAATGTTCTCGGGCGTCACCTCGACCATCTCGTCATCGTCGATATAGGCGATCGCCTGTTCCAGCGTCATGACCCGGGGCGGGGTGAGGCGGATGGCGTCATCCTTGCCGGTCGAGCGGAAGTTGGTCAGCTGCTTCGACTTCATCGGGTTGACTTCGAGGTCGTCGGGCTTGGCGTTTTCACCGATGATCATGCCTTCGTAGATCTTGGCACCACCACGGATGAACAGCTCGCCGCGTTCCTCCAGCGCGTTGAGCGCATAGGGAACCGCTTCACCCGGGACCATCGAGATCAGCACGCCGTTCTGGCGCCCTTCGATCGGCCCGCGATAGGTGTCGTACTTCTCGAACAGGCGGTTCATGATCCCGGTGCCGCGCGTATCCGAGAGGAACTCGCCGTGATAACCGATCAGCCCGCGCGAGGGTGCGGAGAAGGTGATGCGGGTCTTGCCCTGGCCGCTGGGGCGCATTTCCGTCAGCTCGGCCTTGCGGCGCTGCATCTTCTCGACGACCGTACCCGAATGCTCGTCGTCGACGTCGATGACGACGGTCTCGAACGGCTCCATCTTCTGGCCGTCCTCGGTGCGGAACAGCACGCGCGGGCGGCTGATGCCCAGTTCGAAGCCTTCGCGGCGCATCGTCTCGATGAGCACGCCGAGCTGCAGTTCGCCGCGGCCGGCCACTTCGAAGCTGTCCTTGTCGGCGCTTTCGGTGATGCGGATCGCGACATTGGTTTCAGCTTCGCGATACAGGCGATCGCGGATCATGCGGCTGGTGACCTTGGAACCCTCGCGCCCGGCAAGCGGGCTGTCGTTGACCGAGAACTGCATGGCCAGCGTCGGCGGATCGATCGGCTGCGCTTCGATCGGCGTCTTTACCGCCGGATCTGCGATGGTGTTGGACACGGTTGCTTTCTCGAGGCCCGCCAGCGCGATGATGTCTCCTGCCTCGGCGTTATCGACCGGTACGCGGTCGAGCCCGTCGAACGACAGCAGCTTGGTCGCGCGACCGACTTCTATGACATTGCCATCCGCGTCGAGTGCATGGATCGGGTCGTTGACGTTGAGCTTGCCCGACTGGACGCGTCCGGTGAGCACGCGGCCCATGAAATTGTCGCGATCGAGCAGCGTGGCGAGGAAGCTGAACGGCGCCTCGGTGTCGAGCCCGGGGGCGGGGACGTGATCCACGATCAGCTTGAACAGCGGTTCGAGGTTGCCCTCGCGCGCGTGCTCATCGTCGCTGGCGTAACCGTCGCGGCCGGACGCCCACAGGCTCGGGAAATCGAGCTGGTCGTCATTCGCATCGAGGCTGGCGAACAGGTCGAACACTTCGTCGAGCACTGCCTGCGGGCGCGCATCGCCGCGGTCGATCTTGTTGACCACCACGATCGGGCGCAGGCCCAGCGCCAGCGCCTTGCCGGTGACGAACTTGGTCTGCGGCATCGGGCCTTCGGCGCTGTCGACCAGCAGGATGACGCCGTCGACCATGCTGAGGATCCGCTCGACCTCGGCGCCGAAGTCGGCGTGGCCCGGCGTGTCGACGATGTTGATGCGCGTGCCGTTCCATTCGACGCTGGTGCACTTGGCGAGGATCGTGATCCCGCGTTCCTTTTCCAGGTCGTTCGAATCCATCGCGCGCTCTTCGACGCGCTGGTTTTCGCGGAAGGTGCCCGATTGGCGGAATAGCTGGTCGACGAGAGTGGTCTTGCCGTGGTCGACGTGGGCGATGATCGCCACGTTGCGCAGGTCGCGGGACATGGAATGTGCTTTCGATTAGGGGGCCGTAGCGTCAACGCATGGGGGCTCGACGCGTTTCGGGCGCGCCCCTAGCTCAGATGGTGCATTGCGGCAAGATGTTGCGGTGTAACGCGAAAGGCACAGTCGCCGCGAGAGCGGGAAACTACTGAGCTAAACCCTTGAGAGGTGCGGCAACTCTGGTATCGGGCCGCAGCTTGCGTGTTTTTGGGGACTGCGCAGCAGACCAGACCAAAAAACGTCTTGAGAGAAGAGGACCTTTCATGAAATTCAATACTTTCGGCCGCGCTGCGACCGTTCGTACGAGCCTGCTTGCCGGTGCTGCTGCACTGGCCCTGCCTGCCGCCGCGCAGGCGCAGGACACCGATGCCGACTTCGACGACGAAGGCGCCGGCATCGAGGCACCGGTCAACAGCAATGTCATCGTCGTGACCGCGACCAAGCGCGAACAGACGCTGCAGGAAACCCCCGTGGCGGTCAGCGTGACCAGCGCGGAAACGATCGAACAGGCGCAGATCCGCGACGTCTCCGACCTTGCCACCGTCGTTCCCTCGCTGCAGGTGAGCCAGAACCAGAGCTCGTTCGCGACCAGCTATTCGGTCCGCGGCTTCGGCACCGACGGCAACAACATCGGTCTCGAACCGTCGGTCGCGATGTTCGTCGATGGCGTCTACCGCAGCCGTGCGGTATCGCAGATCTCCGATCTGCCCGACATCCAGCGCGTCGAAGTCCTGCGCGGTCCGCAGTCGACTCTGTTCGGCAAGAACGCCAGTGCGGGCGTGATCTCGATCGTGACCAAGGAACCGCAGTTCGACTTCGGCGGCATGGTCGAAGCCAGCTACGGCAATTACGACGCGATGGTCGTCAAGGGCTTCGTCACCGGCCCGATCAGCGATTCGGTCGCTTTCAGCGCCGGCGGCGGCATCAACAAGCGTGACGGCTTCCTGACCAATGGCGTCAACGGCGATGACATCAACGATCGCGACCGCTGGTTCACCCGCGGCCAGCTGCTGTTCGACAACGGCGGCCCGCTGCGCGTCCGCGTCATCGGCGACTACGACAAGATCGAAGAACGCTGCTGCGGCGTCGTCAACGTCCTGCCCTCGGCAGAAATCGGTGCGATCCAGCTGCTCGGCGGCCAGGTCAACGACTTCCGCAACAATCCCGACGGCGACGTGGTCTTCACCGATGTCGACCCGATCAACGAAGTCGAGAACTACGGCATCTCGGGCCAGATCGACTACGAATTCGGCGCGCTGACGCTGACCTCGATCACTGCCTATCGCAAGACCAAGCTGGCGGCCGACCAGGACGTCGACTTCACCAGCCTCGACGCGGTGAGCGGTGCGAACATCGGCGATGCCGACATCGACACCTTCACGCAGGAACTGCGGATCGCTTCGGACTTCGACGGCCCGCTCAACTTCCTCGTCGGCGGCTACTACTTCGACGAGCAGGTCGATACGTCGGACCAGATCGTCTACGGCAACGGCTTCCGCCCCTTCGCCAACCTGCTGCTGCAGGGCGCGACCGGCGGCACGCAGACCGTCGACACGCTCGAAGCCACGCTCTCGGCGCTCAACGGCACCGACTACACCGGTCAGTTCTTCGCTGCCGGCCAGGGCTTCTTCAACAACATCGTGCAGGACAACGAAGCCTTCTCGATCTTCGGTAACGTCGATTTCGAGATCACCGATCGCCTCGTCCTCACGCTTGGTGCCAACTACACCAAGGACAAGAAGCAGATCGTGACCAACTCGACGAGCACCGACGTGTTCTCGAACATCGATCTGGTCGCTTCGGGCAACACCGCGATCTTCGCGCAGGGCCTCGCCACGCAGGTCGGTTCGCTGCTCAGCCTCGGCCGTCCCGCCACGCAGGCTGAAATCGGCGCCTTCGCCGGTGCCAACCCGGCAGCCTTCGCGCAGATTTCGGCAGGCGTTCAGGCCTTCGCCGACGCCAACGACACCGACCCGGCGGTCAACTCGCTGCTCGCGCTCACCCCGTTCCAGTTCCTGCCGCCGCTGCAGAACTGCCCGAACGCGGTGGAAGACTGCTCGACCGACGACGACGACTGGAGCTGGAACGTCCGTCTGGCCTATGAAGTCACGCCGACGCTCAACGTCTATGCGAGCTGGGCGACCGGCTACAAGGCCCCGAGCTTCAACCTGTCGCGCGACAGCCGTCCGCTTCCGGCCGACTTCGCCGCGCTGCAGGCGCAGGGACTCGCAGTCACCAATCTGCGCCCCGGTACCCGCTTCGCCAATGCGGAGAACTCGGAAGTCTACGAAGTCGGGATCAAGGGCAATTGGAGCCGTGCGGCTGCCAATCTGACCTTCTTCCAGCAGTCGATCGAGGATTTCCAGGCGAACACCTTCACCGGCACCTCGTTCATTCTGTCGAATGCCGGCAAGCAGGAAACCTTCGGGGTCGAGTTCGACGGCCAGTTCTACGCCAGCGATTCACTGACGCTGAGCGTCGCGATGACCTATCTCGATGCGCAGTACGACAGCTTCGTCGCATCGCCGGTCGGCGACCTTTCGGGCGAACCGGTTGCCGGCGTCCCCGAGCTGTCGGCGGTGCTCGGCGCGCAGTACAACAAGGAAATCAATTCGCGGGGCGATCGCATCATCCTGCGCGGCGATTTCGCCTATTCGTCGCCCGTGCAGATGGTGAACGGCCTGACCAACTTCATCGTGGTCGATCCGGCAACCGGCGCTCGCGACTTCGGCCCGGCGCGCGCTGCAGCGGCCGCCTACAAGCGTGAAGTGAACAACCTCAACGCGTCGTTCACCTATGCCTTCGACATGGGTCTGGAACTCAGCGTCTGGGCGCGCAACTTGCTCGATGACCGTTACCTCACCACGGTCTTCCCGGCCGTGGCGCAGGGCCAGGCGATCTCGGGTTACCCGAACCAGCCGCGCACCTACGGCGTGGCCGCGCGCTTCCGCTTCTGATCGGCAGCGACATAGCGAAAAGGGGAAGGGGGGCTTCGGCTCCCCTTTTTCTTTGCCTGAGCGCGGCGTTGGGCACTCCGTCGGATATAGGACCGTGCCGGCAGGTGCTCATGGCACATGGGCATCGGCAGCGGCGCGCCGACATTATCGGCCCGTCAGCAAGCGAATCTAGCCTCGGTGTGCGAGATTGGGATGCCCTATTATCGAACAGGGGCGGCCCGCTTCATGCAGAGGCTCGGCGCGCAGCATTGTGCTGCGATACATGGCCTCTTGAAGGAAGCTGTTAAAGCGCGCGCAGCGCCTGCGCGGGCTTGGCGCGCAGCAGGGGCAGCGAGGCGCCGAGCGCGAAGGCCAGCACTACACCGATGCCAAGACCGAGCACGGCGAGAACTTCGCCCCAGTCGGGCAGCCAGTCGAATTCGAACAGCTGCGTGACGACCAGCCAGGCGGCAAGGCTGCCTATTCCCAGCGCGACGAACGCCAGCGCCCCGGCCAAGGCAACATACTCGATCAGTTGCATGATCAGGATCTGGCGCCGGTCGGCCCCGAGGACGCGCAGCACCACCGTGTCGTATGTGCGCGCAGCGCGCGCGGCGGCAATGGCGCCGAGCAACACTGCCAGACCGGCCAGCACCGCGACACTGGCCGCGGCCAGCGTGGCAATTCCGACCTGTTCGAGGATCGTGCGCGCCTGTTCGAGCACGCCGCCGACCTCGATGACCGAGGTCGAGGGCAACGCCGCCACCAGTGCCTGCAGCAGCGGTCCGGTGGGGGTGCCGGGGCTCAGCTCGATGGTGGCAGCAAGATTGTGCGGCGCATCGCGCAACGCATTGGGACTGAACACGAAGACGTAGTTGAAGCCGAGGCTTTCCCAGTCGATCCGGCGGAAGTTGGCGACGCGGACGGTCCGTTCGACACCGAGCACACCAAAGGTCATTCGGTCGCCGATTTCGAGACCGGCGGCTTCGGCGAAATCCTCGTCGAGCGAGACCAGCGGTTCACCGTCGTAGAACGGGCCCCACCATTCGCCTTCGGTCAGTTCGTTGCCGACTGGCAGATCGTCCGCATATGTCAACCCGCGCTCGCCGCGCAGCGCCCAGGCGCCGTCGGGTATTTCTTCGAGCTCGGCGGTGCGGGTCATCGCCTCGTCGGTTCCGAACGCCAGTACCGCGCCGCGCAGCGCGGGCACGGTCCGCCAATTCGCCTGCGGATCGGCGGTGCGCACGAGATCCTCGAATTCGGTCACCTGTTCGCGCGGAATGTCGAGCACGAAATAGTCTGGGGCGCGATCGGGCACGCGCTTGGCGATGTTTCCGTCGATTGCGCTCTGCACGGCGGCAAGGAGGACGAAGGCGGCCAGGCCGAAGCCCAGTGCGGTGACCAGCGCACCGGTGGACGAGCCGGGACGATGGAGGTTGGCCAGCGCGTTGCGCGCGACCGGGCTGGAGGGACGGGGCAGGGCTCCGGCGAGCTTGCGAATGCCGAGGCCGATCAGCGCCAGCAGGGCGAGCACACCCGCTGCACCCGCGAGGAAGCCCGCCGACAGCAGCGGATTGGCCGATGTCAGCAGCGCCAGTGCGACGATGGCAGCCAGACCGCCGCCGACCAGCAGCAAGGCCTTCGGGTCACGCGCCAACGGTGCCACGCGCGAACGCATCAGTGCCATTGCGGGAAAGTGCCTTGCGCGCAGCAAAGGCGGCGCGGCGAAGACCAGCGCGACGAGCATGCCATAGGACAGCGCCAGCAGGATCGCGCCCGGATCGACGATCACGCCGCTCGATACGGGGAGCAAGCCCTGCAGCGCCATGCCCAGCAAAGGCACCAGCGCGACGCCGACGGCGATCCCCGCGAGGCTTCCCGCCAGCGAGGCGGCAACGATCTGCAATGCATAGATGCGCCCGATATCGCTGCTGCTCGCGCCGAGAATCTTGAGCGTTGCGATACCCTGCCGCCGCGCTTCGAGATAGGACGTCACCCCGCCGCCGATGCCGATCCCGGCGATCACCAGCGCGGCGAGGCCGACCAGCGTGAGAAACTCGCTCATCCGGTCGACGAAACGGTCGGTACCGGGAGCGGCGCGGTCGGCTGTGTCGATGTCGAAGCCGGCCTCGGGGAAGCGGTCCTCGAGCTGTTCCTCGACCGCTTCGAGGTCGCGTTCCTGATCGAACCGGACGCGGGTCTTCGACTGGTACATCGACCCCGGGGCGATCAGCCCCGCGCGCATGGGCAGGTCTTCGGCAACGATTACCGTCGGGCCGAGCTGGAAGCCTTCGCCGAGCCGGTCGGGCTCGACCGCGATGATGCCGCCCACGTCCAGTGTCTGGGTGCCGATCTGGATGGCGTCGCCCGGGTTCACTCCGAGCCGGTCGGCAGCGCCTTGTGAAAGCCATGCTGTGTCCGGGGCCGGGGCGCCGACCGAACGGCCGTCTTCCAGCGTCAGTTCGCCGTAGAGCGGATAGGAGGCGTCGATCGCCTTGAGTTCGATCGGCGCGGCCTGATCGCCGTTCCGCGCCATCGCCTGCAGCCGCGTGCCCGCCGACACATCGCCCAGCTCCTCCAGCGCCGCACGTTCTTCCGTGTCCAGCCCGCGCTGCCAGAGTTCGATCTGCAGGTCGCCGCCGAGGTATTCGCGGCCATTGGCCTCGATCTCGCTTTCGATTGCAGCGGTCAGCGAACCGATCGCCGCCAGCGCGCCAGTGCCGAGGAACAGGCACACCAGCAACAGCCGCAAGCCCTTGAACCGGGCGTTGAGATCGCGCCGTGCGATGCGCCAGGCGGTGGCCCAGCTCATGCCGCGGTATCGGTGGCGATACGGCCGTCGCCCAGCGTGAGCACGCGCTCGCAATGCTCGGCCAGTTCGGGGTCATGCGTGATGACGAGCAGCGTCGCGCCCGTTTCGGCCCGCCTTTCGAACAGCAATTCGACGATCTCGTGCCCGGTTGCGGCGTCGAGATTGCCTGTCGGTTCGTCGGCAAAGATCAGGTCGGGGCGCGGTGCGATCGCGCGTGCGATGGCCACGCGCTGCTGTTCGCCCCCCGACAATTGCTGCGGATAGTGATCGAGCCGGTGCCCGAGCCCGACCGCTTCGAGTTCGGCCTTCGCGCGTGCCTGCGCATCGCTTGCGCCGGCCAGTTCCATCGGCGTGGCGACGTTTTCGAGCGCAGTCATTGTCGGCAGCAAGTGAAAGGCCTGCAGGACGATCCCGATCCGGCCGCGCCGCGCATGCGCCAGCGCATCCTCGTCCATGGTCGCGAAGTTGGCACCGGCAACTTGCAGGCTGCCGCCCGTGGCGCGTTCGAGCCCCGAAAGCACTGCCATGAGCGAACTCTTGCCCGAGCCCGAGGGGCCAAGCAGCGCCACGGTCGATCCGCGGGCGATATCGAGATCGATCCCGCGCAGGATATCGACCGGCGCTTCGCTGGTGCCGAGAGTGAGGGTGAGGTTGCGGGCGGAAATCGCGGCTTGAGAGTTGGTCACATGGCTGCGATGGCATGCAGCCTCAGCTTGCACAAGGAATCTCGCCGATGCGTTTGCGCCATTTGTCGATCACCGCAGCGGTTCTCGTACTGGCCGCCTGCGGCGGTGCGCAGGACGACACCGTGCCTCCCGAAAGCGCGCCGAGCGAAGCCGCGCCGGTCGCAGATATCGCGGTCGCAGGGCCCGAAAGGCGCATCCTCGCCTTTGGCGACAGCCTGTTCGCGGGCTACGGGCTGGAAGAGGAAGAGGGCTATCCCGAACAGCTCGAGGATGCGCTGCGCCAGGGTGGGATCAATGCCCGGGTGATCGATGCCGGTGTCTCGGGCGACACCAGCGCCGCGGGGCGGCAACGGTTGGCATTCACGCTCGACGCGCAGGATACCAAGCCCGATCTCGTGCTGCTCGAACTGGGCGGCAACGACATGCTGCGCGGCATCCAGCCCGACCAGACCCGCGCCAATTTCGCCGCCATGCTCGACGAGCTGCAAGAGCGCGACATACCGGTCCTGCTGATGGGCATGCGCGCGCCGCCCAATTACGGGACCGAATACCAGCAGCGTTTCGATGCGCTCTATGGCGAGCTCGCGCGCGAATATGGCGCCAGGCTGGTGCCGTTCTGGCTCGAAAGCATTTTCGAAGACCCGAGCCTCTTCCTCGAGGATCGC
>MDSZ01024303.1_pt1 | contig 14671 bp, 4 predicted proteins | sample 811201 | NCBI WGS metagenome assembly MDSZ01 (sample SAMN05326647, study PRJNA326480) | marine metagenome | isolation source: seawater | place: Indian Ocean: North | collected 2010
GCAGTTGTTACGTTACTTGAAGTAATACCAGTTATAAATCCTGTGTCATTAGTTAAGTCTGAAACAGCACTAGGTATAGTAGGTGTTCCACTTAAACTACCATAAGCTCCGTCAAATAAGGTAGGCTTACTACTTAAATCATTGTAAACTCCACTAAAACTAGAAGTACCTGCTCCGATAGAAGTTCTAAAGTCTCCGCCATCAGTAATAGCATTTTCTATAAATGTTTGGTTTATACTTGAGTTTTTAAAGTCTGCGTCCGAATAACCTGCTAAGTCTAAAATCCCAAAGTTTATAAAAACAGGTGTTAAAGCACTTCGCGATACAGTTTGAGTTCCTCCCCTAACATCTTCAGTAATGTTAATAATTTGAGTTACCCAAGGCAGAGTTTGACTAGAGAATGTAGCCCAACCAGTTCCACTAAACGTTAAAGTATTATTGCTAAAGTTATAAGGATTTGATCCTATTGTTGGCTCACTTGGTAGAGCGTCTCCTTGAGTCCAAGCATCATAAAAAAGAACTACTTGTGCACTTCGCCCACTTTCTCCAACTCCACCACCAGATTCTACGTCACTCCATGCTGAAGTAGGAATTGTTGCAGTAGTACTTGCTACACCTCCTGATACTGTACCTGTTGCTGTTGCAGTACAGGTATATAAGTAAGGAGTTGAAGCTGAGAAAGCAGGCACACTAGTTGTCCACTTACCTGATCCAAAATCTGTTCCTGTTAAAGCGCCTGTTGAGAAAGTATATGTTCCTGAACTTGTAGGTTTTGTACTGTAACTTGAACTTGAACTTCTTTTGTAGATTCTTACCTGTGCAGTATTTGCAGCTGGGTCTCCATCTGAGCCGTCTGCTATTCTTGCAATGGTTACTTCATCTTCATCAAAAGGATCACTTCCACTTAGAGTACTTTTTGCTTGTACTTTATAAACTGCATTTCCATCAGAAAAAGATCCGTCTGCTATACTAAATGAATTTGTTGATCCATAGCCTGTACCATGTCCTACATCAATAGCGGTTCCATCTTTGTACCATTTATATGAAATAGTACCACCACCAAAAGCGAAAGCAGTTGCAGTAAGAGTAATACTTGTTGGATCAGCACTACTAGCACTTGTACTATCAAACTTAAATACGTTTGCAGAAGCATTTATTTCTACTCTTTGTAGACCAATTACTTTATTGATAGAAACTACTTTAGAGTATGTTGCACTTTCATAAGTTGCTTGTAGTGTAAATGTTTCATTGTCAGTAGTCCAACCAGTTCCTGAGAAACTATATACTCCAGTACTTTCATTTATTGTACAAGTTAATCCATTTTGTGTTTTTGATCTTGTAGACCCGTTATCTGTAAATCCACTACCCCCGTAAACTACACCACTTGTTTGCTCTGTTGCACCATCGTAGAGTTTCATTTCTCCACCTGTGCCTGAGTAACTTATACCAGTACCACCACGATTTTTGTATGTTAGAGCAGTTGTACTTTCATTTGTAAGAATAACTGTTACTGCACTTGCTCCTGTATCTCCTTTTTCGTGGATAGCATGAATAAATGCGGCAGACCAATCTGATGTAGCTACTGCTACAGCTGTATCATTTATAGTTCCTGTAACTACACAAGTAACTGCGTGTATTTTTGCTCCATCTGCTGGGGTTGACCCAAAAGAAGGAGGTGTTAAGTTCCAAGAACTTGCATTATCTCCTGTAAGTGTAAGTACACCTGTTGTAAAATTATAGGTAGCTGTTGGGTCACTAGGCGCGTTACCTGTAGTAACATCTGAATAAATAATTAGCTCTTTTGCCATCGTACCTTCTAATCTGTACGGTGTTCCCCAAGTAAATCCTGTTGCTGTGCCTGCTTTTGTTCCTTTTACTGCGAATAATAAACCTGTGCCACTTGGAACATCATCGCTCCAAGTATATGTAGTACTGCTAATAGTAAAGTCAGCAGGAGTATCTTCTGTACCATCAGTTGCTGCTGTAACACTTGATGCTGACGTACCTTCTGGTACTCTTACAAAAGCAAAGTTTACAGTATCTCCATCTGTACCATCTGTTGCGACAACAAACTGTTGTGATACAGTCATTGTATAGCGACCTTCAATATTTATACTATATTCTAGATCACCATTTTCAAAAGAGCCAGATACTGCAGTTACAGCTGGGAATGTTATTTTTCCGTTAGATACTGAGTTATGAGTTGAAAGTGTAGGATTAGCAGTTGATAAAGTTATTCCTGTAGGCGCACTACCTTGTGTAATTTTACATTGACCACTACCTGGTGTACCCTGAGTTTGTGTAAGTATGGTTGACCCTTTAAATACAACAAATGAGGCACCTGATCCAGTTAAATCAACAGTTCCACCTGCAGTCTTTGGAAATACATGACTTGAGTTTGGAAATGAAACTGTTACTGCGTCTGAGCCTGCTTTTACAGCTGGTATAGTTATTACATCAGAAGCAACTGCTCCTCCACTATCGCCTTCTTGTACTTCGACTGTAAAAGTATAGGCATCGCCTGCTTCATAACTAGTAGGAGAAGTAAATGTTGCAGTATCTTGGTTTTGGCCTGTACCGTCAGTAAAACTAGATTCATTACTAAAATCACTTCCGCCTCCAGTAAACTTAAAGTAGGCATCATCAAAATTTTGTGAGTCTGCTGTAAGTGTTATACTGCTAGGTGAAGGAGTGCTTCCGTCTTCATCATAAGTTATCGCCATAACATTACCAGTTAAATTAACTGTTTTGGCTGATGTACCTATTGTTCCTGATGTGGCTTTTGCAAAAGATATTACTCTTGTTGATATTGTAGTACCTGCTCCTAAATCAGTAATTACTATTGTGGCAGACGCAGTGCTAACGCTATCCATTGCGTTGTCATCAATTGTTATCTGCCCACTACCACTAATATTTACATCACTAGTTGCTGAGAAACCTGTTACTGCTGAAACACTAAGTCCAAAAGTATTTTCTGCTGTATTACCAGTTGCAAAAGTATAAGCTACTGAGCCTTTCGATACAGTATAATCATTAGTATATGCAGAGTAATCACTTTGTGCAATCTCTCCATTATTTCCTGCAGCAAATACGTGTGACTCATTAGTTCCAAATACACTATATCCAGATTCTCCTCTACTTACACCAAACTGTATTAACTCATAGTTTCCACTGCCATCTTTTGCAACTTTACCCATGATACTATCACGGCGAGTTCCTGTAGCGGCTGTTGCATTTGTTGGTGCTGTAAATTCAGGAAAGAATCTTGGAACATCAAAACTTGTACCGCTTGATATTGCGTGTGAAAAATTCTCATGTAGAGTTAATGAAGTATTACTACTTACTGATTTTACTCTAGGGTAGTAATCAGTGCTACTCTTTGTAAATTTTATTTTACTGTCTACGCTTGGTATATCTGTATTAAATACTGTACCACTTCCAGTAACTGTTTTTGAGTTTCCTGCGGTAGAAATAGTTCCTGAAGTAGCGTCTTTAAATATAGTTTGTCCTACAGGGTAGAATTGGTCTGATGTAATATCCCAAGCAATAGCTTTAAAAGCTGAGTCACTATAATCAAAGTATACATAAGCCTCTGTATTATTAGACATACTTGAGAAGTCAAGATTAGCTTGATTAGTTACAGTTTTATCTGTTTCACTTCCATTGTTATAAGTAAAACTAGTAGGAGCAAATGATACAGTTCCTGAACTATCAATATTAAACTCTGCATTTATTTTTCCAAAAAATGGTATAGGTTTACCAGTACCTACAGAGCCTTCTTCATAAAGTACAGAATCAAAGTTTACTTCAACTAGTCCGCTTTCTGCCGCACTAGATTTTTTACCCATCATATTGACTGTGTAAACTCTAGCATAGTAACTTCCAGTCTTAAACCTTTCTAATTCCATTGTTGTGGAAGTTGTATTTCCTGCAGTACTCCACTTCTCACCGTCTGTTGACCACTCTACAAGATACCCTCTTAAAAATTGATAAGGAGTTCCATCAGATTTAGTAGCAGGATCCCAACTTATATTTAGAGTTTGAGTTCTACTTCTATTTTCTACAACTTCGGCAGTTCCAAAAAGTTCTATATTAGTTACTTCTGGAACTTCTTCAAATGAATCAGGTAAGTTAATTGTTCTGTATTTAGTAAGAGCTTCGTTCTTGTCTACTGCATCAAATTTACTGGCATTGTACTCAAGAGCTGTAATTTCAAAAGTATTAAGATTTGTTTCTGCACTAGACATAACTCTAAAGAGTTTAGATTCTTCTTTTGTTTTTCCTGTTGCTAATGATGGACGAGAAAGTGTCCATATAGTATCTTGTGTAGGAGCAGAGCTAAAAGCACTGCTAACTGTGAGTGTCTTACCACTGTTGGATACCTCACTAAGTGTTTTTGTTTCAACAACAGTATAAGGTGTCCATTGTGTAAATACAAGATTATTGTTATCATCTTGTATTTGAGTAGCCGCTTCCTCAGAAGCTATATTTGGTATTTCTTCTCCACGAACATAAGAAGTACTACCAATAGTGGCAGTATCTTGTGCGAGTAGTGCGGCATACTTTACAAAAGTAGCTGAAAGTCTATAGTCTCCTACTGCATAATCTGTCTCTACTCCTGTGTCTTGAAACCCTGTAGGTTTTCTATCCACGTTAATTGCAGTAGTTGTACTACTAGTTGATATTCTTCCACCCCATGACTTACCGCTTTTTAGCTGGTCAATGATTTGAATAATATCACCTGGTTTTAAGAAAGCCGCGTTTAATGAAGTTTCAAAAGTTACAGTATTAGTATGAAGATTATTTGTAAGAAGCGTCCATTTACCTAAACGTCTTGCTTGTCCTCTTGATGTACACCCAAAAGCTGTAATAGCTTGAGGTTTTAAAAACTCTGCGTCTTTTTGTAAAGTTTCTTCAAGCTCTACGTATTCTACTCTTTTTCTATAGTAATCCTGTGGATTATTAAAAGCTACTGCTATAGAGTTTGTTCGAGTTTTATTTGCTGTTCCTTCGTAACTAAAAGTGCCGTCAATAACATTACCATTTGTAAATTGGTATACAGGATCTTTTTCTGAGTCTTGAACTACAAAAGCTTCTCCATTTAACCAATAGATCATTCCTCTAAAGATACTTACGACATCATTCAGTACTTTATATGCTTCTTCTTTTCCGTTAACTACTAGGTTTGCACTAAATCTAGGCTCATGCTCTCCTGTTGCTCCTGATGGAATATAGTTTGCGTCTGCTGTTGTAAATAATGCTTGGAAGTCAGATGCTTCAATACCTGCTGGAACTAATTCGTCACAGTATCTTCCAATTTGAAAAAGTTCCCATTTGTTAATTTGAGTTTCTGTTAAATAGTTACCAAGACCATAAATTTTATTTACAGCTAGATCATAAAATACCCATGCAGGGTTATTACACCAAGACTGATAAAAATTACCGTCCCAATCTTGATCTTGCGTTGTAAGTCTTCCCGTAGTAACATTTCTTCTATAGTTTGCAGGAATAAAAACTTTTTCTGAGGTAGATACAGTTGTAGATGTATCGCTATTACTTGAATCTGTAAAAGTAATAGTACCGTTTACAATTGAATTACTTGCAGGTACGTCTCTTAAAAATAAAGTTGTTCCGTTAATTTTATCAACTTTTGCTCCTGTAAATAGTTCTGCCTTTTTTGTTCCTGCTAAATTAGTAAGGTCTGTTGGTTTATCCATGAAGCCATCAGTACCAGTAACTTGATTTAAGTTGTATTTAAATTTATTAGTACCTAAAGATTCTGCTACAAAAGTTCCATTATAGAAGTCGGAATCTGTAGTAACTCCACTAATTGTAACTGTAAAAGTTTTTCCTGTTGCTACTCCATGATTTGCAGAAAGAGTGGCAGTACCTACGTATCCATTTAGACAAATACCATTTGTAGGAGAGTTACTATCATCATCTACGGATTCAGTATCTACAGCAGCTCCATCTAAGTCTGTAATACTTAGTTGTTGTTTTACAGTATCACCGACACTAATTCCTGAAGCGCTTGCTACAGTTATTTTTCTTCCGTTGTAATCACAAGGCATATGGTTGCTTGGAACTGATATTATTCTTCCATCAATCTCATATCCTCTTTTTGGAATACTACTAAATTGTTCTGCATCAATTACCCCTGCCACATATGCGGTATAAGGATAACGTAATTTATCTGCAATAGACGCTTCTATACTGTCAACAAAGATATCATTTGAAATTTCAGTCTGATCAGAACTTGCAGGACTTGCACTTGTTTTTGTTACTTTGATCGCCCAGTCTACTAAGTCATAAGTTTCTTTTTCATTTTCAATGTTAAATCCAAAAGTATGTGCATATTTACTTTTTACTTTTCCATTAAATCCAGTATTAAATTTATTTACAGTACGAGTTACGCCACTACTATCAGTAAATACAAAGTCAATATTAAAGTAGACTTTTGTAGTATTTATATCCCCTTTATTGTCACCCTTCTTAGTAACCGCAGACATACCATTTGTAGAGATAGTAACTTTAAGATAGTCTGCATTTATTTTTTCAAATGTTCCACTTGAAATAGTAAAAAATTGAGATTCATTTGGAAGTAGAACAGGACTGTTTATATTTTGAGTTACTGCAGCAGTAGGATAGTCTGAGAAAAACTCATTATTTACATCAGGATTCGAATCTCCTGTTGAAGTAGTCATTACAAAGTTATTAAAGTTTGTTTTTGCGTCTACAATTCCAGTTGTTAAGTTTATATTTCTTAAACGTACTTCATCAACAAGAATTGAAGCGTCACCATAAACTAATCCTTTGATCGGCCCTTCTGAAAGAGCATCTATAAAGGCGGCGCTTTGTCTAGAGAATAAGTTATCGTCAGCTTCATAGGTACTTCCGCTGCCTCCTTTTCCTCCGCCTGCTCCATATATTCTAATTACACTTTGTTTTTTCATCTTTAAGGTATTGCTCCTATACCGTTCCAAATTCCGTCATATTGATTTTGCTGAATGGTATTATTATTTGTTCCAAAAGTAGACCCATCAGTTCTAAAATTGGATATTCCAACCATTTTTCTTCCTGCTGAAATTTTTGTTCTTGAAGTTTGTGAAAATAATGAACCTGAAATAGTTGTAGATCCAACTATTGCTCTACCATACACAAGAGGAACTGCTCCACCTTGTTTTACTGTGTTGATTGGGCCATTAAATAAGTAGTTTTCAGCAGCTTCCGCTCCTCCACCATCATCTACTTCTGGAGTAAGCATTGCAGCAGCTCCTGCTAGTACAAGACCCATACCGAGATATGATGTGCCTGAAACTGCAGCCATAGCCATAGCACTTGTGTTTGCTGTTAAGGTTGCTACATTGGCAGCTGTTAAAGTTGCTCCCGCTTCAACACCAAGTATGGCAGCCTGTGCTGCTGTTGCCGATCCTCCTGCAACTGCTGTTGATCCTGCTACAGCACCTTTCATAAAACCTGGAACCAAAGCACTACCAAAGCCTCCTGTTACTGCAATAAGAGTAACTCCTAGTACCATAGTCATAAGTTTACTTTTTGACCCTGCAATTACAGGAACAAAAGTATAAGACTGCTCCATTGAAGGATTAGCTAGTAATAACTCTGCTTCAGATTCTATAGATTTATCGTCAACAAGTATTTCATATCCTTCAATACCTTCTCCATCTACTAAAAATTTTCGAAAACCAGGTCGTTGTACTGCAATTGCTTGTAAAGCTTCTGCAGGAGTGTTGACAGCAAGTGTCCACTCATCTCCAAACTTTTCTCCTAGTTTTCCTTCTAAATATACTTTTCTCATTTGTAGTTCTCGTGTCTTACTACTAATCTTGTGATTGTTTTCCACATACCTACATAGGTATCTCTACAAGATAGTCTTGATGGGGCATGGTGTAGCATTCTTCCTCTGCCTACATATATACCCGCATGGTTGGCAATGTCACTATTCAGAGCCATAAAAATTAAATCGTGTTTCTGGAGGCTACCATCTGTTACAATCGAAAAACCTTCTTTTTCATAGTTGTCTACATATAGATTTTTTCCGTCTTTCCAAAATTCCCATGAATACTCATATGGGTAGATGTTTATTCCCTGAGTCTCATAATAATCTTTTATGATAGTGAAACAATCATAGACGCCAAAAACGAAGGGTCTGCCCACTAAATCATAAGTCTCTTCTTTCGGTTCCAGTTTTGTCCATTCGTCATTTTTTCCAAAAATATACCACGGAATTCCTGTACGATCGCACGCAGCTCGGTCAACAACACTTGGCTCTGGTGAGCCTTGAGGGTGACTATGTACTACACCTACAATATCTCCTCTATCACTTACTTTTTTATAATCTGCGGGATCAATCATAAAGTCTGCGTATGGGTGATCAGATTTATTTTCACAAGGGTGCCAACGTACTCTTCCACGCTCTACATTTAGTAGACCACATGCTTCAAGTGTTCCTTGATCGTAAACGTATTGTTTAATATCTTCTAGTACTGGTTCTATCATTAGTATAAACTTGCTCCTGGGAATCCGCCAAAAGGTAAAGGTACATTTTTAGTGTTAATTGCAGTTCCACTTATATTTGCAACCGCTGCTGCTGGAGTAGAAGGAGTTCCTCCACTCAAAGTAACTGTAGGCGCGTGAGTATAATCCTGACCTGCATTAGTAATAGTGTAACTTCTTACTTGCCCACCAACAACATTAGCTGTTGCTGCCGCTCCGCTTCCAGTACTATCGTCTGAATGACGAGTAATGGTTACTGTAGGAGCTGAGCTATACCCATTTCCTTTTCCAAAATAAACACTATCGTTTGCTGTGTCTGGGCTAATACTTATTACTGTTCCGCTAGTTGTAGAATTATGTCCGTAACGAATTGCACAAGAGTTTAATCTCTTTCCACAAACATCTCCGAATTCCCAATATGAAATGTTTGTTGGTAATATTAAATCATCAGCAGTATCAACTTGTAGTATTGTATGTGCTGTAATACATTTATATAATGTTGTTCGCGTAACTTGTGCATAAGCAACTGGAGCTGCGGCTGTACCTGTACCACTTCCAGCAGCTGTAGCTACAAATAATTGTCCGACTGTATTCGCGTCTGCTCCTATTGCCGTAAAATCTGTACTACCAATGCTTTTTATCATATACTGTGTACCAGCTACAAAAGAACCCGCAGTTACAGTACCATTTAAATCACTTGTAAAACTGTCATCTGTTTGTACTGTAATACTTCCGCCAAGATCATCACTGGTAGTTACCGCAGTAACTTCTAAAGGTATACTTTTATGATCTGCTGCTGCAGTAGTAGAGCCTTTAATTACAACTCGATTCTCTCCGGCACTAGTACTAAAGTCGTCTCTTTCAGTACTATTTTGAAAATAAAGTTTTACAGTATTTGCGCTTGTTCTTTGTATACGCCACAAAGGAAACATACTTCCCATAGGTCTAAAGTATTCTACAAAGTTTCCTACTGCATAATCTATATCATTTCTATAAAGACCGTTTCTATTTGAGTTCGTAGTAGCAAGATCGAGTCTGCCCCATGCAGTAAAACCAGTACTACTTGGAGTGTTGAGATCAGTTACAGAACCAGTTTTTGCTGAAATACGAGTGTCGTCTTTATCAAAATATAACGGAGTATCTCCGTCCATACCTGCAACTAAACCACTATCTGGTCTACTATCTACTGGCCAATTACAGCCGCCTTGTGCGGTATCTTTATACTTCCAAGGACAGCGTGCTGCTACAATAGTTCTTCGTGGTAATTTAACTCCCTGTACATCAAATGCACTACTAAGTTCAAACTCGATCATCATAGGAGTTTCACTTACTTTTCTTTCTATATAAAATACTTCTTTATTAAATTCTATTGGAGGGTTGCTTGTTAAGTATTTTTCAAGAGTTCTTCTTCGAGTTACTTTTGCTCCTACTAAATCATCATAGTTTGAAAGATACGCATTCCAATATTGGTTAATATTTGCAAATCTTACAGTAGGTCTTGGTAAAGATCCTGTACCTCTAATTTCCCAACCGTCTGACTCAACAGGAAAAGCAGAGTAAGTAACTTGCATATAGTCTCTTTTATTAGTAGACCCAAAACCGTTTACACTATCTTTTGGTGTAAACCAAGTAATATCGTTTGTGCCATTAGCCCCGTCGTGAAAGTAGAGCCTGTCTATACCTGGGCCTCCTATATTACTATCTGATACTTCAATCTCATATACAACGATAAACCCACTAGTTTGCGACTGACTTTGTAAATCAGTAACAATATTATTGGAAGCATCTGAAATAATTGGTTCGCTCACGCCTCGAATACCTCTCTTGCTGTACAGGTTAAACTGTAGTATTCATCATATGCATACGTTTTATTAAAATCTTCTATTACTACTTTTAAAGTTTCTTCACTTCCCGTACTGTCAGGAATAGTAAGATTACAAGTTGTTACACTTGCAAGCGATACAAAAAAGTTATATAGCTTGTCAATATCGTCATTTGTACGGTTATTAAATGCTAATGAAAAAGATCTTGGTACATTATTGATTCCATGAACCATTCTCATTTCATATCCATCGCCAAACTGTGCTTTTAGCACTCTTGGTTTTGGTGTTTCTGATGCACCTTTGTCAAACATTACAGTTCTGCCACTAAAGCCTGTAATGTCTCCTCCTGTATTTGTTTTTAATCCTAATGCCATTATCTACCTCTATTTCCTTGTGAATTCAATATACCGCCTGGTCTCATTTCTTGTTGAAGATGTTGTTGTACCAGTGCTCCAATCTGTCTTCCCATTCCTTCTAAGTTTCCGCCACCTGCTGAAGACATACTTGCTTGTCCACTACCTGATACATTTACAGAAACATTTACTATATTATTAGAGCCGCCACCTCTCATTTCTACTGGAATACTTCTATCGTTTCCGAGCGGTACGACTGCTTCTGTTCCGTGAAGTGTTGCCTGATAACCAGATTTAGGTCCGCTTGCTACACCTCCGTATCCGAAAGATTTACCGCTTGATGACATGATACCACCGTATCTAGCACTACCACCGCCACCGCCACCACTAAGAGTAGCCATAACACTACTACCACCAGGCATAAATGCTAACATGAATTTTAGAGCTGCGGCTTTTAGATACATTGCTGCTAAATCAGCAAGTACACTTTTTGCTAAGTCTTTCATACTTTCTTTGAAAGACTTTGATCCGTCTGCGAGTGCTTGGAACATACTAACGAATCCATTGGATAGAGTATTCTGGATACCGTCCATTAGTTCCATTTCAATATTTAGATTTGCTTGTTCAACTGCTAACTCTGCTACTTTTTCTGCATTAAAATCTGTTAAGTTTCCATATTTTTGTAAGTGTGCAAGCTGTTCTTGTTCAAATATTTTTTGAGCAGGATTTAAACTTATTGATTGCTCAAGTTTATGTGCCATTATTTCGTTTTCTGCAGCAAGTCTATTTGTAGCAAAAACTGCTCTTTCTTGATCGTAAGCTGTAACTTCAGCACTAATATTTCCAGATTCTCGTTGAAGATTGACTCTTTCTTGATATAACTTAACAAGCTCTTGATAGTTTTCTTGATTTTCTCCACCAGCAATAAGAGCATCTAAAGCTACTAGAGGGTCTTGTCCTTCTGTAAAGCCTGCATTGTACTCTTGAATTGCTTTTAAATTTTGACCTTGTGCTTGGGTATTTTGCTTTCCTCTCTCAGTTAGTCTATCTCCTCTTGCTGTAAACTGTTCTGCAGATTTTGCAAATCCAAAGCTAGTAGATGTTTTGAGTCGATTATCAATATTAGCCATTTCTTGTTTTAGTCGAAGCTCATCTGCTGTAGCTGCTAGTTTTTGAAATTGTATGTTTAGTTTTGCTTGGTCTAACTCTAGTTGATCTTCTGCATTTTCAACAAGTTTCGTGTTTAATGTTACTTCTGCAGTTGCATTTTCAACTGCTTTATCTGAGTTTTCAACCGCTAAAACTTGGGTTTGATAGTTTTCCCCTGCTAATGCTAAAAGTTCCTCTGTATCTGTTATTTCTTTAATTCTTTTCTTTTCTTTTGCTATGGCTATCGGGAGTTGGAAGGCATTTAAACCATTAAACATTTCCATGTCTTTATTTACATCTGCCATCAATTGGTTTCTTAACTTATCTTTTTCTAGTTCTTGGTTAGCTAGTGCAATTGATTTATTATTTTCTGCTTCTCTCTTTTTAAATCCCGCCTGTTCAACTTTAAATTGTAGTTTTGCATTTGCTAAAGCTTTTCCAGAACCTACTCCAGCATCTGCGAGTGTTTGTTGTGCGGCTACTTCATCTTTTTTCAATTGGAGAATACTTGATTGAATGGTTTTCATACTTTTTAAGAGTTTTTCGTTTCTCTCATTTTCGTACCTCATTAACTCGGCTTCTTTTCTAGCGAGTTCAATCTCTTTATTCATATTCTCGATTTCTTCTTCGGACTTACCAAATCTCTTGCCCATAAGCTCTGCATTATCACCCATTAGTATCAAATCTTCAAGGATTTTTTGCATTGGTTGATCTAAGTCAAGTGCCCATTCACCGTCCGTAAAGCCACTTCCATCATTGAGTGCAAGTTCTCTAATCATGTTTTCTATGCCCATGATTCCTTTTCCGAACTCTGCTTCTATTGCTCCTGAATTTATTAACTGACTTGCGTCTGTGCCTAATTTGGTATAATCAATATTTTTTGTGACGTGTGCAGTTCCCATTTGAGGGTTACCGTAATGTAGTTGATAACTTACTATATCCTTTCCGAAATTTGTACTAACAGACTGTGCTATTTCAAGCTGAGCAGTCATTTCTTCAAGTCTTCTATTAACTGATATCATGGCTTTATCAAAGTCGTCTACACCAGCTTGAAGTGGTTTCATTAAATCTTGGAAAGGAAGTTTAGCCATTTTTCCAATAGTTTTTTCAACTTGTTTATTTACAGCTTTAGCATTTTCTTGGTATCTTGATAAAGCCATTGCAGAGTCTATGATATCACTAGCTACTTGTCTCCAGGTATCTGAAATCTGTTCGCCTTTTAATAAATCCTGGGTAAAACCTGCCATTCCTGGGGCAAGTTTTTCAATGTAGTATGCTTGTTGTTGGAACTCTTGTCCAAGCTCAGTTTTTAAGAACTTTTCTGCAGACATACCAGACTTTGCTAGTTCTGTTCGATAGTCAATTAGAAACTTTCTAACATCTGCAGACTGCAAAGCATTTTTAGTTTGTTCTATACCATCGGTTAAACCAAGAAGTCCTTCTCCTCGAACTTTCTTCATTCTTCCCATTTCTTCGTTTATGCTTTTTAGTCTTTCATGTACTGCTTCGGTTTCTTTCTTTAATTTTTGAGCCGCTTTGTTTCCTGCTGCAAAGTAATCAAATAATGCTTTACCTGCAGCGACTACCATAGCGATAACTCCAAGAACACCTGCAATACTCATTACTGCGTTCATTGCGATCGCTCCAGCTTTTGCTATCTGAAGTTTAGCAGTTTCCAATGCGGCAAAAGTTGCTACACCTCCTCTATAGACGGCATCGACCATCATCTGGCCACGTTTTACAATTCCAACTCTTACTCTACTACTTTTATTTTGTATGGCTTCTTGTGTAGCTAAGTGACGTTTAAATGCAAGTTGTTCTTCTCTATTAAACTTCATATAGATACCTTTCTTCTCACGAATGGCTCTTCTATATGCGGCTATTTGTCTTTTAGTTAGTTCTTTATAGCCTGTTTTCTTGCCGTCTTCCATGATTTCGGCACCCTTACCTTGTACTCCTAATTTATCAAGTCCTGCCATTGCTTCACTTGAATCAGCAGTAGTAAGTTTTCTCATTCCTGCAAATGCTGTCTTACCTTCCTGTTTCATTTCTCGGAAAGAAGCCGTCATTCTACTTGTTGTTTTATCCATTTGTTTTGCATTAGCTTTTAATGCTTTATCTAAGTCAGGAAGCATACTACTAATAATAGGAGTAATAAATAAACCAATCGCGGCTACAAGAGCGGCAGCATTATCTTTGAAGAATGTAATAAAGGGTAAAAGTCCACCAATTACTAATTTTTGGAATCCAAGTACTAAATCGTCGATTTCTTTTGTTAATTGTCCAAGAGCAAAAGAATCCGGATCCATTAGTTCTGTAATTCTTCCAAACTTTTTCGTTGCCTGGTCTATGACATCATTAAATACAGCTTGAGTTCTTTCATAAGCATTTAGATCATCTCTTGCTTTACCAACAGCTAGTGCGTAGTCCCTAGTAGCATTTTCAAGTCTAAGTACGATACCGAGTTCGTCCAAGAGTTCTGGCTCTGCTTTTGTAACACCTCGAATAAGTCTGTTAAATGAATCTGTTAAGTCTCTACCAAGAGCAAGTGATGCGTTCTTAGCAGCTTCTCCTAATTGAGTAAGCTGACCTGCTGATAACCCTGAAGCTGTACCAATAGCAACAGCACTCGCGGCTGCTTTAAAATCAAGCATGCCCTGAGTTGCGGCTTGTAAGTCATTAGTTAGGGTTTTGTATGCAACACCAGTTATTGACCCAAAGGCTTTTTGACCTTCGATCAGGTTTCTGGTTTCCATAGAGGATTTTAAGAATTGATATGCAGCGGATACGGCAAATACGTTAGCGGCTATTTGTGCATAAACAGCAACAATA
>MDSZ01099973.1_pt1 | contig 14671 bp, 14 predicted proteins | sample 811201 | NCBI WGS metagenome assembly MDSZ01 (sample SAMN05326647, study PRJNA326480) | marine metagenome | isolation source: seawater | place: Indian Ocean: North | collected 2010
AGAAATATCTCTTTCTGATCTGAAAGAGTCATTCGCAAAACTTGGTATTACAAATGTAATATCAATTTTTTTGATCTGAATTTTATACTTACTCCAAATTTTAATAAATCGAGAGTACATATCATTATGCTTATACATTAACAATTCATTAAAAAAATTATTCTTATTAAGATTTGAATATATTTTTATAAATTCATTTTTTTTAACAAAAATAGGTTTTTCAATTAAAAAATTGATATTTTTTCTTATCAAAAAATTTGCTTGTTTGTAATGATATTTTGGAGGTGAGCAAATTAAAAAAGTTGTTTGATTATTGACATGATTACATGCCTCTTCGAGATTTTTATAAGTAACTATTTTATCGTCCTCAAAGGCTTTCCTTGTCACAATACCTTTTAAAAGATTTGACTCTTTTAATAATGGAATTATTTTACCCCTAGCATGATTTCCATATCCCACAACTATATATTTCTTCATATTGTTAAACTTATTTAATTATATAAAACCTTACGATAAAATAAAAAATAACAGTCATGATTATTGAACTTATCACATATGAAATTAAAAATGGAACTGACATCATATTAACCAAATAACCACAAATAAGAATTAATATCATATTTAATGGCTGTAAAAATAAATAACTGTAATTTCTATATTTTGCGAAAGCCTTTTGGTACAAATAATGATAATTACGAGATAATAGATTTTCGCCAAGATATATTCTATAAAAATTGACATATATAAGATCTAAACTTGGCAGTGCTAAACTACTAAGAACAAGTAGGATTTTATAATTACCGATGTTAAGATTTGACAATATTATTGTGAATAATATTGCAGTATACATAAAGCAGCCAGAGTCTCCAAAATAAAGAGTTTGAGGTCTTAAATTCAAGAATGAAAAACCTATAATAAAAGATAGTGAAAAAAAAATTAAATTATTTATGAAAATTGTATCTTGATTAAAAATAAGTGACAGTAAGAGACCAATGAACATTAAAACTGATAAATTTAAGTCAAGACCATCATAAAAATTAATTACATTTGAAAAGAAAATACTCAAAATTCCAAATATAATTATAATTTCAAAAAAACCAAAATTATTAATATTGATTGTAAGCAAAAAATAAACTGATGAAGACCCAAGCAAAAATTGAAGAATAAATCTTAATATGGCAGGTAAGCCATACAAATCGTCAAAAAAATATAGCGTTGCTATTAATATAAGAAAAAGAATAAAGTGAATTATTCTATTATCATTAAAGTCAATTTTACTAAAAAAAAAAGTTAGGAAAATAATAAAAATTAGTAAGTAACCGAAACCTGAAGGAATAATACTTTCTTTCTTAAAATATTTCCACAATTTAGAATAAATATTTCCTATTAAGTAAGTAGAAATGCTGAGTAGAATAAAATTCATTCAATTTCATTTAAAAAAATTTTTACTGTAGTTTCGCTTTTAAAAAGATTATTAAAAGTATTAATAGCATTTCTAGACATTGTCATTCTTTCATCATGTGTAGAATTAATCGCGATTTTATATGTTTTTATCATATCCTTCTTATTAAAATTTTCACTAACAAAGCCAATTTTATTTTTCAGAATAAGATTTCTAGGTGCGCCTCCAGAAAAACAGATAATTGGTTTTCCATACATACAATAGGTCTGTAGTTTACTTGGCAAAATATGAGATTGTCGTCCGAGATTCTCAAGGCCAAAAATAAAGAAATTCGATAATTCTGCTATTTCATCAAGTTGATTGCTGTTCAGCCAGCCATGCCAAATAATATTTTGACTAGTATACTTTTTCTTTAAGTTTGTGAGTTCTGGACCATCACCACAAATATTTAAAAATATATTACTATCATTAAGTGAATCAAAGCTCTCAATTAATGACTCTATTGACCTACCTTTACCAATTGTTCCCATAAAAGAGAAAATTGTTTTGTCACTTTTAAACTCTTTATGCCTTGAAATATTTTCTATTCTTACAGGATTATAGAGAGTAGATATTTTTTTACATTTAGTATTTTCTGAGAGAAAAAGAGATAGATCATCTGATTGAGCAAAAAGAATATCAGATTTATTCCACATCAAATTTTGTAAAAAATTAATACATTTTTTTAAAAAATTAGATTTGATACCGACAGTACTTTCGATTCCTTCAGGCCATATATCTTGTACCCATTGGGAATTTTGACAATTAATAATTTTAGAAAAAAAATTTGTAAGTAGTCCTACATAAACAGGAGATCCACAAAAGCTCATCATGTGATCAAATTTATTTCTTTTTATCAAAGAAAAAAATAAAAGAAAAATTGAAGTACTTAAAAAATAAGATAAATAAAAAATAAAAATTGAAAGTTTAGAATTTGAATAACGTGGGATGATTGGAACCCTTAAAACTTTTACATTGTTAATGATTTGTTTGTAAGGACCTAAAAATGAATATCCACGATAAAAAGAGAAGTTTCTATAATTTGGTAATCCTGTAATTACTGTCACCTCATTTTCATCTTTTATTAGCTGTTGAGCAAATGAATTAATAGGAAAATCTTCAGGGTCATAATATGGAGTAATAATCAAGATTTTCTTCATTTATGAAATTTATCAAAAAAAAAATTAAAAAAAATTAATTAATTTCAATATCATCAACAATTTTAAGAAATGGATCTTTTAATGAATATAACAGCAAGTGCTAAAATAAATGACAAAATAAACAAATAAATAAATGTATTAATATCAAACTTTTGTGTCGTAACATCATGGTAAATTGGCCCATTCATTTCAAAATAATCATTATTATCCGCAATATCCATTATCTCTGTGCTTATATCATTTAATTTGTCGATCAATGAATTAAAATAATTAGCAAGTTCTTCCTCTGAAAATTCTCTTAATATAATAGAACTATCATTATAGAAATTAAGGTTCGCATTAAGCTTAGCTCTGTATAACATTTCTAAATTAAGATCTTTGATAAAATCACGTCTTTGATCACTTAGATCAATTTCACGACCTAAATCAAATAAGTCCATCATAAATTCTGAATTAATATTATAAAAATTATTATTTTCAGATTGCTCCATTTGATTTTCATCTTCACTAACTGAGTCATTATTCTGAAATATACTTATATTGTTTAAGGATTTATTTAATGCATCAATTCTATAGTTTGTTTCATACAATTTGTTATTATGATAAAATAAAATATAGTCGTGAAGATTTTTATTTTTAATGCTGGATTCACGAATAGCATTTTTAAGAAAGTTTATTTCATTTTCAATTGCTGATAAGTTATATACTTGAATAAACATCTTGAATTTTTCAATTTCTTCAAATTGCTCAAAAATAACATTAAGTTTATCAAATGCTTTTACTGAAAAGTTCTTTGAACTAGAATCTATTTTGTTTATTTCAGACAGCATAGTTGAATTTGTGTACATACTATATTTTAATTCCTGATTCATTACTTCAACCAAGCTATTAAGGTAAATAGTAGCATCACGCGAATTCATTTTAGTTTTGTCTAATTGTAATGAAAGATCAAAGTACTTATTGCTTATATCATTAAGAGTTAATATTAATTCATCTAATTGTTTAGCTTCAACTGCCAATTCTTTAATTAAATTTTTTGTGTTCATATTAAGAGAGTCTTTTATTTCTCTTATTTTTTTTGAATTTGTTAAGAATGTATATTTATGAATATTTATTAAGTCATAATCATTTTCTAACTCAGAAACTTCTAATGCTTTTTTTACATTTTCAACACTAATTAATTTGTTTTCTGATATATAAAAATTTTTATTGATATCATTTATTTCTTTAAATACCTCTGTAGTAAGCTCTAGGAGCATATAACTTTTTTCAACTTTAATTATATTAATAAGAGAAAAAAGAGCTGAGCTAAATAAAAATATTAAAATAGAAACAATGAATATTAATTTAGAGTTTTTGTATAAACTTTTTATAAGGTCTGCAACAGAGACCTCATTCATATTCGATGCTGATTGATTATCATTAACCATAAGCCCTAATATTCTTATAGAAATTAGATTAATAAATCAATCAATAATTTCTCCATACAGTTCTATTAATATAGTCAATGTAACTAGTAATAATTCTTACTACCTTCTTTGAAACAGGTCCTCCATTATAATCCCTGACTTTGGATAGTTTTATACTCTCACTATCTTTGTGGATTAAAGATACCTCTATTGCATTTAATAATTCTTGTTCTTTTATGTCAGACATAATAACTGTAGTTTCATCCATGCCTTCAGGTCTCTCATGAGCTTGTCGTATCATAATTGAATTTAAACCTAGTAAAGATGACTCCTCAGAAATTGTTCCACTATCAGATAAAATACAAACTGCATTTTGTTGAAGCTTGATATAATCTAAAAAACCCATTGCTTTCATAAAAATTATTCGTTCATCAATTTTTAAATCTTCTAAGTCATCAAGTCTCTTACGAGTCCTTGGATGTACAGAAAAAATAACCTTAGTATCATATTTTTTTACTATGCTATTAAGCGAATTCAAAAGTGAAATTAACCGTTCCTTGTCATCAACATTTTCCTCTCTATGCGCACTTACTAAAAAATACTTATCCGTATCTAAATTTAATTTTGTAATGATTGAGGAAGATTGAATTTTATCTTTATAAAATTCAAGGACTTCATGCATACAAGAGCCCGTCTTAATTATTGTCTCAGGTTTTATTCCTTCCATAATGAGGTATTGTCTCGCATGTTCAGTTAATGGCATATTGATATCACTTATATGATCAATAATTCTCCGATTAATTTCTTCTGGAACTCTCTCATCAAATGATCTATTTCCCGCCTCCATATGAAAAACAGGAATTTTCAATCGTTTTGCTGCAAGTGCTGCCATGCAGCTGTTTGTATCACCATAAATCAATATCGCGTTTGGCTTTTCTTCTATTAAAATTTTTTCTGACTCAATTAATATTTGTCCAATAGTTGCTATTGATGATTCACCAGCCGCATCTAAATAATGATCTGGTTTTCTTATCTCAAGTTCATTAAAAAAAACATTATTTAATTCATCATCGTAGTTCTGACCCGTGTGAACTAAAACATGATTGGTGCAGATATCTAGTTCGTTGATGACTCTAGATAATTTAATCAATTCAGGTCTTGTACCAACAATTGTCATTACCTTAATCATTAAGAGAATCCTGAACAAATTTTAAATTTAATAAAGTTTTCTTAATTTCCTCAATACTTAAAATTTTAGTATTATGTGATGTGTAGTCATTTTCATTGGAAATATCCAGCTGTCCCTCTGAAAAGTAGTGGCTATAATTTAGATCTCTTTGGTCAGTCATTATTTTAAAATAATTTTTTGTTTCTTTGCTTCTAGCCATCTCTTCTCTTGAAATTAGGGTTTCATAAAGTTTTTCACCGTGACGAGTTCCAATTACCTTAACCTTATTATTTGAATTAAATATTTCTTTTAGTGCTTGTATAAGATCCTTAAGTCTTGCGGAAGGAGACTTTTGAATAAAAATATCTCCTTGAGAAGATTTTTGAAACGCATGTAATACTAAATTAACTGAGTCATCTAGTGACATTAAAAATCTTGTCATATTTGGATCAGTAACAGTAATTTCTTTTTTGTTTTTAATCTGATCTATGAAAAGTGGAATTACAGATCCTCGAGAACCCATAACATTTCCATATCGTGTGCAACAAATTATAGTTGTTTTTTGCCTAATTAATGATCGAGCCTTTGCAACAGCAATTTTTTCGGCCATGGCTTTTGAAATACCCATAGCATTTATTGGATAAACAGCTTTATCAGTACTCAAGACAACAACTTTCTGGACCTTATTAAAAATTGCGGCATTGATCAGATTTTCTGTTCCAACAATATTTGTACTAACTGCTTCCATTGGAAAAAACTCACATGAAGGAACTTGTTTTAGTGCAGCAGCATGAAATATTAAATCAACATTTTTTGTGACATTTAGTAGACTTTGATAGTCTCTCACATCACCTATAATAAAATTTATTTTTTTATTATTATATCTCAATCTCATATCTTCTTGTTTTTTCTCATCTCGACTGAAGATTTTAATTTCTTTAATTTTTGATTTTATTAAAGCAGACAAAACTGCATTTCCAAATGAGCCTGTACCACCTGTAATTAAGATAACTTTATTTTCTAAAAACTTCATACATTAATCAATTCATTCTTGAATTTAAAAATAAATCTAAAATCATTTTGTCCCAATTTGGCATATTATAACTAATCATTGAAGATAAACCACTATCGATAAGACTTCTATCACAGTAATAATCTTTAAACATATTTAATTTAATATTTGTAAGTTTAAAAGTAGATTTTATTTTTAGAAGAAGATTATATTTGTCAATTTTAGGTCCACTCAAATGATGAATGCCATTAATTTCTGGATAGAACTTTATAACTCTGTACAAAATTTTACCCAATTCAATAGTTGAAATTCCAGAAAAAAAGGCATTTGTGAAGCCGTTTACATCATTATTTTGAGTCAAAAACCACTCAAGTAGACCGTGATGCTCATATAATTCAAAACCAATTGTTGATTTTCTTATAGTCAATGCATTATCAGATAAAACCTCTCCTCTAAATTTTGACTGTCCGTAAAGATCTTGTGCATCAGGATTATCACTTACTTTATAGTTTCCTTTATCACCAAAAAAAACACAATCTGTGCTTAAATGAATTAATCTTATGACTTTCTTTTTACATATTTTATCAAGATCATGAGGGAAAATACTATTGATATAATTAACATCTTTGATATTTTTACCTTCAATTTTTTGCTTAGTCACACCAATACAATTTACAATAGTGTCAGGCCTGAAAATATTAATAACGTTATCAAGACAATCTAGCTCCATGATATCAATATTAAAAAAAGAATTTTTCTGATTAAATAATTTTAAATCTTTATAATCATATTCAGATCTTTTAAGAGTTGCCTTTAAATCAAATAATTTATGCCAAGATTGGAATAATTGATTCCCAATCATTCCATTTCCACCTAGTAATAATACTCTCAATTTATGACCTTATTTTTTATTGATTGAAGATAATACATAATTTTTATTACTTAAATTTAATAATAGTAACGTAGTTAATATCCATATAACTACAGACGTTCTATTTGCAGTAATTGCAGGGGCTCCAAATGATGCGCCTAAAAGCATTAACCAAATAAAAAAAAGAAATATACCTTCTTTTGAAGAGTTTATTGCTTTAATCAAACCTAAAGAAATTAAAAATATGAAAATCAAAAAATATAAAAATAATCCTAAATAACCAGAAATATGAGCTATTTCTAAAAAGCCAAAATCTGCGTAGGGAATATTGCCAAAACCAAAGCCTACAAAAGGACTCTCCTCAAGAATTAATTGAAATCTGCCATAAATATTACTATCAGATCCTAATCTACCAGAAGTAATTATGCTAATGAAATTTAAGAAAGAATTTAACATTATTAATATATGAAAGATGGTAGCATTATTTAAAATCGATTAATAATAAAATATTGCATGGTTCTAAATAGTGGAATACTCATCTCAAAATTTATTAATAAAATATATAATATTATAAATGATAATATTGATATAAAAATAATTCTATAATTTAAAAATACACTCATAATTTTAGAAGAGACTAGTAAATAAATTATGAATAATATAGATCCAAGAAATTGAACAACTTTTGATCCCGAAAAAAACGATCCTGCAATTAAAAATGGAAATGAAAAATATAAGATTTTACGATGCTTGTAAGAGTCTATATTGATCAAATAAACCCAGCAAAATAAACCAATTGAATATGCTACACCAGCATCAAATGGCTGATTAAATACACCAGGACTTCGTCCAGCAGGCAGTGCTCTTCCAATAGCTGTTTTACCGTCCACATCTGGAGGGCCACCAATTAATTCTAAATATTGTCCTGAGCCTACATATAAAAATATTACAGCAAGCATAGTATTTATGATTAAAAATAATAAATAAAGTTTGATAAAAAAAATAATTATTTCTGATGTTGAATACTTTTCACTAAATTCTTTTACAACTGTACATGTGATTAAAATTAGTGCCAATGGTTGAAATAAATTTTCAAATTGAGCTATAAACTTATAAATTGATCCACTAAAATTACCCAAAATTAAACTTGTTGAACCAATTAATAAAATAGCGAATAATAAAATTATTATTAATGAAATATATGAATTTAATTTTAAGCTTCTAAAATTAACAAAAAATAATAAGAAATTTATAAAAAATAGAGGGTAAATTAATAAATGATCAGTTCGTAAACCAAGTTGAGGAAAAATATAAATACCTAAGACAGTAGCTAAGAATAATGATGAATATAAAATAATCATAAGTCTAACTTAGCTCCAGTTTCTTGGATCCAAAAATGGACTATCTTGATTAATTAACTCGATTGGAAATCTAGGAATTTCTTTGTTCACACTATTAATGATTTCCTTCAGATTATCAAAACTACCAACTCCAATAATAATTTCATTCACTTCGACTAAATGAAATACAAATGATAAACACGCTTCTAATTGATCTAAGTTATTATCCATAATCCACTCATGCCAGATTGACCAAATTTGATCTGAATTATCAAACATTTTTTCTAATTTTTTTTTCGTTAATAATAGTAACCCCTGTAAAAAAACTGACCTAGCCTGAATAAAAATATTTTTTGAACTTAATTTTGCCAAATAATCATCTTTTAAAAACCTTTGATCTAAGATGTTTATTGGAATTTGAACATAATCAAAATTAAATTGTTTTAGCACTTCATCTAATTCTTTTGGTGAATAAACTGAAATACCAATGTTGTCTATGATCTTTTCTTCTTTAAGTTCGATAAGAGCGTTATATATTTTTTCACCATGAATATTTAAAATTGAATTAGAGTCGTGAATATACATACAATTTAAAGATTTAATATTCAATCTACTTAATGAATCAAATGTTAAATTCCTTACCCATTGATTTACATTTTGACCAATATTTTTTTTAAAATTATATTTTGGTAACTTGGTATTAATCTTCCATTTTTTATTTATTAAAGAACCAATTATTTTTTCACTATCTTTATAATTAATAGCTGTATCTAATTTAATGAAATTATTCTTTTCACAAAAATCAAAAATTTCTCTCGATTCTTGATAAGTTATTTTTTTTTTATTAGTGATACCGTAATTAGAACCAATTTGGGCCGTACCTAAAACTAATTTTTTTGAAATTGGATTTATATTTCTATTCATCAATTAATGAATAGCATATTTGCGAATTATTATTCTACAACAAGTTTAATTACTCTTTGAATATCTTCCTCAGCAATATCTGGAAAAAGAGGAATACTGATACAATTGCTATAGTAATTTTCACTATTTGAGTAAAGATCGAGATTTTTCCCAAAATTTTTAACGTACCAAGGCTGTAAATGAATTGGTATATAATGTATTTGTGCAAAAATACCATTATCTCTAAGTTTATTTACTTTCTTAACTCTCCATTGTGGATCGTCACCATTATATCTTATTACATATAAATGATATGCGCATACCATGTTTGGGAATTCTACTGGGGTAAGAAGATTTTTGTAATCTCTAAATTTTTCCTGATAAATATTAAATATTTTTTGACGTTTATCTATCGTTTCATCGATTCTTTTAAATTGTGAAATTCCTAATGCTGATTGAATATCAGTTATCCTATAGTTATATCCAAGTACTTGTTGCTGATATAACCAAGGCGCCTTATCAATATTTTTTAGTTTTGAGCTTTTATCAGATATTTCTCCATTTTCGTTATTTATATTCCATTTCTCAAATAAATTCTGATCACGCTCTATGCCATGGCAAGAAAACATTCTAGCCTTTCTTGCTAACTCATCATTATTAGTTAGTAGCATACCTCCTTCACCAGCAGTAACTGTTTTCACAGGATGAAACGAAAATACAGCAAAATCACTATGAACGCATGAACCACATCTTATTTTTATATCATTATGATAATAATAACTTCCAATTGAGTGAGCAGCATCTTCTATAACATAAAAATTATATTTTTTTGCTAAATCCCATATTTTTGGAAGATCAGCAGGTACACCAGCAAAATCAACAGGGATTACAACTTTCGGTGGTCCTTTGGTTTTTATATATTCTTCAAGTCTTTCTGGACACATACATAGTGAGTCTAAATTAATATCAATAAATTCCGGTATTGCTCCACAATATGCAATACAGTTAGCTGTTGCTAAAAATGTATTTGGAACTGTTACTCCTCTGTCAGACTCTTTTAAATCTAATGAGAGACATGCTACATGTAGTGCAGCTGTTGCATTTGAAAGAGCAATTGCATGCTTTGCTCCTACATAATCTTTTACAATATTTTCAAATTCAGTGACTGTTGGACCACCTGTTAAATAGTTACTTTTAAGGGTTTCGACAACTGCATCTATATCATCTTGTGTAATTGTTTGTTTTCCGTATGGAAGCATAGAAATATATTTATTAGTTAATACAACAAATAAAATAAACTAAATTAACCCACATTCAAGTAATGGTATGTTTATTATTTATAATCTCTTATAGTCTAATATATTTGCAAATAAATTTGTATAAATAGAATAAATTATGCAGAAAATGAATATTAACAAATTTGATCAACAAATGTATGAAAATACTGAGAAAGAGAATGACTTTTATCCTCCAAATGCAGCTAATGAGATCTCATTGAGATACAAGTTTGCCACCTCACATTGTATAAATAAAAAAATATTAGAAGTTGGACCAGGCAATGGTTACGGATGTAAAGCATTAATCTCAAATGCAAAAAATTATAAAGCAATTGAGTTTTCTGAAAATAACGTAAAGGAGTTTAAATCAAAGTTTCCATTAAATGATATATTTCATGGTGACTTTCTAAAATATAAATTACCTAGTAAATCCAAATTTGATTGTATTGTTTCACTAGCAAATATATATTATTTTGATTTTCATCAATTTCTTAAAAAATGTAATGAGTTAATAGAAAATCAGGGCTTATTGATCTTTTGTACTTCAAATAAATTATTTCCTAATTTTAAGTCAGCTGAACATACAACAAAATATTACGATCTAGAAGATCTCTCAGAAATTTTAAAAAAAAATAATTATACTCCGAAATTTTTTGGTGCATTTAAGAAAAATGAAGAAAAAAATATAAAGGAGTTCACGCTCTCAATATTTAAATTTTTAATTAAAAGCATATTGCCAAGTAAATTATATATTCTTTTGAAACAAATAACTAAACAATCTGTTCCTTTACCAAAGGATCTTTCTAGTATAAAGGTTTCTTTAAGTGATATTAAAGATATAAATTCCAACTCTGAGTCTAAATCTTATTTGATTATATATTGTGTAGCAGTTAAAAATGGCAATTAAAGTAGTTCATTCATTCAATTGGTTCTCTATTAAAAAAGCAGGTGGAACCTCTGATCTGATGTTTAAAATTGTTAAAGCTCAAGAAAAGAACCCTGAACTATATCCTGCAATATTAAGTTCTGATGATAGCTTTGATTACAGCCTCAAAGATCAGCTTAAAAAAACCTATTTTATTATTTCTAAATCTATTATTAAATCTCTAAATATAAATCTTTCCAGTTTACCAAATAGAGATTTAAAGAAATTTAATCCTGATCTAATTCACATGCATGTTTATAGATCAATTCAAAATATATTTATATACATTTACTGTATTACTAATAAAGTTCCATACGTCATGGACGCTCATGGCTCTGTGCCTTTTTGGGGAAAAGGAAAAATAAAGAAAAAAATCTATGATTTTTTGATTGGAAAAAGAATTATGTTGGGCGCATCTGCTTGGATTGCAGAAACAGAGGTTGGCATAAAAGAGTATACAGAGCTATTTCCATCTATTACTGGAGAAAATGCAGATATTTTAAGCCCACCATTTGGAGTTGATGAGTTTTTAAAACTACCTGAAACATCTGATTTAGATTTTAGAAAAAAATATGGCTTAACTGATGATAGTATAATTATTACTTTTCTTGGAAGGTTGCATCAAGGAAAAGGCAATGACTTTTTATTGAAAGGTATTTCTAGAGTTAGTAAAACACGAAAAAATTTATATTGTATGTTAGTAGGAGCAGATGATGGTCATGAAGAAACTCTTAGAAATTTATCAAAAGAACTTAATATTGAAGATCGAGTGATTTTTGTAGGTTTTAAATCTGGTTATGAAAAAAATGAAATACTCAAATGTTCAAATATTGTTGTACAACTATCACGTTTTGAACAAGGGGCCTGGGCTCCTCTGGAGGGTGTCCTATGCAAAACCCCTATTATAGTTACAGATCATACTGGCACAGGAGAAGATATCAAAAGACTTGATGCAGGTTATTTAGTAAAAATGGATGATATAGATGACTTAGAAGAAAAAATAAATTTTATAATAAATAATTATGATAGCGCGTACGATAAAACACTTAAAGCAAGAAAATATATTATTGATAATTTGTCAATGGATGCAAGAATGGGAGAATATATTGATATTTATAAAAAGGTATTAAGTTTGCATTAACTAATTAATAAAGGAGTCAACTTTTGCCAAAAATATTATGTGTAATACCTGCTAGAGGTGGATCAAAAAGATTGCCAAAAAAAAATATTTTAGATTTTTTTGGTAAACCTATGATATATTGGACGATAGAAGCTGCAAAAAAATCTAAAATATTTGATAAAATTGTCGTATCTACTGATGATGAAAGAATCAAAAAAATTTCTCTAAAATTTGGAGCTGAAGTTCCGTTTATGCGAGAAGGACTTTCAGATGATTACACCCCTATAAGTCAAGTTACGTGTGCTTATGTTAAAAAACTAAAGAATGAATTCAAATATCATCCAGATATTGTAGTACAATTAATGGCAAATTGTCCAAATAGAAGTGCTAAAGAAATTAGAAGCTCAATAAAATTTTTTTTAAAAAATAAATTAAATTTTCAATTAAGCTGTCTAGAGTATGGATTTCTTAATCCATGGTGGGCACTAAAAATTAATAAAAAAAATATACCTAAGTTTCTTTTTCCAAAAGAAATAAAAAAAAGATCACAAGATCTTGAAAAACTTTTTTGTCCCTCAGGTGCTATATGGATAGCAAAAACATCAGAGCTATTGAGAGCAAATACATTTTATGGCAAAGGACATAAATTTAAACCTTTACCATGGTATTCAGCTATAGATATTGATGATAAAAATGATCTTGAAATAGCAAAAATTGCGAACAAAACGTATTTAAGAAGTAAAGAATATGATTAATTTGGAGATATTATAATTAATTAAAGATTTCTGATAAAACCTAATGTTTTCTTTAAACCGATATTTATTTTTGTATTAGCTAAAAATTTTAGTTCATTTTTAGCTTTTTTATTGCTAATTTTGGTCTCGAAAACTTCACCAGCTCTCTCAGGAAGAAATAAAGTTTTTATACTTTTACTATTTAAATAAATATTTTTCATCATTTTTACTAATTGATTTACACTTGTTGTTTTTCCTGTTGCAAATTGGAATACTCCACTTTTATTTGATAACAGTACCTTAAGTATTCCTTTAGAAATATCATCTACATAAATAAAATCTCTCTTTTGTTTTCCATTTCCATAAATGACAATTGGTAAATTTTTTTCGATATTATTAAAAAATTTTGCAATAACACTATTTTTTTTGTGGCTACCAGGCCCATAAACATTTGCAAACCTTAAACAGGAAATGTTCATTCCATAGGTGTTGTTATATGTAAATGCTAGATTTTCATTGAAAAGTTTTGACAATCCATATGGTGAAATTGGTTTTGCAGTCGTATCTTCATAAATAGTTTTATTATAATTTCCAATTATTGCTCCACCTGTTGAGGCAACGATTATTTTTTTTATATTTTTATTTCTACAAAATTCAAAAAGATTGTAAGTTCCATTAACATTTGTTTTGATCGTTTTAGAAGGGTTTAGTGTCGAAGCCACTACCTCTGTTTCAGCTGCTAGATGTATCACTGCATCGAATTTTATATTTATTTTCTCAAATGTGCTTTTTTTTGAAATGTCAAATTTATAAAACTTTTTTATGGGATATTTAATATCACTTTTTTTTCCAACAATTTCATTATCAATAACATATATTTCAAATTTATTCTTTCTTATGCTGTTTAAATATCGAATAAGATTTGATCCTATAAAACCTGCTCCACCAGTAATTAATATTTTTGTTACCTCCATTTTGATTTACACGGAATTTTATTTTTATCTATTCTTTCTTTATATTTCTCTGAAATTATTGAAATTTCATTTATTAATGTTTCATCTAATTTTGTTTGCTTCAATCCTAAATTAATAAAATTTTTATTTGATACATCTAATTCATTTTCTGCATTTTCGTTTCTTGGATTTTCAACTTTTTCTATTTTGACACCAGTTTTATTTGAGATTAATTTTGCTAAATCAATAATTTTATGTGTTTCAGTCATTTGATTCATAATTTTTACTCTTTCATTTGCTCCTGGTGGATTTTTAACAGCAAGATTAATACATTCAACACAATCATTGATATTGATAA
>MDSZ01050746.1_pt1 | contig 14670 bp, 14 predicted proteins | sample 811201 | NCBI WGS metagenome assembly MDSZ01 (sample SAMN05326647, study PRJNA326480) | marine metagenome | isolation source: seawater | place: Indian Ocean: North | collected 2010
AAATTAAGAACCTAATAAATTTGTAAATGAAGAAGTCATGCTAGATTGTGCTTGAGCAGGACTCGCTTGTGCAGGACTCACTTGGGCAGGACTCGCTTGTGCAGGACTCGCTTGTGCAGGACTCGCTTGTGCTTGTGCTGGACTTGCTTGTGTTGTCGGGCCAGTTGACCCACTAGAACTTCTCTGTGACATAACACCCTGGGAACTTGAAATGGGTGGATCTTTTTGTGCTGCTAATCCTACACTACTATTATTATTTAATAATGTTTGGTCTTGAAATGATATAGATGCCGGAACTCCATCACCTCCAACATAATTAGGCATCATATTAATTACAGGAGAATAGGCTGGTTCAACATTTGATTCACCTAATCCATCAAGAGGAAAATATTCACCATAACTTGTTACACCTCTATTTCTCCCTGGGAATATTGCATTAACTATATCATCTGCAGTAACAGTTGACTGCGATGGGCATGATGTGTTTACATCAGGACATTTAGGACAAGTAGGACAACCACCATGTTCTGGACATACGCAATCAGGACACCCATCTTCATTGCATTCACAAGCAGGACAATCGGGACAACTAGGACAAGTAGGACATTTAAAATCGTCGACTGCTTGTCTTATATTACTTGTAGTAGTTCTTTCAAAATATAACATAATAACAATTACTAAACATAATACTACGATAGATATCTGAAGAATATTACCTATAGAACCTTCTTCCATTATATATCTACTCAACATTTAATTTCCGTTGGATGTAAATAACATTGATTTATATATCTTCGCATCTTTTTGTCATTTAAATTACTTTTCAGGTATTTATCAAATGACATTCCTTTTAACATTGATTCTATAAAATGCATACAATAAAAACCACATGCATATGTATTATTCTGATAACTCTTATCATTATGCGCCACTATAAATTTAATATTATTCTTTTTACCCTGCTGTTTAATTTTTTTTATTAATTCTTTAATTTCTTTTGTTGGGTTTGAACCAAATGAATCAAAAAAATAGATACCTGGATGATCTTTAAGATTATTTCCTATTAAATCTATATACATAGCCATCCAATGTTCACCTGGTTTATTACTTTCATCTGTATTAAATACGATACCTAATTTATTTTCACCACGTTTTTTATGATCCATTATATTTATCTTACATAAGTCATGACTAACAGAACATTTATTAAAATCTATTGGAACTGCTCCAAAAAAGTAAAAGTCATCTAAATTTCTTTCATGCTTACTTAAAACATCTTCAATATCAAAATTACTTAACCATTCAGTATAATCTTTAACTAAATCTTTAGGCAAAACTGGTCTAAAATAATCTTGTAGATATTCTACTTCACTTGAAGGTAATTTTTTCATTAATTCTTTAATATTTACCCAACATGCCTCTGATTTACAATTATATTTATTTGTGAATATATCTGCTACAGTATCATATAATTCTTTATCATCTAAATGTGCATAATCTATAACAACATCTTTTTCTTGATCTAATGCTTTAGCTATTTTAACTAGTGAATTATGCGATAAACAACTATAGGGTAACTTATTTTTCTTAAATGGTGAACATTGTTTTTCTTTATATTGTTTTTTTGTATGTTTATTCTTCCTATTAGTCATATATATATATTTTTAGATAATATATTTAAAGCGTTTAGGGTTAATTAATATAAAATGGAACCGTTAAATATAATTGATTATAAAAGTAAATTAGATTCTCTATCTAGTGATATACTAAATAAATACAAAGAATTAGAAACTTCCTATATTGATTTACAGAATTCTAAAAATATAGAATTAGCTTCTATAAATTCTAAAAATATATCTCTTTATGAACTAGTGAAAGAAAAAGAAAGTATTATAACTTCTTTAGAAAATGAAATATTGAGATATAAGAATAGAGAGGCAGAATATAAATTAACTATAGAAAATCAAAAACTACAAAAAGTAGAAGATGAAAATACTAATAAATTTGACATGTTACGTTCACAAGCTAAAGAAATTACTTGTAAAGATAAAGAAATAGAACGTCTTACTAAAGAACTAACAAAACAGAAAGAATTAAATTCTATTAAGAATAATATTGAGGTAAAGGTTGACCATGGATGGTCACCTACATCAAGTAAACAACCCACTATGGAACCTGATAAACTAGTGTTAGATGATAACGATATTAATCATGAAACTGCTAACGATGAAACTGCTAACGATGAAACTGCTAACGATGAGACTGCTAACGATGAAACTGCTAACGATGAAACTGCTAACGATGAGACTATAGAAGAACAATCAGAAGAGTTATACATAGTTAAATATAGAAAGAAGAAATATTATCGAGATAAGGATAACAATGTTTATCATATTTTAGATGATGATGAAAAAGGTGATCTTATAGGAGTTTGGACATTACAAGATAATGGTAAACATAAACTAGTTAAGAATTAACTTCTTTCAATAATATCCATTAATTTAAATTTTACTTTCATGTATTTTGTTTTTTTTAATTCTTCTATATCAGATAAATATTTATCTGGAATAGGATCCTTTCCATACATTTTTTTACATATTGTATATAAACACATAACACATTTATAAGATTCATCTTCTGATAAATTCGTTCCGACCCTATTAATTAATGTATCAATTAAAGGCTCTATTCTATCTTTAATTATATTACTTACATCTAATTCATATAAAAACATACAATATCCTATTAGTTTATCTGTTAACTTATTATTAGAGCATAATTTAGCATATTCAGAATTATTATTATTAGACTCTTTAATTTGTAAATTTGAATAAACGTTATCTATCTGTTTATTAATGATTGATATATCTTTAAAATTATCATGAAATAAACTCAATAAATAACAATAGTATTTATTATAATTATGGTGAATTAATGCATATTCAAATATAGTTTCTATAGCCAATGGATAAAGATGTTTCTTTTCTTTAAATTTTACAATTAAAGAATCACAGATAGTTTTATAATTTAACGAAGATAATTTATTTAATGATGTTTTAAAATCTTTTAAAATATATGTATCTTCTGATAGTTTTTTCTTATATTTAGGGTTTTTTATAGTTATTCCAGTTCTATAATATTGTTTATTGATTTCTATTGAATCTAAATCTTTCTTTAGTTTATTTAATTTACTTTTCTGTTGTAATAAATATTTATTTTTATCTGATATATATTGATCAGATAAAAATAATTTATTTAGCGACTCCATACAATAATGGGTCACCATATATTAGATTATATTAAATTTCTTTTAAATAGTAATTTGATTTATTATAATTATGTTATAAGTTAGATGATGGATAAAAAGAAAACTAGATGTTCAGTATGCGGAAAATCAGACCATAATAAAAGGACTTGTCCAAATATTATAATTAATGATACACGCATGATTCAGGAAGAATTTATAGAAGAATCTATTAATATATCGGATAAGAAGAAAAGATTCATAAAAGATTTATTAGATAGAGAAGCATATGATATACCCCCTAAAATTTTTACTATATGGATACAGAAAAATAGACCCATAAAATTAAATGAATTAAAATATGTGTGTGATAAAGGATTAAATCAGGATTCTATATATCTATATCTAGATTTAGTAAATATGATAGATGAATGTTACTAAAAATTTCTACCTTTTTCTTTAATTTCATTATACTTACTTTTTAATATAATCTGATTATCGGGTATAAATGAAACAGTAAATAATACTACTATAAATAATAAAGTTGAAATATATTTAGTAATGGTTGTTTTAAATATTTCATTTTTACTTATATTACGAACAATACTGTGAACTAAAGACAATATTAAAAATACAATTGATAATAATTTTTGTTTATCTGATATTTCAGTTGTTCGATTTAATACATATAATGATAATCCAATTAAGATAATAAATAACGAAGCAGGTAATAGATATGATATACTATGAAATTTATAGGTTATAGGATTTTCTATAACAAATTTATGCAATAGTAAACTTGAAGAATAAGCGAATATAAATCCACCATAGATAAATCTCTTACCGACTAACCCTGATATTATAGATACTATATAATAGGCTAAAATATCAAATATACGATAAGTAATAAACATATAATAATCCATAGATTAAATTAACAGTGATCAGGGCAAGGTATAGGATTTGCACTACCTTTACACATAGTACATGCCATATTATGGGGGATATTTTCTATATCATGTAGTCCTGCTTCTAGTTTACGTTCTAATTGTTTTGCTTTAATTTCTAAAGTGCAAGATACACCTTTTAAGATACTAAAGATAAATTCAAATAAAGGATTATTCATTATATTACATAAAAATTTACTCATAGTAGTATGATCACTACCTAATGTTATATTAGAACAGTCACCTGAAAAATCAGTTTCACCTATAGAATACCAATAACGGTCACTACAATCAGCCATTAATGCATCACAATAATTCTTTGCAAATTCACTATTACCTTGAGCAGGTTTTCCATTCTCTAATCCTAACCCTGCTAGATAACGAGTAGTCGTTGGTGTTTTATCACTACCTTGTATACATCTCATACATTTTGTTCTATTTGTATTTTCTGTTTTATATTCATATTCATTTTCCCAACCAGATTTTAAATTATTACAATCTTTATTTTTATAATAACATACATTGAGTGGATTACTTATATCACTTGCTCTACATGTGCCACCTATACCATCACTATTTTCTGAAGCGTCCACCTGCGCTTGCGTAAGTGCTAAATCCTGTGATGTATCATAACCACCTTCATTAAGTCCTGCTTCAATTCCTTCTACTGTTTTTGAACAATAATTATAACTTAGATAAGTGATAATTAGTATTATTAAAAATGAACATTCTTTATCCATACTTACTGTATAATTAGAAAATAAATATTTATGTTCTCTTAAAAAGATTGTGAATGCCACCACTTGCCCACTCGCTAGCATCATATAGTGTATCTTTGGTTTGAACTTTAAGACACTGGCCTGGATTTTGACCTGCACAGACAGGTAGACCACAAGCACCCGATTCAGTAAATGGAGTATTATTCCAAGTGGCTTGACCTACTGATTCAAAATATGTTTCACTATCGGGCCAATTACATACAGGGGTATCAAATGTTGAACAACCTTTTCCAGCACTATGGACATAATGTGCATTACCATTCGGCCCGCTAGAAGGTGAAGGACAACCTTTTTTACCTCTAAATAGTCTAGGAACAGTTCCAGGTTCAGTCACAGGTTGATAATATGGATTTAGACATTTTAATCCTTCTTGTAAACTATACTGCATGATGGGCTTACCTCCATTATAGCCATATATTTCTTTAGTTGTATCATCAGCTTCCCAACCATCAATACAATCATCTACATAGGCTTTTACAGTGTCTTTTAAAGATTCTGGTATTTTTTTACTGTCAGTAATATTCTTTGATGTATCAGCCGAAGCATTATCCTTAGTTGTAGAGTCTTTAACAACGTCTATAACTTCTAAGAAGTTATTAGCTTTACTAGATGTAGGGAAGGCTGGATCCCTATTTAATCGGAATCTCTTAACAGCTTGACCATCAGTTGATATTGAAGTTGCTTTTGAACCATCTGCATTATTAGGCAATACACCTGGTCTTACATTACCTGATTTATCAATCGCACCAATGGCTTCCATCCATTCATACCAAACACTTCCTTCTAGTCCACCAGAATAACTATAAATACTATTTGATTCTTTAAATGAACAGACACCACCCGAATCATTATTACATTGATCTTTATTTCCATCATATTTACTACATAGCTCGGTTTGTTGATTGGATACTCTTCCCACACACTTACCGGCGCCTTTTTCTATATCATTGATGGTCGTTGACCCACCGTCAGTTCCGGTGTTAGGAGGGGGGGACGAGTGGGGCGTACCAGGTATATGACACCACAGTTCTGTTTTACCAGGTTGGTTGCAAACAGCCATACTGCCGCCGAATGTGCCGGGATTATAAGAGGGTGCTACAAATGCGTCCGCAGGTGATCTAGAATTAGAACCAGCCCTTCTACACATTAAATCGCCATTTGCTTGTTTACATTCTGACTGCCGTGCTAGATCTGGGACGGTATCCCCATCATTTAATCCTTCAATCAAAGGTTTATTATTCATTAAACTACACACAAGCAGACCCACTAATACTGCTAATAGAACCATAGTTAGATCTATACCCATAGATTTCGACGATTTACTCGATCTAGACGAAGAACTTGACTTAGCCATTTATAATGTATATATAGAAAAAAATTAAAGATTGATTAAATATGGATAACAATGTTTTAACTCTTCTTGTCCATTATCTAGATATTTAATTTCTTGATCTTTCATTTGTCCAATAAATGAACTATGATTAACTAACGCTATATTTGTTTCAGATCTTGAAGCAATAAATTCTTTTAATTTTTGTATTCTTAAATTTAATTCTTCTATTGTTTCTTCCCTATGAGACATCCAAATATCATCTTGATTTGATTGTAGATTATCAAAATTAATATGAGAATATTTAGCTACTAACATATCTTTTGAAGATCGTTTATTACATGTGTGTTTACCTAAGGGGAACTCACGAACATATTCTAAAGCAATCATTGGAACTTGTTTATCTTTAAATATCTCACAAGCCGTCTGAAGTGTTCTTTTTAATGGTGAAACTATAACTAATTCTATAGTATCAATATCCTTCCATGTTTCACCTAATTGTTTCGCTTGGTTAAATCCTTCTTGAACCAATGAGGTATCAACAAATTGAGGATCATAAAATGTGCTAGATCCATATTTTAAATAATTCATATTGTGTTCAGCAATTCCATGGCGAATACAATATATATTTTTAGACATAATACTTTAATTAGACATAAATGCTTTAAATATTTAATTACGTAGATTATTGAGTATGTGTTGGAATACAGGCTTGTTGGGTATAAGTGATTCTACTTCTATTCTAGGATATATACACATAGTTTGTAATTCTTGTATTAATAATTTCATAGCATAGGGAATATTGATCATAGATTTAGGATCATCATTATTTGAATAATCAATTAATCCTGTATTATTATTTATCTGAACTTGGTATTCATCCGACCGTTTCATCATAGATTCTTGTAAGAAAGAAGAAGTTCCATGGGAAAGGATACTATCACGTTCCATTTCGCCGATTCTTAAACCTCCATTATTCGCTCTACCAGCAGCAGGCTGTCTCACAAGAGCCTGTAATGGACCTGTTCCTCTAGAATACATTTTATCAGCTACCATTATCTTTAGCCGTTGATAATAAATAGGACCCATATAAATTGATGTCTTAAGTTGTTCTCCAGTAATACCTGAATATAAAATTTCATCACCGGTCCCTTGATATCCGAATTTACTTAATAATTCATTATAATCAGTAATCTTATTATTCTGAAAAGGTGTTGCATCTCCCAGATGTCCTGAAAGTGAACAACACTTCCCTAAAATCATTTCTAAAAATTGATTAATAGTCATTCTACTTGGTATAGCATGAGGATTCATAATTAGATCGGGGACTATACCATCTTTAGTAAATGGCATGTCTTTTTCTTCTAGGAGTAAACCACATACACCCTTCTGTCCAGGTCTACTAGAAAATTTATCACCAATTTCAGGTATTTTATGCTTACGAATACGGACTTTACATGATCTTAAGTTGTCTTTATTTTCATAAATTAAGACTTTATCAACAATACCGGATGTTCCAAACTTAATAGAAGAACCAAATACATCCGTCTTATTTCCATTCTTACGATATTTACCTGTAATAAAATCATTCGAAGTTACATATTCACCTTCTTTAACAAAACCATTATCATCTAACTTAGATGCTTGGGATAAATCTTTTTTCTGAATATTTTCTTGATTTTTGGGATTTCCAAAATGTGTAGTTTCATTATTAACTAATTCTTCAGAGTCTTCATAACTTCTAAAATAAACTGTCTGAAACATCCCTCTTTGAACAGATGTTTTATTAAGTATAACAGCATCTTCTTGATTATATCCACTATAGCTAGCTATCGCAACTATACAATTACATCCATAGGGTAATTTATCAACGTGCGTATATTGTTTGTATCTAGTTGTTACTATAGATTTCTGAGGATAGTGATGAATATGACCAAATGTATCAAATCTAGTATTGTAAGCACTAGAATATACTCCTACAGCTTGTTTCGTTTGTTGTGAAGAAAATACATTACGAGGTGCTTGTGAGTGTTCTGGAAAAGGAATGTTTAATGTTAAAGCACTTAATATTAAACTTGATTCAATCTCACAATGTGTATAATCTTTATCTATACTTCTATAATCTTTTGCTATATAACTATGTTCACTTTCTAAACTATCTATATATTCAATGGGTGCTTGGGTTTTTTCTAATTCCAACATAAAATCATCTTTCTTTTTTAATTCATCTAATTCATTCTTATAGTATAGATTATCAAAGGGTGTAACATCTTTATTTATGCTAAATATATAACCATGTATCATATGAGACCAACTACTCATTTCTTCTGTTGATCCTGAGATTAGCACATTACTTTTATCAGATTTTAAAACAAATATAGGCCTTACGATCCTTCCTGAATCACAATATACATATATTTCATTTGTAGATGTATTCCAAGATATAGATGTAAAAATATTAATAATGCTATTTAATTTTAATAGTTTTAATATCTTAACTAGTAGTGCAGGATTCTTATGTATCCCTACTAATCTACCATTTAAAAATACTAAAGAATTCATATCAAAATCTTCACTTATACAATCTTTTAATTCTATCATTTTATGATCTATCAATGCCATATATATTCCGGTCTCTTCAATATTAATAGTAACTCTAGCTATGATTGTTAGATGATTAATGATTCCAACATTGGATCCATCAGGAGATTCTGAGGGACATACATATCCCCATTGAGAATTATGAAGTTTACGCGGACCTATAGTCTTTGAACCACTTGCCATAGGATATGATAATCTACGTATATGTGATAAAGTCCCTAACGCAGATAAACGGTTTAGATCTTGAACAATACCCTTTCTAGCTGATATACCTGTTCCAAATGATGATCCAAATGATTTACTAATATTATCCATAATTTTACTATCAAAGATTCTTTGAAAATTCTGAGGATTAATTATATTAGAAAACTCATGTCCTTCTTTAAAATTAAATTTATATTCATGATCTATTTTTAAAGAACAATTGCGTTGATAATTTGCCCAAAGTTCACGATATAATTCTAATAATAAAGGACCTGCCAGATCTATTCTTTTATTTGAATAAGAATCTCTATCAGTGTGGGGTATAATTCCTAGATGAGTTAATAATAATTTACGAACAATATAAGCTAAGAATATATATTTTTCTTGATAAGAATTATAATGAGGGAAGAGATTATTATTTAATATATCAATTACATTAATTATATCTTTTCCCTTTGTATTCATCGCTAATAATCTTAACGCATCTTTTTGAGTATAAATTGGCTGTGAATCTTTCATAGAAATACGTAATAGATAATTTAACTTACGTTTAATTGGTTCAGGATCAGTATGTCTAATAATAGCATTTATAATATCTTTATCTGTCTGTAATCCTAATGCACGAAACATTATCATTAAAGGAACTTTAATATCAAACCCTAATACCCTAACTAATATTCTTTTTACTTTATAAACATCATCTGTATTGATTTTAATACTTTCTAAAGTGATCATATTTGTACGTGATGATTGGAAACCTTCTTTAGATACACTTTTGATATTTGCCTGTAAGATGATATTATCTTCCGAAGAATCATTTATATACACGATATTATTTACTTTTATTTCTTGAGATATAATTACTTTTTCTTTACCATTAATAATAAAATATCCTCCTTGATCATATGGACATTCACCTAATTCACTAAGCTTTACATCATCTAGTCCTCGTAAAATACACCTTTTTGAATGAACCATAATAGGTATAGAGCCAATATTAATCTTTTCAAAATTACGGATAGTTATCTGTCCATTTTCATTATTTTTATATCTAACCGCTATATTACAAAATATAGAAGATTTATAAGTATATTTTTTAAGTCTAGCTATATTTGGATACATAAATTTTGATTCTCCATTTTTATATTCCGTTGGAACTGATACAAATATAGATTCTTGTGTTGTATCTAATTCTCCATTATCTTTCAATATTTCTCCAAAATATATCTCTATCTCATATTTATATTCACTCCCATTAGAATTCATAGAATCTTTATAAATTCTAAGCGGATTACCTCTTGTAATAATGTGTTGAATACCATTCACTTTTGAATAGATAAATTCATCATATGAATCTATCTGATGTTGTGACTTATAATAAGGATTATCTCTGAAATATGTATCTATGATAGACCATTTATCTAGTATAAATTCATCTGAATCTGTTATATCAGTGCTCATATTATTATACTTTATGAATATATTTTTAAATTATTAACTCATTTAAAAAGTTTAATTTATAATTATAAAACCTTAACATATATATGGTTAAAAATCAATTATTTCGTATCTTACCTGATATTGAAATTATTAATAAAATATTAGAGACATTTGGTTTAACCTCTCTAAATGACACTAAAATTATAACAAAAGAAACAATTAAAGAAAATGATACAATTAATAAGCTAAATGATATAAAAGATGTTTTAGAAACCTATTATCTCCCTTGTAAGACATTATATATAAGAGATATAAGTGATAAACGATGTATTGTAATATTAAGACAATTTATAAGAGTTCATGGATATACATTGATGTCTAAAGAAAGACATATTGATGGAAAAAAAATTAATATTTATCGAATAATTGAAGATGATAAACCTGAATCTAAAACTACAAATAAACAGAAAAAACCAATAGTAATTAGTTTTAGTTAGAAACAAGGTTTAAATGATCTTCTATGTCCTTCAACTGGTCCATATTTTTGTAGAGCTTCCATATGAATTTTAGTTCCATAGCCTTTGTTTTTTTGTAAAGCATAATTTTCTAGTTCAGGTCTATCTTTAACTAATTGATAAATATAATTATCTCTATAAGTTTTTGCTAAGATAGATGCCGCCGCAATACTTTTATAAGTATTATCACCACTTATTATACACTTATGATCTATACTATCTAAATTTTCATCAGTATAAATTTTAAAATGGTTTCCATCAACTAAAATCGTGTCTATATTCTTATCTTTTCTTATTTCATCTATACATAGATGCATTCCTTTTATGGTTGCTTGTAAAATATTCATATTATCTATATCTGTATGTTCTATAAATTGAACAGAATAAGCTACAGCATGTTTCTCTATATATTCTTTTAATAGTAATCTTTTCTTTTCACTCACTTTTTTAGAATCTTTAATTTCAGGTGGTGGATTATCATTAAATAAAGGGTCTTGTTTTGGCCATATGACTGCTGCTACACATACAGGTCCAAATAAACACCCCCTACCTGCTTCATCGATTCCTACTTCTATTTTAGATTCGTCTAAATATTGTTTTAACATTTATCTATACTAATATATGGATATTGATAAATCTTTATATATGTCAGATTTTTTAAAGATGAGACAAGATTTAGGAACGGTTGAATTATATCCAGTTAAAAATATATTATTTACAAACCTATATGATGAAATGACACCTAAAGTTCATTCTACAGAAGTTGTCCAAGCTATTGAAGATATAAATAAAGAAACTGAGAAAAAAACTATTATGGTATTAGAAGGTTCACAAGATTCTTTTACACCAATAGAACCTCAAGTATTACCAGAATTATTTTCAGATTTACCTGATACCACTTTAGAAAGTCCTAAACAAGAAGTAAAAAAGATACATATAGATAAAGAAGAACCTGATAAAGTAGTAGAAGGTGAATTAAAACAAATAGTTATAGATCCTAAATATATAGCTAAAGATAATTAGAATTTACGTATATTTTTTGTTAATATAATCTTAAAATTATACATAATGGATATTATTGAAAATTATGTAGAACCCGAATCTGAAGAAGATATATCTTTAGTTTATTTAGCCAAACCTGTATATGGTGGATGGGTAACTTTTACAGTTCATTTAGCTAAACAATTCAATTATAGATTATATAAGGTTGGTAAAAGAACTGAAAAAAAGTTAAGACCATATGGATATGGTATTGATTATCAAAATGTATCTGTTGAAGACCTCTTAAAATTACCTAATTTATTAATTACAGCAATAGATAAACATTATTGGCCCATCTTACAACATCTTCCACCCAATACAAACATTGTGATTCATGATCCAACAGAACTTAAAACTAGTAAAACTAATCCTAATCCTCTAGTCCAAGAAAAAGAACTCTTAAAACAGTTTAAAGTATATACAATAAGAGAAACTGTTCAAAAATATTTGTTAGATAATTTCCAAATTCAATCAATCTTTAAAGTTCATCCTTTTTATAGCTATCCATGTGAAAAAGAAGGATATAAATGTCATGCTGTGACTATTTCCAGGATAGATTTTGATAAAAATACAGATATAATCTTAAAAGCCAATCAACTTATTAAAGATCCTAAAAAAAGAGTTCATATTTTTGGTGCTGAAAATAGATTATATGTTCATCATAAATTAGGTGAGTTAAATTTTTATGATTACTGGAAAGGAAAATTTGAGAAAGATTATCCGTTAACTTATCAAAATAAAGATATCTTAAAAAATACTCATTATGTAGTTGATATGTCGACAATCAAGAATGATGGTGGAGGAAGTCAATATACCTTTTTAGAAGCAATTTATCAAGGATGTGTCTTAGTCTTACAAAGAGAATGGATCAAACATGGTTCAATATTTAAAGAAGGTATTAACTGTTTAGCTGTAGATACACCAGAAGAATTAGCGAAAGTCTTGTCTGAACCTAGAGATATAACCAATTTAATTAAAGAAAGTAAAAAATTATTAAATCCTCATCTACAAGTTAGGTGGTAGATTTAATCTACCCTATATATATATATATATATATGAGTAAGTTTACAAAAGTCAATGTAGCTGGTGATGGTTCATGTTACTTTCACGCTGTATCAGGATTCTTAGAAATGGAAAAGTTAGTCAAAAATAAGAAAACTTATTATAAAAAAGGTAATGCGAAAGATTTAAGAAAAAAAGTTGTGAATTGGTTACGAAATCATACTAATTTTAAATACCCGAATGGTTTAACGATTAAAGATGATATTGAAGATGAATTACAAAATAATCCTAATTTACATTCAATATCAGATTATTTACAATACATGTCTAAAGAATCTTCTTATGCGGGCCAAATTGAAATAACCGCTACTGCAAATTTATTAAATCGTAATATTCGTGTTTATATTCTTAAAAATGGTCAATATCATAATGTAGGACTAGGATATAAAATAAACAATTCTAAAGATGATATTACTTTATTTCATAATATGAAACCTGGAAAATCTAAAGGAGATCATTTCGAGATATTATTTCCTAAAAGTAAAGGTAATGTTATCACAAAAACAATGTATGACAAATTAAATTCTAAGAATATGTATAAAATGAGAAGAACAGTTCGAGCTAAACACGGAAAACGGGTCAAACGGATCAAACGAACCAAACGGATTAAGAGGAATAGAACTAATATTCGTAGGAATACTATGCGTAGAAAGTCTATTAAGAGAAAGTCTATTAAGAGAAAGTCTATTAAGAGAAAGTCTATTAAGAGAAATAATATAAAGAGAAAAACTATCAGAAGGAGAAATAACAGGAGAAAGGCTATAAAGCATAAAAGGCATCTAGGTGGTGCCCCACATCAAGAAAATCTACCACGTGAAATTATAAGAAGTGCTTTAGAAAAAGACAAGTGTTATTTAACGGAGGAAGGTATTGAAGCAATAGAAAATCTTTTAGGTTCATATAATGTGTTTGATGATGATGAAATGATTTTTTTTATTAAAAACAGTAATATTAGTGAAAACGATGGCACTGGACAAGTGTTAAAAAAAATTGACAGTCAACTAAGAACATCGTACCATCGCTCTCGTAACGAGAGTTATCGGAATGAGCTTCTGGCCCTGAATCCGATAGATGATAGTTTGGATCAAGGTGCGGAGGTCAGCGTTAGAGATGCGCTTAGCGCCGGGACCAGCAGCCAGCGCGTGAGGCGGGGTCGGTCCCCCGGCACGCCCAGCATCTCTAACGCTGACCTCCAAGCTCCCTCTGAAGATAACGACCAAGCAGGGCCATATGTGCCGGAGCCTGGATTCGAGGAATTAGACTACAACCCGGATCTCGAGGGTCGCGGCCAGTTCTACGATGATGGGCTTAGCGCCTCGCCCCGCCCAGCCGTCACCTACGATGACCTCGTAGCGCACGAGCTACTCCAAATTCCCGGGTATAGCGACTCGTCTCCACCTCGTGCCTTGTCCCGCTCAGCCGCCACTGAAGATGACGTCCAAGCGCGCTTAGATGCGCTTAGCGCCGACGACAGCACCGAGAGAGCCCTTGCTGCCCTGGAGCGTCT
>MDSZ01202028.1_pt1 | contig 14668 bp, 12 predicted proteins | sample 811201 | NCBI WGS metagenome assembly MDSZ01 (sample SAMN05326647, study PRJNA326480) | marine metagenome | isolation source: seawater | place: Indian Ocean: North | collected 2010
CAAATTCATAAAATCTTGAAAAAATTCTTGAAAATAAGTTTGTTTCAGAAAAAAAGTTCTCTACTATGCCTGGGAAAAAAAAGTAGTAACACAAAAAAATAAATGAGAAAGTTGTCATAAGTTTAACTGTCTTTATATAATTTTCTGAAAGATAATAAAATAAAGATAGTAAATAGATTAAGTTAACAGTTAGGCTCATCGTTAATACAGAAATTATAGCCAATATGTAATCTTGAGATTCTAAATTTCGTTTTTTGCCATTAAAAGCAGCATTTAAGGCTATACCAATGCAAACTAGATAAGATAAAAGATTATTTGCATGAAGAAGCCCTGCAGGTCTCCCTTGCCCAATCATCAAAAATAATTCGTCACTGTCACGAAACAGGGTAGGATAAACCTCTATGATTTTAAAAGTACCAAGCTCTTCTCGAGATAATATTTCAGGAGAGTGAAGATAATCAGTATTCCAGAACATAAAGAATGATGAAGCTCCTGTTATTTGCAATACCATCACTGGAATGCAAAGAAAGAAGAAGAAAAATAGCTGTCTTGAAATCAAGGTAGGATTAGTTATAAATATTTTAGCTCCTGCTAATAAAAATAATAAATCTAAGAAAATTGTTTTTAAAGTTGTAAATAAAATATCTCCTGAAAATATCTCTATAAAAAAGAATGCAAAGCTTAGGAGAAATAAAATCAAGCCAGTGAAAGCATAAGGAGTTTGAATTAATACTAAAAGAGCAAGAAATATAGAGCTAATAAAAAGAATAAAACCCAAATCTATAAAATAAAATTTGAAGCCATTAGCTGCTATCACTAATTTTAAAAGCATTAGGGGTAGAAACAATTTATCTAAAAATCTATCCATTATTTTTTATAAATTTTCTTAATGATCCTAAAAAGCTGAGGAACATAAAAATATAGAATCTTAAATTACTTGAACTTGTTTTTTTTCTGTAAAGTTTTCTTGCGTTGAGGGAACTATAGATAATCCTAAAGTATAAAAATATATTTTTAGCTTGACTGCTTGAGAAGTCTACATGACAGATAGCATTTTTGTCTCTTATAAGGTTTATACCTTCTTTTTTTAATTCTAAAGAATGATAAATATCTTCTGCATACGCTTTGCCTGGAAATGGATAATAATTCTCTAAAATAAGATTTTCTTTAAAATGTAAAATGCAAGCGCCTGGCAACCAATCTAAATGTTTAAATTCTCCATTTTCCAACACTCCCATTGGTTCACCTGATTTTGAAATGATACCTGGTTTGAAACCTTCATTGCCATTTATATTTTTAAAGAAAAACCTTTCATATAGAGATAGCTTTTTTTCATTTTTAGGAATGCATGTAGAAAAATACTTATTAGATTTTAAATCATATAATTTAGGCCCCACACATGATTTATGATTATTTTGTATTGTTTTCATTAAGTTTTCCAAACAGTATTTTTCTAAAAATAAATCACTATCTATTTGTAAGACGTACTTATTTTTAGCTAATTTGAATCCCTCTATTCGTTGATTAACCTGACCTGCTTTTTCTGTGAAAACAACTTCTATGTTATGAAATTTCGAATAATCAAATTTTAATTGATATCCCTTTGGGATGCAGATTAATATTTCATCAGGAATAATAGTGCCATTGTTTAAATGCTCAAGAGTATCTTTTAATGTGATTTCTCCTAAAGTAGGAATTACTACGGAAACCTTCAGAGAACTCATTTTAGGATTTAAATCTTGAATTTGTTATGCCTAATCTAAACCATAAATTATTTTCAGATTTATCTGAGTCAAATGTACAAAGACGGCCAAAAAGATATCCTGAAAGATCACTGTTTATTCCATTAGATGATGAAAAAACTTTTTCTGCTGATAAATTTTTTAACATTTCAACATGTTTTTGAGTAAAACAAGTTCCTGGTTTGCCATTTGTAAAAGCAAAAAGGTTTAAATAATTTTTAAATTGAGAGAGAAATTCTTCATTCTTTTGGTATTCAATTTTAAATTCATCACTGGACAATGCATTTGCATTCCAATGATCATAAAGGTGGTTACCATAGAAAAATAGATTACTGTTCTCCCATTTCAATAATGTTTCTATCGAGGCAATTTCTCCTTGATATGAATATGCATCTTTTTGTATTTTAAAAGAGTCTTGTGATTTCATAAATTTTTTTAATAATTTTGGCGAGATAGATAAATGAAAGGGAGATTCTAAACCTTCTTTTTTAGCAAATCTTAAAAATTCATTATCTTTCTCTAAATAATTTGCAATTGCTGCAACATTTGGCTTTCCTTCTCTCAAAGGTTTTGAATTTATGAAAACTATTGCTGGAATTTTATTTTTCTCAAGGATATTTAATCCATTCTCAAAGGTTCCAAGATAACCGTCATCGAAAGTAATGATTGCTGAATAATCTGGGAAAGTTTTATTTTGTGTTAAGAGTTCTGGACTTACTACATTAAAATTTTTTTTTATCCAATTAATATGATTAGTAAAAGTTTCAGTAGTGTGAGCTATATTATTTTGAAAAAGAAATTTACTTTGTTTATTTGATATTTCATGGAAAACAAAAATAGTTAGTTTTCTCTTAAGGCCAATTCTAAAAAAAGGATTAAACCTAAAAAAACCTCCTATTAATGATTTAAAAAATTGCTTAAAAAAATTCATTTCATTATTTTAATTTAGATTGTATCTGATGCCTGTAATAAATGATCAAGAAAAATATTTAGATCATCTATATGTAAAAGGTTTTAAAGCTTTTTTCATAAATTATTTTCAACAGTACTTAATATTTTAGGAAAATTTAAAGGTTCAAAAAATTCAAAACTATAACCTTTTATTTCTTCAAGTTGATTATTGAATTCTTTTATAGATGAGCTTCTATCTGAATTTATAATATTTTTTAAGTCAAAATATGTAGTAATTACCTTTTTTCCATTAGAAATTTCATATAAAGGATCTACTGATAAATTCTCTTTTAGCGATTTCAAATAAATAGGCCTCAATCCATTTTGTATAGCAAAAATAGCTGCTCCAGAACCTCTATAAACTACCCAACTGCTTTTTTCAAAATCTCTATTAATATTTTTTTTCGAAGAAAAAGAAACATTCTCTGGATAGTTCATAAATAAATTATATTTTTTTTGAAGTTCTTCCAGTTTAAAAGCAGGATGGAGTCTTACTATGAAATTTATATATTTATCATGAATTTGGGATATGAATTTTGAAAATATTTCTAAGTCTTCAATATTGCCATCTGGCAGAAAAAGACAGTTTTTTTTAAAATTTTGAGATTCTTTTAAATTTATTTCGCTTGAAATTCTATGAGATCCAATATTTTTTATTTGAACATTCTTTCTTACTGATAGTTTATTTTTTAAAGCTAATTCATTAATTTTTCCAGAAGTGAAAATAATATCCGGTAAAAAATCAGGATTTGCATATCTAAAAATTGAATTCTGCCTAGGAAATAAAATAGTATGTTGATAGCCAATACAAGAAATATTTTTATTTACTTTTCTAGAGTGGAAGAAAAGCATTTTTTCCTTTGAGTGACCCTCTAAAGTTGTGATTACAATTTTTGGTTTAGTTTTACGAATTAAGTCTTTTAATAAGTAATTAAATAATATTGCTTTAAAAAATTGAATAGACAGAGTTTGTATTGCTGCCTCTTGCAAAACTTTTTTTACAAATAAATCTGGATACTTTTTAATTTGCCTTTTAAGTTTCAAATAAGATTTAAATAATTCAATTGAACTTTTAATGAAAATTAAAAAAGAAGGTAAGTTTAAAAAATTTTTTAAATGTATATTTTTTTTTCTTAATTTTTTATTTAAAAAAAATGTCGGTATTTTTGTGTGATTTTGCAATATTGTTTGAGAGGTAATATTATTTTGGCCTAAAAGAAATGGAATGTTTCCAAAATAGAAATCTTCCTCTTCAATCTGAGATGCTTTAAAAATGTGAGAGAAAAATAATATATCTTTTCTTGATTCGAAAGATCTTTTGTTTCTATTGAATGGATAACTTAAAATTGAAAGGATAAAAATAAAAAAAAAATAAAATATAAAAAAAATTATTTCTTTCCTTAAATATTTTTTCAAAACTGATTCATCTTCCCAAATATGAGAATACTTAATTAAATTTGTAGGATGTTCGTTTAGAACATGTAACCAAGGTAGAGAAGAAATAGAAATGTTATCTGAAAATTCTTCAAGAATATAATCACAAGTTTTGCATAGGTGCTCATATTTCTCTTGATTTAAAGACATAGTGTTATTTCTTTATTTTAGCAAAATTAAACATTTATCTTTCAAAGATTTATACTAACAAGACAATATGAAGTTAAATAAAAAGTTAATTCTTTTTGACCTAGATGGCGTTTTAATTGATTCAAAAGAGAATATGAAATTGTCATGGAATTTTGTTAAAAAAAAATATTCTTTAGAAACTAATTTCGAAGATTATTTTAAACTTATAGGAAAACCATTTCAGGATATTCTTCATGAATTGGGAATTAGAAAAAATAAAAAAAAAATTGAAATTGATTTTCAAGAAAAATCAAAGTTACACATAGGTCATATAAGTTTTTATAATAATGTTTATGAAGCCCTTTTGTTACTGAGAGAATCAAATAAATACAAAACAGGGATTGTAACTTCAAAAGATTCTTTAAGAACAAAAATTATTACTTCAAAACTCCCTCAGTTTGATATTGTTTCGTGTCCTGTTAACAATATGAAAGGAAAACCTGAGCCAGACCAAATTTTATTTGCCATGTCGCAAACTTCTTGTAGTAATGAAGAAACCATTTATATTGGAGATATGGAAGTAGATAAAATTGCGGCAGAAAAAGCTAAAATTGATTTTTTATATGCTGAGTGGGGTTACGGGAGCATGCAATCAGCCAATTCTATAAAAAATATATCTGAATTTATGGAACTTTTAACTTGAAAAAAAAATTAAATATTATTGGTTTGATACCTGCAAGATGGGGATCTACAAGATTTGTAGGGAAGCCTTTAGCTGAAATTTCAGGTAAATCAATGATTAGAAGAGTTTATGAGCAAGCTAAAAAATCTAAATTGTTAAATAGAGTTATTGTTGTAACAGACGATGAAAGAATTAAAGAAGAATGTTTATCTCACTCAATGGAGTGTATTTTAAAAAAAATTAAATGTCATACTGGAACAGATAGAATTGCAGATGCTATTGAATATTTAAATGCTGATATATACGTAAATATTCAAGGTGACGAACCATTAATCGATCCTAAATCAATTGACAAAGTAATAAAAGAACTAACTAAAAGTAAAAATATTGCTACTAGTAATGCTTATACTGAAATAAAAGAATCTTATAAAGTAATAGACTCCGATGTAGTTAAAGTTATATTCAATAAGAAATTTGAAGCTGTTTACTATTCTAGAAGTCCTATTCCTTATCCAAAAACTTCAAATCATATTTTTTTTCAACAACTTGGTTTGTATGCTTTTAAAAAAAATGCCTTAAAAAAATTTAAAAGTTTAAAGCCAGGAAAGCTTGAAATTTCTGAAGGCATAGAAATGTTAAGATTTTTAGAAAATGAGTTGATTGTGAAAATGGTAAAAGTAGATGATATCGGCCTTTCGGTAGATGCTCCGAAAGATATTAAATTCATAGAAAATTTTCTAAAAAAAGAATCTAATGTTTGAATCAATTAATTGCAAGATAGAAGATAAGAATTATTACTTTGATTTTCTAGAAACCGTTTTGAATTGGTATTTATACAAATATTTTAAAGTAACACTTTAAATTCTAATTTTATGACAAATTATAAAAACATACCTTTTATATGTCCCTTGTGCAAAACAGAATTAAAAATCCAAAAAAAAGAAATTTTTTGCTCTAATGGATTATGCAATCACTCCAAAAAAGAACACTCCTTCAAAATTTTAGATGATACTCCTGTTCTTATTAGTTCAGACTTTACAGATACTCTTTTTGATTCAAATTCAATCAAAAGCTATATTCCTAGGAAATCACCTCTAGAAAATCTAATTTATAGTACCTTTACACCTAAAAGCGGTATAACAATAGAAAATTGCGAACTTTTTATTAAAGAGATTATTAAAAATTCAGCTAATCCTAAAGTTTTAATTATAGGATCAGGGGAAAAGGGAAGCGGTACTGAAAAATTATGGGAAAATGAACAAATATCCATTGATGGTACAGATGTTTATAAAACTCCTTCAGTAGACTTCATATGTGATTCTCATTATATCCCTGTATCAAATGATTTCTATGATGGTGTTTGGATACAAGCTGTTCTAGAGCATGTAGCAGATCCCGTAAAAGTTGTTAGTGAGATTCACAGAGTTCTAAAAAGTAATGGGATAGTTTATGCAGAAACGCCTTTCATGCAGCAAGTTCATGAAGGAGCATATGATTTCACAAGATATACAGTATTAGGACATAGATTTCTTTTCAAGAATTTTGAATCAATTGAAATAGGAGGCAATCAGGGTCCAGATATAGTTCTAATATGGGCTATAAAGTACTTTATCCTGGCAATAACTAGAAGTAATAAATTAGCAAAATTATCTAGCATTGTTTTTACTCTAATTTTATTTCCTTTTAAATACCTAATAAGTAGAAAATCTCTTTATTTTGGTCCTTCAGGAGTTTTCTTTCTGGGGAAAAAGAGCAAAAAAGCTATTTCGCAGAAAGAATTAATATCTCTTTATAAAGGTTAGTTTAGATAAGGGTATTATTTTAAAAATATGTTTGAAATTAATTGCTATAAATGCAGAAAATTTAAAGATTTATACAAACTATCGCAAAAAACATCAGGGACTCTTTTCCAACTTAAAAAAGAGCCTATTTGGGCATTATTCCAATGCATTTTTCTATTTAAAAGAGCATGAATTATCTCTTTATTAGTATTTAGTGTGAGTATTTTTTTTTGATTATTAATATTTTTAACTATTTTTTTTGATTCAAAGTCTAAAAAATAAGTTTCTTTTTCATTTATGGATATCTCAAACAGCCAGTCGTCAAGACCGGATAAATTTAACTTGTACTTTGTTATCCTTTTAAACATCTCTGCTAGACTTTTTTTCAACAGATCTTCAATTTCATAATTTTTATTTAAAGTTTTCTTAGGAAAATCTATATCTGTCTTCTCAAAACAAGTTTTTGCATCAAATATGTTTCTTTCTATTTTTAAAGGTTTATTTTCTTCGAAAAAAGCAAGATCTTCCATTTCTAAAAATTTTGATTTGGAATCAATATCTTCAGAATCCATTATGGTCTGAATTCTTTTTGAATAAGCTTGTCTTGATAAAAATTCTTTTGGATGTATTTCCTTAAATGCTTTTGAAAAAGGGCCATTTTGGAGAAAGTCAGAAGAATGTGGAAAAACATATTCGGGTTTAATTTTTTTTATAGCTTTGATTAAAAACTCTTCTCTTTTTAGAGACAATTCATAAGATATTTCTTTTTTTTCTTCATTCGTTAAATTTTGATAGCAAAGAGGATAATCCTGAGCAAAGCCATTAAATGGATAAAAAAATGTCGTTAATGGCCTGCTATCTATAACCCTTTCGAGGCGCTTTAAATCATATGGAGAGTTATCACAAAGCAATAGATGATTAGTATTAGAGTTTTTATCATTTATCAAAATGCCTGTGTCAATATTAGTAGCATCAATTTCGTAATCTTTAATGTAATTATTTGACAATGCTAGACCGTTAAGAGGTTCTATAAATTCTATAGTGAAGTTTTCACTAATTTTGACTTTATCCCCAATCTTTAGAGCCTTGCCTTCTAAGTTAATTTTATTTAAATCTCTAGAAATAACGCTATTCATGGGTAAGTCTGGAAAATAAATACTTACGTCTTTTTTTAAAAGTTTTAACGTATCTAAATCCCAATGATCCTCATGAAGGTGAGTAATGATAACGTTTTTAACTTTTTTTAAAAACGATAGATCTTTAAGTTTTTTAACTGGAGACCAAGATTTATAATATAAATCTCCAAGTAACCATGGATCAATCAATAAGAGATCGCCTTCTTTTTCAAAGAGAGTTGAAGCATTATTTAATGATCTAATTTTTATAGACATTTACACGTCATCTTTTTCACAAGATATTCCGACCAATATTTGATTGATCCTCTTATTTTCGAAAAGAATTTCATTTTTCCTGATACCTTCAACTATAAAGCCACACTTGGAAAGGACTCTTTTAGAGCCAATATTATTTTCATAATAACCTGCATTAATTTTTTTTAATCCAAGCTCTTTGAATCCGAATTCTACAATTTTTGAAACTGCTAAAGTCGCTATACCCTTATTCCAAAATTCTTTATTTCCTATAATGTAAGAAACATCTGAAGATAAGTGTTTCCATGATATTGGTCCTAATTTTATATTGCCAATATGTTTAGATTGAACATATATGCCAAATAACAAATCGCTCGAAGATATGAGCTTTTCTTTTACAAACTTTTTTAAATTCTGCGTGTTATGAGAAACATCTGATTGTTCAGTAAATTTAGTAATTTCATAATCTTTCATCCAATTTAAATAATCTTTACTAAAATCATTTTCAGTTAAAATTTTTAAATAACTTTCTTTATTTAAATTTATTGAAAGATTTTTTTTGTATTTCAGACTCAACACAATATGAATTTTATACTATCTGTCTATTTATTTGGTTCAAAGAAAGTCAGTATATTATTTATATAAATCATCAAATTAAATAATATAATATGCTTTCTTAGTAATCTTATGAAAAAATTTTTTTTAGCCTGTGCAAGATTATTCATTAAAATTTTTGGTTTTAACGAAAAAAAACATTTAAGAAAGTCTATAGAAAGCCTTCCTTCTAATCATGGATTAAATTATACAGATGTTGGAGCTGCAGGAGGCTTGGAGAAACGCTGGGAAGTTATATCATTTGATCTCAACTATACAGGTTTTGAACCAGATAAAAGATCTTATGAATTATTAAGAGATAATAATAAATTTAAATCTTTTAACATTTTGCAATCTGCTTTATGGTCTGAAGAGAAGGAAATAGAAATACATTCGTGCAAGGAACCTCTCACATCTTCAGTTTATTTACCTAATAGAAATTTATTAGACAAATTTCCAAATTCTCAAAGATTCGACTTAGTCGATAGTTTTAAGATTTCAGCAAAAAAAATAGATAATTTGCCTATTCTTTCCCCTCATTTTATAAAACTAGATATTCAAGGGGCAGAGCTTGAAGTTCTTAAAGGTGCAAGAGAAACGCTCAAAAGAACTTTAGGCATTGAAGTAGAAGTAGAATTTCTCAATATGTATAAGTCGCAACCTTTATTTGGTGATGTTTGTAAATTTTTAGATGATCTTGATTTTGAGTTCATAGATTTTGTAGGTACTAGAAGGTGGCTAAGAAAAGCACATATGGATATTGGGCAATATATTTTTGCTGATGCTTTGTTTCTAAAATCTCCCGAGAAAATTTTTTATGAGAATTTTTCAGAAGAAGATTTATTTAATTATTTAAAAATTCTTTTAATTTATAGAAGATTTGACTTAATTGACAGATGTATTGATTTGATGGAAAAAGAACTTTTAGTTAAATTTAGCCTTTTCTTAAAATATATTAAACCAATTAGAAGGAACTTTAATAGGATTCATTTTCTGAATAGAGTTTTAACAATGCTTTATAGATTGTTTGGGATTAACTTTAAAAGCCACCTAATATATTAAAAATCTCCCAATTTACATTAAGACTTTTGTGATGACCCTATGAATGTAAAACATCTAGACCCAAAAGGAACTTTTTTAACAGAAAACAATCCTTTTTTTTGATGAACATAGTCATGTATTGGAGACATTTCTTTAAAAATGCAATTATATTTTTCTAATTTATAATCAAAAATTGAAATTCTATCTTCATAAGTAGGAAATGCATCTAATCTATTGTGAGTAAAAATAAAATCTAGATTATTAAAAGTATAAGAATTTAGATATTCTTTAAAAACTTTTTTACTTAATTCTCCAAATGAATTGAAATTGGTGATTATTATATTTTTGCTAACTTTAATATTTTTAAACTTTTCAGCAGGTATTAAACATACATCATAGCCATCTAAGTATTCTTTCGAGATAACTTCTTTGCTTAAACATTCCGATATTTTATTTATTTTTAAATCAGGATTGTTCTTTTGTAAATAATAAGAGGCTGTAAAAAGTTGCTCAGGAAAATCTACTATAACAGGTTTAACTTTTTGATTTGATTGCAGAATAAAATTATCAAATATTCCGTAACCTCCCCCAATATCAAATAAAAAGTAACTATCTTTCTCTAATTTTGGACTTATAAATTTCTCAAATAAATCAATATAATAACAATGGCGTATATATCTTTCACTGTAAATATATTTTGAATCTATTATAAATCCTGGATTTCCAACAAGATCAAACTTAAATTTTTCCATGGTTTTAAGCATTATTTTTTTACTAAAGCCTTCATCAGACAAAACCTTTCTAAATTGATGTTTAGCATGTTCTACATCATGTCTATAAAATATTTTTTCAAAAAAATTTCTTGGTTTTGGAGTATCAGCAATTAATCTTTTTCTAATGCTCCTAAAATTTCTAAAAAAATCTTTATTTAATTTGTTATTTTTTAAAAATAATTTTTTTGTCTTGTTCATCCTTTTGGTCCAAAGATCAGAACTATCTGTATCAGGACCAAAGTCTGAAAAGTAATTTATGATATCGGAAAATAATACTTCAAATATTAATTGATCGTTGTTATTTTTGGTATTGGTTTGCAGATTATTTAATTGCAAGAAATCCCTCAAAACAAATATATTTAAAGACAGTATTTATGTCTACAAATCCTGCTCTTTTAAGCATATCCAGGTTACCCTGAGAACTAAATGGTTCTAAAATTCCAATTAGTGATCTTTTTTTTGACATGATTTCTTCATCTGAAAATTTATTTCTTATTTTAAATTCCTCATAAGTAGATGACATAATATCCTGAAACCTTGCATCAGAGGCTCTAACCTTTTCGAACAAAAATAGGGCTCCTCCCCAATCTAATGAATCATAGATTTTGTTGATGACATCTTGTCTATGGGAAGTATCTATAAACTGAAGTGTGTAGTACAAAACAGTCATTGAATTTTTTTTTAATTTTGTTTTGTTTATATCGCCAGTTATGAATTTTGAATTCGATATTTTATTTTTTTTTGCAGATGCAATCATTTCACTGGAAGAATCTATTCCAATAAATTCTAAGTCCTTTTTGTGTTCATGATGAGTGTTTAATTGTTTAATTAATTTTCCGGTAGAGCATCCTATATCATAAACAGTTGAATTATTTTTGATAAAGTAATCACTAGAATCTAAAATAATTTGGTGCCCTTCATCGTACATCGGTACTGATTTTTTTACATGTGAATCAAATGTTTTAGCAACTCCTGTATTAAAGTCCCAGCCTCCTCTACCTTTATTTATCTTATCTCCAGTATTTAAGTTAGATTTCTTTGACATTTCACTTCTCCAGTAGTGATTTGAATTCAGCTTCTATCTCTTGAGGAGAGACATTTAACATGAACATCTTGAGATAAATTTCTAAACTTATGAAAGTCCAATGTAGCCTGTACTTAATCGGGGAATATGTTACTTCATTTAAAATACTCATGATAGTTTTTTCTTTAATATCATATATTTCAGAAATATTTTTAAATGACATTTTTTTTGAAAGATTAAAAATATTGTTTTCGTCTTGAAGACCTGTAGGAGTTCCCATTTTAACTCTTGAGATAATTTCATTGTTAATACCTAAATTTTTAGCAATTTTTCTCAAGGGAGCTTTATCATAGAATAATCTTCTTCTTTTATAGGATATGGAGGTTTTACTTTTTCTGTTAAAAGGAATATTAAGAGCTAAGCCAACTAATTCTTTAGTAAGAAAAGGCAACCTTAACTCTATGGAATTTGACATTCCTACTCTATCTGATCGTAAAAGAAATCTTTGTAACTTATCTCTAATATCATCAAGCATATAAGCATTTACATTAGTCTCATAATTATTATCTAAGAAAGCATATGCATCTTTACATTCTTGCCACCTTCTATTTCTGTCTCCCCTGAAAAGAGAAAAGTTTAAAAAAGGTTTTATAAATCTGTCGTCAAATGGCGATATAAGATGATGCATTTCATCTATTCCAATGCTTCTAATACCTGGAAAAATCCTTTCGAAAAATTTTAAAGAAATTTGAACTAAGCGAAAACTATTTAAATATTGGTTTATTCTGTATTGATCAAAAGTTCCGTAACCTGCAAATAACTCATCGGATGCATCGCCAGTTAAAAGAACTTTAAATCCTTTCTTTCGCGCATTAGAACATACCATCGATAAAGGCGTGCCATCTGGTTTGTTTAAAGTTTCATAGCTATAGATTAAGTATGGCAATTTATATATGAGATTTTTATCAATATTTTGCGTGACCTCTAAATTACAATCAAAATTTTGTGCAAATTTGTTTGCTAAATCTGAGTCATCTAAACTTTCAGACTGATATTTAAATAAGTTGACTTTATCTTTTGTTAAATTTGAAGAAATTGCTGCAATTAGAGATGAATCTAGACCGGCACTGAATAATATTCCAGCTTTTGCATCAGACACTAGATGAGATTTTACGGAATATTTTAAAGCTTCTGAAACTTTTTCAGACAGTTCATGATCATTTAATGATTTATTTATAAAATAATCTTCAGAATTTACCAATGAAGTTAAATCAAAAAAAAGTCTTTTTTTTAGAGAGAAATCTTTTAAATTTACTTTGACTAAAAACCCAGGATCGATAGATTTTATATTTTCAAACATCGTTCTGCTTGACGGTGACATTCCTGTATAAAAAAGAGGATTAAGAGAATCTATAAGATCAATTTTTTTTTGATTTACTAAGGGCAAAATTGATTTTATTTCAGAACTGAAGACTATTCTTTGCCCCTCATGATATGAAAATAAAGGTTTCATACCAAATGGATCTCTGCAAGCATAAATAACTTTTTTTTCTTTTTCATAAAAAACAAAAGCATACATTCCGTCTATTAAACTTAGTGTTTTTTTTATTCCGTGTATTTTTAGAAGTTTTAAGAGTACTTCCGTATCTGAATTTGATTTGAAAACTTCTCCTATTTTTTCTAGTTCTTTTCTTAAAATTTTAAAATTATAAATTTCTCCATTGAAACAAAGGACATTTCCTATTTCATCAATCATTGGTTGGCTGCCTTGAGAGCTTAAATCCTGAATAGATAGTCTATTGAATCCAAAAGAAATTGAATCTTCTCTATGAATAATTGTTTCGTCTGGTCCCCGATATCTTATTAAATTTAAAGAATCTTCAAATATTTTATAATCTTCAGGATTTATTTTTGAGGAAACCAGAAAGCCACACATGGAGAAGTTTTAAAATTTTTATTATCCCATATACCTGAAATATTATCTCATATGAAAAAAGTATTAATTTTGAAACTCATTTAGCTTGACTTTAAAAAAGAATAAATTCTCTCAAAGCCGTTTGAATCTCTAAATTTATCAAAGTTATGAATAATATTACTCCAGTCACCCAAATTAGAAGTTTTATTAGTTTTCATTAAAGATTTTATTTCTATTTCTAACTCATCCAAAGAAGTAAATACTATATTTTCATGTTGCATTATTTCTGACCAAGCAAAGTGATCATTTGAAAGATTTAGAAGAACCGTTTTAGTTTCTGTTAGAGCAGATTCAATTGCAGCAGTTCCTCCATGAGCAATACCTACAGATAAATCAGAAGCTAAGGAAGCCATACTAGGATAAAACAAGTTTAAGTTATAAGTATTTTTACTCAATGAGCTTTTGTTGAGTTCTTTAATTCTTCCAGTCTTCAGGGCATTTTTTATAACTTCGCTATTTTTATATCTATTAAGAGTATGAGTACTTTTTTGAGGCTTTAAAATTAATCCTATATTTTTATTCTTTAAAATTAATTCAGCAAAAAATTCAATAGTTTTTGTATTAAAACTCCTATCATGATGCGCCCATTTTCCTAATTGCTCAGACTCATTAAAAAATGATATTACAAATTTAACTCCATTTGCTTCTAAGTCTTCTCTAATTTCTCGTATTTCTAATAAATTTTCTCTCATTAAAAAATCATGAGGATAACCGTTTGAAATAAAGTTTTTTGGTTTAATTCTCTCTTTTGAAAAAATTTTTTTATAAGAGTCTGAAAATAAAAATAAATAATCAGATGATGTCATCATGAGGGGTGTAGGAAAGTTCATATCAGAATATTGAAAACAGAAAGTAGTCACATTTATTTTATTTGAAATTAATTGAATGGCATCAGTTATCAAAAAATCAGTTCTATAAAAAAAGAAATTTTTAATTCCAAAAAATTCGACGACATAGATTAATTGATTAGCCCTATCAAAGAGCTTATATAATTCAAAAAGAAGGTGGCGAGATAAATTATTTTTGCCAAAAAATAATTTATGCAAGATTACTCTTTTTACTTTATTTATTTCAATATTTTGCTTTGTTTTTGGGATATTTTTTTTTATATAAAAGTTATCTACATCATTAATTATCTCGCATTCATCATATTTTTTTTTAAAATCATAATC
>MDSZ01001742.1_pt1 | contig 14666 bp, 18 predicted proteins | sample 811201 | NCBI WGS metagenome assembly MDSZ01 (sample SAMN05326647, study PRJNA326480) | marine metagenome | isolation source: seawater | place: Indian Ocean: North | collected 2010
CCATCTTAAATATATTATAACATAATATTAATAATATTAATTTAAATATTTACATAAATATATATTTTAATATGGCGACAAAAGAGATTATAACAGAATTAGATAGAACCGAATTTCAAAATTTAATTAAATGCAACGAAGGTTTAGTTATTATTAAATTTACTGCTAGTTGGTGTGGTCCGTGTAAAACTATTGCACCATTTGTTAATGACCAATTTAAGAAAACACCAGAAAGTGTAACATGTGTAAATATAGATGTTGATGATAACTTTGATATTTTCGCATATATGAAATCAAAAAAAATGGTAAAGGGTGTTCCAACTATTTTAGCATATAAAAAAGACAATAAAACATTTGCACCAGATTTTTCTGTTAGCGGTTCTGATAAAGATGAATTAATTAATTTTTTCAGACAATGTGTTTCTTATGTAAATAAATTAAATCAGAAAATATAGATGAATAAATCCACTTAATTATTTAGTTTACAATGTCTATGTAGACGTTGGATATTAACACGATTTTTGTAATAAATTTAAATCCAATGTTTAATTAATGGAAAATTTGGATTTAAATTTATGTAATTATGAACTAAACGATTTATTAATATTGTTTAAATTAAGTGATGATTTTACTGCAGAAGAATTTAAAAATGCTAAGAATATAGTTTATGCAGTACATCCTGATAAATGTGAATTAGATAAAGAGTATTTTATATTTTTTCTGAATGCTTATAAATTACTATTGAAAGTTGCAGAATTTAGGTTTAGAAATAATAATGCACCGCTAGATTTCGAAAACATAAAAAATGATTTTTTTGATAAAAGCGAAGAAGAAATAGCAAAAAAATTTACATCTAACAAAAACTTTAATGAAAAGTTTAACGATTTATTTGAAAAACATTGTAAAAAAAATGAATATGGATATGGTGATTGGCTATCATCTAATGAGGATCTCGATTTAAGTTATGAGAAAAGAAAAGAAAATAGTAGAGCTTTAACAATACAAAATGATATAGAAACATTTACATTTTCTAATAATATTATCTATGGAAATTTAGATAGAGAGACTAGTTATGGTAATTCTGATCTTAAGAATGTTTATACTAATGAATCGGTAATAGGTGTAACCGATAATGATTTAAAAAATATGCAAACAGCTAAAACAGTAGAAGAGTTAAGAAATGAACGAAGTATAAATATTGATCCATTAAATGAAATAGTTTGTGAAAAATATATAAATAAACAAAAAGCTAAAGATAACATTGAAAGTACTGAAAGAATTTACAACTTAATAGTTGAAGAAGAAAACAATTTAAAAAACAAAAAAAATTTTTGGGCAAATCTTAAACAATTAAAAAACTAAAATATTTTTATATATTATATGGACAATAAATATGTAAAATACATTATTTTTTTAATAATAGTTTTTCCATTAAAAAATTTAATTAAGAAAATAGACAAAAATCTTTCAGATTCTAATTTATTAAATACAAATGAAATTGTTAAAAAATACTTAGTCAATGAAACAAGTATCAATAATTTAAATCAAACAATAAAACCTAAATTATGGATTTATCTACCATATGAAAAAAATTCTAGAAAATGGGAAACATTTAATGATAGAAATAGCTTACATTTTAATCAACCTTACACCAATTTAACAATGAAAAGTATTATAGACAAATGTGATGCAAACTTTGATATAGCTATAATAGATGATAATTCATTTAAATATCTACTTCCTGAAAACAATTGTGTAAAAATAGATGATTTCTCAAATCCATTAAAAGACAATTTACGAAAACTATATATTATGGAAGTATTATACAAATATGGTGGGTTTTTAGTTCCATATTCCTTTTTATGTACAAAAAACTTAATAGAAGTCTATAATAAATGTATAATAGATCATGGGTGTTTTATTGTAGAGAATATATCAAATAACTCTTATGGAAAAAGTTTCTCTCCTGATTCTACATTCATGGGTGCAGTTAAAGACAATAAAGTTATTGAAGAATTTATCAAATTTATAAAATTAAATAATAAAAATTTAACTGATAGTATTAAATTATCCAATGACTTAAATAGATGGTGTCATAAACAAGTTACCAATAATAAAATGAGTATGTTAGAAGCAACCAAGATTGGCACTAAAAAAACTGACGGAAAACCTTTAGTTATAGAAGACATTGTTGGTACAACTATTCCAAAGCTGGATACAGGTATATATGGTATATATATTCCTAGTGAAGAAATTAAGAGAAGACATAAATACTCATGGTTTACATACTTGAATGAACAAGAGTTATTGTCAAGCAATACAACATTCACAAAGTATTTATTGAGTTCATATTAATGTAATAGATAGCTTCATATTTAGATTTCTTATAAATTACTTTTTTATCATATGATATGTTATTGTATGAACAGATTTGTCTTATAATTGTTAGAAAATTGCTATATGTTTTGCAATTTTCTAAATATTTTAACTTTGAATCATAATAATATGGTTTTAATTCTTCTATAAAAGTATTTAGTTTATTATTATAAAGTAATTTTTTATAAATTATAATATCAATAACATAATGATTGTGTTGTATTGAAGCATATTCCTTCAATAAAGTTAATAAAAGATAGTAAGAATTATCGTTATTTATTACTTGATTTTTCTTCATATATATAGCCTATTTTAACTAAATTATTAACAAGAAAACATAGTTCTAAATCTGAATCATGAATAGTATTATTTATAGTTATATATTTGCAAATTAGTTTTATAATATTATATTTTATTTCCTCATCTAAATCTTTGCTTAACTTCACATAGTTAAAATATGAATCCAGAATATCTATTACAGAATAACCTTCATTATAAATATTTAAAATTAAATCTATTCCTTTATCCAAATCATGGTTGTATATAACAAGATTTGTCAATTTATCAAATGATGAATTTTCTATAAAAGTGCATATATTTTCTAAAACATTATCATCACAATTTTTATCTAATAAATATACTTTTTCTAATGAGTTTAAAATATTCTGTATATTACTATTTAATTCTACAAATTTAATAACATTAGCATCCTCTATTTTAATATTCTCTTTTTTTATAACTTCCTTTGCAAATTCAATTAGATATTCATTAGAAATCTTTTTTATATTGATGGATAAAACTCTAGATAATATACTATTAATAATTTTCTGATAGTTAATGCAAGCAAATATAAAATTAACGCTTGTTTGGTATTTATCCAAACAATTTCTATAAATCTGTTGATTTTGCTCATTAATATTATCTAAATCATCTATAATTATTGTTTTCTTTTTATTGCTAATAGTACATGTTGTTTGACAAAATGTATTAATCTCATTTTTATAATGATTTATTCCCTGTTCTTTTATGCTGTTTACAAATAGTATGTTGTCATTTTTATCAGTTTTAGATATATTTTTATAATATTCATTAATAATAGCGTTTATAATGGTAGTTTTTCCTACACCACTTTCACCAACTAATATTATTGAAATACTATCGATATTTATTAGATTTAATAACAATTTTTTAATGTTTGATTCTAATTTAATATCGTCAAAATTATTTGGTTTATATTTTAATAAAAATGGTATTGTCATATAATAACTATTCGTTAATTTTTATTTAAGTTTATCTTGTCTTTATTATAAATGTATTTTGATGATAATATGAATTATTATGATATTTTAGGTTTGGACAACAAAGCATCACAAGATGATATTAAAAAAGCTTTTAGAAAATTATCATTACAATATCATCCAGATAGAGAAACAGGCGATAACGATAAGTTTCAGAATATAACTACAGCATATGAGGTTTTAAGTAATGTTGAAAAACGAAAGGCATATGATATAGAAAGTTCTTTTGCTTTTAAGAATATAAATACAATGCATTTTAGTAATGATGATTTAATTAATCTAATATTTAAACATGATAGTAATGATTTTCATAATATTTTAAATCGTAAAAAAGATGCTGGTCCAAAAAAACCTAATATAATTTCAAAAACTATGAGAATAACCATGGAACAAGCTTATAATGGTTGTATATTGCCTTTATTAATAGAAAGAAAAAATAATAAAACCCTTGAAAGTGAAACAATTTATGTCACCATTCCAAGAGGTATCGATAACAACGAATTTATTACTATTGAAAAAAAAGGAAATATAATTGATGAAGATAGAGGCGATATAAAAGTAATTATACTTATTGATAATGATAGTATATATAAAAGAACAGGTATCGATCTTGAATATACACATAATGTATCATTAAAAGAAGCATTATGTGGATGTAATTTTGAAATTACACATATATCAGGTAAAGTTTTAAAATTCTCAAATAATCCAGGAAATATAATTAATCCATCTTTTACTAAAGTGATTAATCGGTATGGTTTTATAAGAGACGAACATATTGGTAATTTTATTATTTCATTTAACATAAATTTTCCAAAATCATTAACAGAAAAACAAATATTAGAATTAAATAAAATTTTAACTTAAGAATATATTTATCTTACTATGTAGTTTGCTTGGCTATATCTCTTACTTTGGCAAATAAGTATAAACCATAGAAATTTTTAGATACTATATCTAAAATATTATAAGAAATATTTTTAAGAATTGTTGGAAACATAGCAGCTATACCATACATAGACCAAATAAGAACCATCAACATAAATATTCTTTTATTAATATCAGCCTTTCCAACATAGTTTTTATACATTATATTAAATGATAAAACTAAGAAAACAAAACCAATAGGAATAGACATTGATTTAAGCATTATACCAGTTTCACCTAAAAATCCTGAAACCAACATTAGAATATTGAACAAAAACATATTAGTAATGTTTTTTTTATTATTATTAATAAATTCTTTTGTGTTTACTGTTTTATTGGCGAGTTTATTATTTTCATATTCCATATACATTATGGTTGAAAGCAACATCATAGGAGTTGTTATTACCCAATCTAAATATCTTCTTTTGGTTATAACATTTGATCTCATATATCTTAACGAACTTATTATGTAAATATAAAATAATCCTTCCACTAATTGAACTACTGTTTCTAATCCTAAAATATCTTTTAAAACTCTATCTTGTTTTGGTAATTTATAAAATATACCACCAAACGTTACTATTCCTGTAATTAATTGTATTATTATTGATATATAAAATGTTAGTTTCATAAAACTATTTCCTATCATTATAATATTAATTTCGAAAATATTAATTATTTTTTTCTTTATATCTAGACACGATGGCTGAGTGGTTAAAGCGATGGACTTGAAATCCATTGGGATATTCCCGCGCAGGTTCGAGTCCTGCTCGTGTCGACGGACACAGTGTCCGAGTGGTTAAGGAGCCGGCCTGCTAAGCCGGTGTGCTTTGCACGCGTAGGTTCGAATCCTACCTGTGTCGATAAAACGGTTGTGGTGTAGTGGTAACATGCTTGCCTTCCAAGCAAGCGCCTCGGGTTCGATTCCCGGCAGCCGTAAATTTAACAAATTTTCCAATATAAATAAACTAATATCAAAATCTTAATTATATTAATTTCTAATCTAAAACAATGATTATAGTCTGCTAAAACTGCTCGTTTTATTCGATGAAAATTAAATTCTCCTGGATATTGAATAAAACAAGCATCGCTCTGTGTATTCATATAAACTGGACAATTAAAAAAAATGCGATTATCCATATCTACTTTAATAAAATCATAATTTGGATAAGTTTTATTCATTAATATTTGATCCACATTTGGATTATCATTGTATTTATGTGCATACAATAAAATCTTTACATTTTTAACATAACCCATATATAAGCCAGAATTTACTATTACATTATTTTTATAACTATACACTTTGTATTGAAAATACTTGAAAAAATATTTAAAAAAAAAATTATCTTGTTGATTATAACATTGTTCTTTAGAAAGCAATACTTTTGTTGTACCATCTTTAATTATTTCATTAAATCTTTGTAGTATTAAATCCATTGGTTTTTTTATAATGGTATCAAATCCATCTACAAATATTACTATATCTTCATCTGGAATATATGTTAAATAGTTTAAAACTGCTCTAGGTTTATCTCTAAGTCCATTCCATTTCACTCCATATCCTAATGTAATTAACTTAATGTTATACTCGTTGTTAATTAAATTTTCATAATATCCTTGAGAGTGAGATGCATATGTTAGGACATGAACCTTATTAGACATTAAAATTATTTATAATTCTATATTTAAATAATTTTAAATTATATAGAAATAGTGTTATTTTTTTGCAGATCTTTCATACCAATTTCTTTTAAAAAATCTAAACCTAAATCTGGTGTTTTTATAAATTTTATCCAATTCGCATCCATTTTGTATTTAACTATATAATTATTTAATAAACTTCTTATTGTTCCACTTTTAAAAACAATTGCAGAACCCAAATTAACTTCTGCGCCTATTTCTCTAATTTTAGGCATAAAATCTGTAATAATTTTAATATATGTTGGAGGTAATAAAGTAGTTAGGTTCATATGCCATAAACCATAATATCTAACGTTTTCATTTTTAAATCTTGTAATCATTTCTAAAAATTCCTCTAAAAAATCGTGGACGTCTTTTCTTTTAATATCATCCCTTACCATTTTAAAATGCACTAAATTATGATCTTGATATTCTGTTATAATGAATTCCACTGCTTTATTTGCCATTATTATTTAATATAAATTAAATTTATATTTTTTACTCAATTAATCCCAATAAATGTTTTTTGTCTAAACCATATTTTTTTCTAACTTCTTGATAAATATGTGTTGTACCTAATGCTTCTATTAATTTACCATAACATTCCTGATATTTATTTATATCATTTCTGTTTTCTTCTATTTCATATATTTGTTGTGTTGTTAATGCTAGGTTTCTTAATTTAAGAACCACATTATTGTGTATCTCTCTTTTACCAGCATTATCATAAGCATTTGACAATCCTACTGTGAAAGTAGCTATTCCACTTGTAACACATTCTGTAATATAAAGATAATGATTGACGTCTTTCTGTATATCTTTAATAGCCAGCAAAAATGTTGTTATAAACGACATAATTAAAGCTATTATCGTTAATAAACGATCGAAGAAATTATTCAATTCCCTACATTCTATATGTGCTTCCTTATAATTATATATTAATAAATTTAAATTGTTCCATTTTTTACTAAGATCTGTCTCACTATTATCTATTCCTAAACTTGTTCTTTTTGTTCTAACATGACTTACTAACATTCTGAAACCTTTTTGCATTGATGTTTTATCATTTTCTTCATCGTTTAATGTAATATTTATAGGTGTATTATCCATATATATATTACGATATTTTCTTTGTCTCAATACTACAATCTACTATATAAAGTGAATTCTCTGTTTCTATGATATAATCCTCTTTAACTTTATAAACTTTACCGATTGGACTCGTGTATTCTTCCTCATTTTTAACTAAAAGTTTTTCACCACTTTCTCTAACACCAATTATAACTTTTTTTTCTACAGAATTTACCCAATAATCCATCATGACCGGTTTGTCGTTTACAATAGAAAGTTTGCATACATGTTGTAGAGTAGTAACATCCGGAGTTCTACAGCTACTAGATTCAACTTGAGAAGCCATTATAATTAAATACTTTTTAATATTCTTTAAATTATTATTTAATTATAATATATAATGAAAAAGAATTTTTATGCATCTGATTTAGGAAAATTACAAATGCATTTTCACACATCTATTAGAAACGTCGGTTTATATCTTTCAGTATCATTAGCTTTACTTGGAGCTTCAAGATATTATAGAAAAGGTTCTGAAAGATCTAGAATTAAACAATTGATGTTTACAATGGTATCACTTGCATTTACAACAAACGCATTCTTAGTATCTAAGTATTTATTAAACGATCATATGTCTATACTTAAAAATTATAGCAAAGAAGAAACTAAACTTGTAACTAAATGGTATATTATACCTAAAATTTTATTAGGTACTAGCTTTTTATTTATATGTTTCTCTTTATATCTTAGTTTAAATACAATTAGAAAAATTATTAGTGACTATATATATGCATAATTTAGACATAGACGATGAAAATAATTATTTAAAAGCCTTTAATTGCAATATAGAAAGTGCTTTTATTAAATATACTTTAATTATAGAAGAATTCATTAATTCGTCTAAGAAAATGGAGACATCTGTCTACTACAAATATATATTGATAAAAGGAATAGAAAACATATATCATGTATTTAGCTTATTATTACTTTATTCAAAAAATATTGATTTAGTTAATCATCACACTAAAAAATCTATTTTATATTATTGTGAATTTATAGATCAAATCAAAGATGACAATAATAAATTACTGAACCTTAATATTAAAGATGCAACTATATTCATTTATAAAAAAATATTATATAATATTAAAAAAAATATAAATAAAACTACTCATATTGAAGAAGAAAATATATTAAAATTAGATAAAATAATTATGTTCTACAATAGTGTTTTATCTAATAATATTATTACAAATAAAAATCTTAATATTGAATTAAATAACAAAAATATTGTTAAAAATATATTTAAAAATAATTTTAACGAACTAATCGATCATATTGATATAATAATTGTTTGTAATGATCTTATATTGACCAAAATTAATTCAATAGATAAAACTATACAATTATATAAACTTATAATTAAATATATTAATAAATATGAAATTAAGATATTAAATATAGTTGACATTGAAAATATTAATCTATTACCCAATAATAAAATAATTAAAAAGCTATTTAAATTGTAAATTGAATTTTACGTTTTATTTTTTTTTTAATTATTAATTTATCCTTGCTCTCTTTCTTCATATCAAAAATATTTTTATATTCACTTTCTAATATATCTTTAATAAACAAATATATTTTGTTTAAAACAATCATATTACATTTTCCTACTATTAAAACACTTCCTGTTCTAAATATCATGAATGACACTTTACCGCTACATTTTTTTGTATTTTCACTTGATATATTATCTGTATCATCGAAAAATAATCTACATTGGATACCTGGATATGAGCAAGGATCATAAACTGATTGAATATTATATTTACTTTTCAAAATAGTAAACAATTTGTTTCTATCCAAGAAATATCCACAATCAAAATTTGAGTTTACCAAAACCGTATCTGTTTTCTCTAATAGTGATAAGTTATCATTATTATACTTATTTAATATTCCCAATAACTTATCTATTATTACCTGTAATTCTTCATCACTCTTAATACCCGGCAACTCTAATTTACCTGTATTAAATACTTTTATATGATATTCATTAAAAACCGAATTTATATTCACTCTTAGAATTATTACAAAACAATTGTAAAAAGCACCCTTTTCTAACTTTCTTTGATTTATAAAATCTTTTTTACATAAACCTATACTAACTTTTCTTATATCTTTAAACTTTACCCTACCTGATGGATTACTTATAGAATTTATTATATAAGTACTTGAGTATTTATAATTTAGTAAATTTTTTTCTATATCTTCCACCTCTTCTTCTGATTTACTATTTATTTTAATCTGTTTTTTTATTATACCATTTTCATAAACATTATAGGGCATAATTTCTAATTTCCAAAATAAATCATTTAAACTTATTTCTTTATTCAAATATACTATTTTTGTTTTAGTAGATACATAGATATTACTACATTTAGGAATGTCTGACATATCTTTCGCAGATTCTTTCATTTCATTACAAGACCCATTCTCCATAAACATTTTCCATTCATCATCAATACTCTTTAAGCTTAACATAACTATATATTATCTTATCATTGTCTTTAAATTATTCTGTTTCAATTAATTTATTATATTATTATAATAGTATAATGAGTACTACTCAGCCCATTAATATTCCTATTAATGATGATAAAAAAATTAATAATATAATTAATCATAATTGTAATTATAATTATATTTACAAAAACGATAACATACCTGATTATCCTAGTACTCCTGATGATAATAGCACATGGCAAAAAAAATTACTAACTAGAATAGATAGTTATTCAAAATGTAACAATTTAACTAAAATGTAATCTAAATTACTATTATTGATTACATCCAAACCTCTTATTATACTTTCTAATGACCCTATATTATTTGTTGTAATTGCTATCTTTTTATTATTTATAATATATCTTATATAATCTTTAATCAAACAATAACTATCTACATTGTATTTTATACAAATTTTATTTATTTTACTCTTTAACTCATCCAATGTCTTTTCTTTATCAATTAAATTATCTAATATAGTATTATCAATCAAATTAACCATTATCTTGTTTGTTTGCATATAATTAATCATACTACGTATATCAGAATCAAAATATCGCTGTATTAAAGTTAATTTATCTATACTTAAATTTAATTTTTCATTTATAGATATATCTCTTAGCAAAAAAATTATATCTTTTTCCGGTAGAGAATTAAATTTTAATTTTATAAAACTATTTTGTAACGACTTATCTATTTTACTTATATAATTACATATTAAACAATATCTTATATTTTCATTACTATTCTCTATTAAATATTTTAATCCTAATTGAGCACTTTTGGTCATATAATCTACCTCATCTAAAATTATAAATTTTAAACCTTTGCTAAAAAGACCATTGGTATTTACAAATGAACTTATTTGTTGTCTTATTGTATCTATACCTCTTTCATCCGATGCATTCAAATGTATAGTTAAACTTTTTTTCATAGTAACATCCTTCTGATATAAATCTATCAAGTTTACCATTGTTGTGGTTTTACCTGTTCCTGGTGGACCATAAAATAATAAATTTGGAAAGTGTCTTTTTGCTACTATATTATTCAACACACCTTTATTGTACTGATTTAAAATAACACCGTCCAATAATTTTGGTCTATATTTTTCTACCCAAGGAATGTCATTCATATATTAATTTAAATAGTTATTAATTATTAAAACTATTTAAATTAATATATATAATAAATATCCATAAATGAATAATGAAAAAGAAAAGAAAAAACCTGGACGGAAGAAAAAAGTACCCGAAAATGATGAAAATGTAATTACAGGTACAGAAAAAAATGAAATTATACATAAAAAAAGAGGAAGAAAACCTAAGGGCGGAAAAATTATAACAACAACTGAAAAAGTTAACGATGATCAAATTCATAAACAAAATATTATACTACATCTTAAATGCAACATGATTGAAATTAAAAACGTTTACAATGTAGATTATATACAATCCTATAACAACAATATTATACCTTTTAATTCTGATGTTATTGAAGATAAATTAAATATTAACGATAATAATATATTAAATAATGTCGAAAAAAAACCTGATGAAAAAGATATTCATAACAAAATTAAATCCTTAGCATCTTCTTTACATTCTAATATCATTCCTAACAAAATCGCTGATTGCTTTTGGTGCCATAGCCAGTTCGATGGACCACCTGTATATATACCTAAAAATAAATATAACGAAAAATTTAATGTTTATGGAAACTTCTGTTCTCCAGAATGCGCTTGTGCTTTTTTATTTAATCAAAATATTGATACATCACAAAAATTTGAAAGATATCAGTTACTTAATCATATATATTCTAGCATATACAAATACACATATTTTATAAAACCTGCTCCATCACCTTTCTATTTGTTAAACAAATATCTGGGAAATCTATCTATTGAAGAATATAGAAAAATTAATAAAAATAATCAACTTATATCTGTCATTGATAAACCTATGACCAGGAACTTTCCTGAATTGTTTGAAGACGTCGATGAACAGAATATTAAAAATATACCAAATACAAATAACTCTAATTATAAATTATATAAAAAATCTATCGCAGATAAAAATAAGTCTTTATCAGAACATTTTAATATTAATTAATACTTAATATTATACTATAAACATCACTTATCTCATCATTTTTCTCAAAATGATTAGAAGATCCTTTATGTCCATATTTTAATTTAATATTCAAAAAAATTTTACGTAATTTATTTTTAAATACATCTGCCTCCCGTATCTTCATATAATAATTATATGGTACCTTATAATCTACCAAGCTGTCATTTATATTACTATATAAATATATATTTGGATAATTGTTTTTCAAATTTATATTACTATATGGACAGTAACTTTTCATATAATCAAAATACTTTTTAATCTTCGGATTTCCCCATTCTAAATACTCCTCTGTAGTTAATGCCTTCTTATCATTACACATCTCGCTCATAACATTGACAAACGGTACACCCATAACAACCAAATTAAATAATTCTGGTCGCATATTTATTACTGCACCCATCAACAATCCTCCGGCCGATTCACCCATCCCAACTAATTTACTACTATCAGTATAACCATTCATCGTCAAATAATCTGCACATTCTATATAGTCTTTAAACGTGTTTTTTTTATTTAATAATTTTCCATAATGATACCATTTTAAACCATTTTCACTACCACCTCTTATATGAGCTATACAATAATAGTATCCACGATCTAATAAACTCGGTATATATTTAGAAAAATATGGTTCCATTTTTATACCATAAGAACCATAACCATATAATAAACATTTTCTACATTTACCTTTTATCTCTTTATTGTAAATCATACTTATTCTCAGACCTTTATTATTCACTTCTAATGTATCTATTCTATATCTTCTTTCATCATAGTTTATTTTTTCATATTTATATTGGTAATACTTTTTATCAAGTATAAACAATTTATCTTCTAAATTTTTTAAATCTATTACTATATTACACATAGGTATAATATAACTCTCAAAACTTATAACTACAACCGAGTTTAATACGTTCATATTAGATAGTCTTGGAAAACTAATTCTGTATCTACTATCTATAAATCTTGTTGTAATTACCTTATTATTCGATAAAGATAGTAAATATAGTGTATTATTTCCATTCTCTATAACGAAAATAAAAGCATATCCATATGCTATGTAATAATCATCTATTTCTATATTTTTATTTTTAATTATTACATCTTCTTCAAAACACTCATCGTCATATTTTAAAAAATCTGTTGTTTTATCTTTATTTTTTTTTAAAACATACCAAGTATTTATATAGTAATCTACAGAATATTCTACATAATCACTTCTCTCAAATAATAACATTAGTCTATCATCTAATATCTCATAAATCTCATTTGAAGAATATGAATGCACTATCATAAATATTTTACTATTATCACAACTATTTCCTAGCGATATATTAAATTGTCTAGAGTCTTCTTTATACAATAAATTATTTGTTTTACTTTTTATTTCATAACAATACAATTTATTTTTTCGAATGTCTTTATCACAAGTAGTATAATATATTTTTTTATTATTATAACTTATTTGTAAATTACCTGATATCTTATCTTCATTATTATTTACCAATAAATGTATCGTATCTTCAAAATAAGATTTTAGATATATGTCACATAAACCACTTCCTTTTGTATCAACAGAAAAAACTAAAAATGACTCATCATTTGAAAATTCTAAATCTACTAATTTCCAAAATTCATTACCATCAGATAATTTTTCACAATCTAATATAACCCTACTTATACCCAGTTCATCTATAACATAATATTTACCATATTTTTCTCTTTCCTCTCTTACATATTTATAATAGTATAAAACTTTTTTACTTATTATACTTTGATATCCTGTTTTTAAACTACTCTCATATTCTGAAATTAATTTACTTTTAATTAAATTATTTTTTTTTAGAAAACCATCCGTAATTGAATTTATTTCTTTTAATATTTTTTTATCTATATCTTTAGTTAATAAATTCACTTTATCACACATATACATATATAAATATATTTAAACATTTATACCAATAATATTCAATGAACACCATAGATACTAAATTACTAGCAAATGAAATAGCTTCTATATTAGATAAACATTTAAGTAATCATTTATCTTATCATAAAGAAACCGAAGCATTATTGCTACAACTACCTATTGTAAAAAGTCTAATTCAAGAAAATAATCATCTAAAAACTAAAATAAAATCTAATAATGTTACTTTACAAATAAATGAAATATCCAATGAAATACAAAAAAATACATTAGATTTAGAAACTTTAAACATTAACTCAGATACTAAAACATCTAGCTGTTATGCCGAACACGATGATGATGATAATATGGACTATGATGAAGCGGATGACTCTGATGCTGATGATGATGATGCTGAGGATGATGATGATGATGCTGAAGCTAATGATGACGATGATCAGGATGATGATGATAATGATGCTGAAGCTAATGATCACGATGCTCAAGCTAATGATGATGACGCTGAATCTGATGATGCTGAGACTGAAGCTGATGTTGAGGCTGAAGCTGATGTTGAGGCTGAAGCTGATGATGCTGAGACTGAAGCTGATGATGCTGAGACTGAAGCTGATAATGCTGAAGCTGATAATGCTGAAGCTGATAATGCTGAAGCTGATAATGCTGAAGCTGATAATGCTGAAG